>MDTG01418156.1_pt1 | contig 11839 bp, 9 predicted proteins | sample 811421 | NCBI WGS metagenome assembly MDTG01 (sample SAMN05326645, study PRJNA326480) | marine metagenome | isolation source: seawater | place: Pacific Ocean: South East | collected 2011 | reverse complement strand
ATTTATTTATAAAAAAGAGAATAAAAAGTTTTGGTTAGTTAGTTCTCTAATTTGTTTATTTTCAGGATTTCTTGCTTTAAGTAATGCAGGTATTTTAGCATTAGGAATAGCTTTAGCAATCAATGAAATTTTTTCTAAAAAGAAAAAATTATTTTTTTCAAATTTTAGATTATATATAATTTCAATATTTGGTATATCACTAGCTGTTTTTTCATTATATGGTAGATATTATATTACTGAAAATAATTTAGATAATAAATATCTTAGAGCAATAGCTGGTGTGAGATCACTTAATGATAAAGATTATGATCCTTCAAGCGGTAGAATTGAAAGATATAGTTTTACTATTGATTATATTAAAAAAAATCCAATAGGAATTGGGGTTCAAGTAACTGGAATTCAAAATGATGGTATAGGAGCACCAGCTGGGGCATTATTTTATTGGTTATATTTGGTTGGGATTCCAGGACTCATTTTTCTTCTATTGCGTGATTTTAATTTATTTAGAAAAATACTTAATTTAATTAAATCAAATCATATAAATAAACTGCCAGCTCTAGCATTTATTGTTATATTTATCCAACAAAGCTTGTATGGAAGTTGGATAGATCCATATATTTTAATTTTTTCTTCAATAATTTTAAGTTTTAAGAATAAATAATGTGTGGAATTTCTGGAATTTTTAATTTTAATAATTTCCCTGTAAGTGACTATAATATTAAAAAAATTAATGATAGTATTAGTCACAGAGGTTATGATAGCTCAAAAATATTAATAGGTTCTAAGGATTCTTTTTTTTCTACATATTGTGGAATATCTATTGCACATAGAAGATTATCAATAATTGATCTTTCAGAAAATGGAGATCAACCTATGTTTAATTCCTCAAAAAAATTATGTATTGTATACAATGGAGAAATTTATAATGCTCAAGTTTTAAGAAAAAGATTTATAAGTCTCGGATACAAGTTTAAATCTAAGTGTGATACGGAAGTAATTATTGCTGGGTATGAATTATTAGGTGAAAAAATTTTAAATGAATTAAATGGGATGTTTTCATTTGCAATTTGGAATGAAAGTGAAAAATCTCTTTTTTGTGCAAGAGATCCTTTTGGGGTAAAGCCATTTTATTATTATTATGATAATAATAAATTTATTTTTTCATCTGAGTCCAGAGCAATAAATTCAGTTTTAAATAAAAGGATAAATGATGATGCTTATAGATCATATTTAATGATGAATTATGTTCCTGGTGAACTAAGTATATTTGATAGAATAAAAAAACTTAATAAGGGAACATATATTAAGTTATTTGCAGATGGTAAATTTACTAAAAAAAAATATTGGAACTTAAGTGATGAGATTCTTAAAACTGATTACTCTTTCGATGAATCATCTAAACTGATTGAAAGTAAACTAAAAAATTCAATAAAATATCAATTGACAAGTGATGTGCCCGTTGGAATTTTTCTATCTGGTGGGTTCGATAGTGGCCTAATAACCGCTTTATCAAAAGATTATATGGATAAAATAAATACATATACAGTTTCTTTTGATGATAAGAATCAAATTTCAGAATCAGAAATAGCTTATCAACTTTCTTTAAAGTATTCTACTAATCACCATGAAAGACAAATTAATTCTAATGATATAATTAGTTTATTAGATCAAACATTAAAATCTTTAAATGAACCAGTTGCTGATAGTGCTATAGTACCATCTTATTTTCTATCAAAATGTGCAGCAGAAGATGGAGTTAAGGTTATTTTAAGTGGTACAGGAGGTGATGAGATTTTTGCAGGTTATGAAAGATATTATGGATTTAATTTTAAGAGAAATCTTTTTAACAAAACACCTAATTTTATTAAAAAAATATTATCTAATTTTTTTATAAATGATATTTTAACAAAAAAAAGATTTAAAACTAAAACTCTAGATCTTATATTATCAACAGGAGGTTCATCAAATATTTTGCCACAATTATTTAGTTCAACAAATGAATTTAAGTCTTTTATAGAAAAGTTTCTTAATAATTTCATACCTCAAATAGATTCTGATTTACCAGATCTTTATTCTAAAATGAAATTTGATTTAGATCTTTATTTACCAGATTCTTTATTGTCTTTTTTAGATCAAGTTACAATGGCTAATACTATCGAGGGTAGGGTGCCTTATTTAGATAAGGAATTGGTCACTTCATCATTTGGAATTAATCATAAATACCATTTATTTAATGATGATAATCGTAGAATTCAAAAAAGTATATCAAAAAACAGAATAATTTCTCAAACATTTATTCAAAAAAAACAAGGTTTTTCAGGTCCTGTAAAAAATTGGATAAATTTAAATTTAGATAAATTTTTATCAACAATTATTGATTCAGATGTTCATAATATTAATAAAACTTATATAGAGAAAATGTCATCAAAATTAAAATCAGAAAATAATTATTATTATAATATTTTTTCTCTTTATTGTTATACTGTATGGTATAATAATAATATAACTAGATGAAAGATTTAATCTCTGTAATAATTACTACTAGAAATAGAATTTTAAAAGTAGAACGTGCAATCTGTTCCGTTTTAAATCAAACCTATAACAATATTGAAATAATTGTAGTTGACGATTTTTCTAATGATGGAACATTTGAATATATTAAAAATAAATTTCCTTCAATAATAATAATAAGAAATAAAAAAAAATTAGGAGGATCTGGATCTAGAAATATTGGTATAAAAAAAAGTAATGGTTTATATATCTCTTTTTTAGATGATGATGATTATTTCAGAAAAGATAAAATTGAAATCCAATATAATACATATTTAAAAGAAAAAAATTCTTCTTTAATAACATCTAGATTTATTAATTTAAATAAAAACAAAACTTTAAAGAGTAAATCATTTCAAAATAAATTAAATAAAGGTTTTTATTATAAAAATATTTATGGTGGAACTTCTAATTATTTTTTATCTAAAAAAATGATAAATAAAGTTGATGGTTTTGATGAAAATCTTAAAAGTGCTCAAGATTGGGATTTTGCTTATAGACTATCAAAATTGGGAAATGTACACGAATGTTCTGAGTTTTTAGTTTTTTATGAAAATGATAATAATAGTAAAAGAATATCTAATTCAGTTTTTTCAACATATTGTGGTCATAGAGATATTTATCTAAAACATAAATTATCTATGAATAGGATAAATAAAAATAAATTACTTTTTCAAATATTATATTTTAGAGCTTTAATTTATAAAAGAAATAGATTTCTATTAATACATAAGGTATTACAAAAAACTGATTTTTTATTTTATTTTAAGTCTATAATTAAATATTATTTAATATAATATGGCTATTGTTATTGACATATCTTCAAAAACCTCATTAGGTAGTTTAAAATATATATCATTTCTATTAAAAAATTTTAATAATAAAAAATATGGTTTTAATAAAATTATTGTTTGGTGTTCTGAAGAGTTTAAAAATAAATTACCCATACAAAAAAACATTATTTATAAAACAAATTTTCTTTTAAATAATGGACCTTTTTTTCAATTTATATGGTTCTTTATAAAAGACTTTTATCTTCAAAAAGAATGTGAAGTTTTATTTTCACCTTATGGGAATTATCTAGGCTTTATCAAACCATATGTAGTAGTTTCACAGAATATGTTATATTTTGAAGATTATGAAAGGAGACGATTTGGTTTTACAATAACAAGACTTAAACTAAAAATTTCATCCATAATTCAAAAAATTTCATTCAAAAGAGCAAGTGGAATAATCTTTTTATCTAAATATGCTTCATTAAAAATTAAAAAATCAGTTAAAATAAATAATATAAGATCAAGGATTATAAGTTTTGGTATTGAAAAGAAATTTTATTCAAATGTTAAAATACAGAAAGAAATATCTAGATATTCTCCAAAAAATAGATTTGTTTTTTTATACATTTCAACAGTTTTTCCTTATAAAAATCATATCAATTTAATAAAGGCTTTTAATAATTTGATTATTAAAGGATATCCAATTTCAATTAATCTAATTGGAGGGGGAGATAGTTTATTAATAGAGAAAATTAAAAATTTGATTATCAGCTTAGAAAAATCTAAAAATCACATAAATTATTTAGGTAATAAATCCCCAAGAAATATTGAAAAATATTACCATAAAAGTGATGCTTTTGTTTTTCCTTCATCATGTGAAAATTTACCAAATATACTTATTGAGGCTATGAAATCTGGTTTGCCTATTTCAAGTTCATCTCTACCTCCAATGAATCAAATTTTGAAAAAAAATGCTTTTTACTTTAATCCTTATTCAATTATAGAAATTGAAAGAGCAATAATTCAATTAATGCATAATCCTAAAAAGAGATCTAATTTTGCAATTAACAATCAAAAATTTGCTGATAATCTTACTTGGGAAAAATGTGCAAACAAAACTTTTCTTTTTTTAAAAGAATTAACCTTTGAAGATTAGCATCTATAATTTAAATTGTAAAAAAATAATTTTAAAATGAATCTTTTAAAAAATAAAATTTTACTAATAACAGGCGGAACAGGTTCTTTTGGGAATGCTGTTTTAAAAAAAATTTTAAAACATAATATAAAAGAGGTTAGAATTTTTTCTAGGGATGAAAAAAAACAGCATGATATGAGAATTCATTATAATGATGATAGAATCAAATTTTATATTGGTGATGTAAGAAATTATAATAGTATTTCTTTTGCAATGAAAAATGTTGATTATGTTTTTCAAGCTGCTGCTCTTAAACAAGTTCCTTCTTGTGATTTTTTTCCCATGGAAGCAACCAAAACAAATATTATTGGAACTCATAATGTGATTAGGTGTGCAATTCAAAATGAAGTTAATAAAGTTATTTGTTTAAGTACAGATAAAGCTGCATATCCCATTAATGCAATGGGTATAAGTAAAGCAATGATGGAAAAAGTTGCAATCGCTGAGTCAAGAAATGAAGTTAAAACTATTATTTGTATAACAAGATATGGTAATGTAATGGCTTCAAGAGGTTCAGTTATTCCTCACTTTGTTAAACAAATTAAAAATAACCTTCCTCTCACAGTTACAAATCCTGCAATGACAAGGTTTTTAATGTCATTGGATGAAGCAGTTGATTTAGTTTTTTATGCTTTTCAAAACGGTAATCAAGGAGATTTATTTGTTCAGAAATCTCCTGCTTCTACAATTAAAGATTTAGCAAAAGCATTGATGAATATCTATGAATATAAAAATAAAATTAAAATTATTGGTACAAGACATGGAGAAAAACTTTATGAAACTTTATGTACAGTCGAAGAGATGGGTAAAGCAATAGATTTAGGAAAGTATTTTAGAATACCATGTGATAATAGAGATTTAAATTATAATAAGTTTTTTAATGAGGGAGAAGAAAATTTAAAATCTATTGAAGATTATAATTCCCATAATACAAAGAGACTAAATATCAATGAGGTTGAAAAAACTTTACTTAAATTAGATTATGTTAAGCAAAATTTATGAAAATTGTTGTTTTAGGAGTATCAGGTTTGATAGGAAGATATGTTTTTTCTGAATTATCTTCTAGTTTTGATGTTATAGGAACAACAACTAAAAACTATAATGATATTTCAGAAACAAAGTTTTTTTCTAAAAATAAAAATATTTTATATGATTTTAATATTTTAAATTATGAGTCTTGTTTCAAAAAATTAGAAGAAATCCAACCTAAATATATTTTAAATTGTATTGGAATAACAAAAAGAAAAATTAATGATAATATTTTAGATGTTTTAGAAGTAAACTCAGTTTTTCCTCATAAACTTGCTAGATGGTCTCAAAATTTTAATATTAAAATAATACATTTTAGTACTGATTGCGTTTTTGATGGTAATAAAGGTTATTATAGTGACCTAGATATTCCTAATGCAAAAGATTTATACGGTAAATCAAAAGGATTAGGAGAAATAATATATGATAATGCATTAACAATTAGATCCTCATTTATAGGTTTTGAACAATTTGATAAAACTGAATTATTAGAGTGGGTTCTCTCTCAAAATAATAAATCAATTTTTGGTTATAAAAAAACAATGTATTCAGGTGTTTCAGCTTTATTTCTTGCTCAGTTTGTAAAAAAAATAATACTAGAAAAAATAAATATTAATGGATTATTTAATCTTGCGCCCAAAAAACCTATTTCTAAATATGATTTAATTAAATTGATAATATTAGAATTTAATTTAAATATTAATTTAATACCAGAAAAAGAGAAAATACACAATCCAACATTAAATGGAGAAGAGTTGAGGAAAAAAATAGATTTTAAAATTCCGAATTGGACAGAAATGATAAAAGATTTAATAAGAAATAAAATTTAAAACTCTTGATATGAAAATAATGACAATAGTTGGTACAAGACCAGAAATAATTAAAATGAGTAGGTTAATTTTTGAAATTGAAAAATTTTGTGATCATATTTTAGTCCATACTGGTCAAAATTATGATTATGAATTAAATCAGATTTTTTTTGAAAACTTAGGGGTTAAAAAACCACATTATTTTCTAGATGTTGCTGGTAAAAATGTTGCTTATACAATTGGTAATATAATTTCAAAGTCTGATGATATTTTTGAAAAAGAAAACCCTGATGCTGTTCTTTTATATGGTGATACGAATAGTTGCTTATCTGTTATATCTGCTAAAAGAAGAAAAATTCCTGTTTTTCATTTTGAAGCTGGTAACAGATGTTTTGATCAAAGAGTTCCAGAAGAATTAAATAGGAAAGTATTAGACCATTTGAGTGATGTTAATTTTCCACTAACCGAACATGCAAGAAGATATCTTATTTCTGAAGGTATTAAGCCTGAAACAATAATGAAACCTGGTTCACCAATGAAAGAAATTCTTAATTTTCATGAAAAAGAAATTAATAATTCTAAAATTTTAAATAAACTAAGCTTAGAAAAAAATAAATTTTTTGTAGTAAGTGCTCATAGAGAGGAAAATGTTGATTTTGAAGAAAATTTAAATAATCTTTTAGATTCATTAGATTCAATTGCAGAAAAATATAATTTTCCTATTATTGTTTCAACACACCCAAGAACAAAAAATAAAATTGAAATTTTAAAAAGAAAAAAATTTAATCCTCTAATTAAATTTTTAAAACCATTAGGTTTTTTTGATTACAATAAATTGCAAATGAATGCTTTTTGTGTAATTTCTGATAGTGGTACAATTACAGAGGAATCTTCAATTTTAAATTTTCCTGCAATTACAATTAGAAAAACTCATGAAAGACCGGAGGGAATGGATGAAGGTGTTTTAATAATGAGTGGTTTAAAATCTAATAGAATTTTGCAATCAATAGATATAATAACTAAACAATTTAATAAATCAAAAAGGGTTACTAATCTTGTCTATGATTATAATGTAGATAATTTTTCTATTAAGGTATTGAGAATTATAATCAGTTATGTTGATTATATTAATAATAATGTTTGGAAAAAATCAGATTAAATTTTGAAAATTTTAATTATATCTCACTATTTCTATCCTGAGAATTTTAAGATAAATGATATAGCATTAGGTTTAAAATCAAAAGGTCATGAATTAACAATTTTAACTGGTAAACCAAATTATCCAAAGGGAAGATTTTATGATAGATATTCATTTTTTAATATGAATTTTGAGGAATGGAAAGGTATAGGTATTTATAGATGTTTTGTTATTCCTCGAGGAAATGGTAGTAGTTTTAAATTATTTCTAAATTATATTTCTTTCGCCTTGTCATCATTAATTAGAATATTATTCATAAGAAAAAAATTTGATAAAATTTTTGTTTATCAACCATCTCCTATAACTGTAGGAATTCCTGCTGTTTTTTCTAAGTTTATATTTAAGGCTCCAGTATATTTTTGGGTTCAAGATTTATGGCCGCAAAGTCTTTCTGCTGCTGGAGGAATTAATAATTCATTATTATTGAATTTAGTTGACCAAGTAACTCGAGGAATATATAGCTTTTGTGATAGAATATTTGTTCAGTCAAAAGCTTTCATCCCTTATTTATTAAACCAAAAAGTGAGTTTAGAAAAAATTAATTATCTTCCAAACACTACTGAGACTTTTTATAAACCGTTGAAATCAAAAAAGTTTTCTAATCTGATATCAAATGATAAAAATTATTTAAAACTAATTTTTGCTGGTAATTTAGGTAAAGCACAAAGTCTTGAAACTATGATTCATTCTACAGATATTCTTTCAAAAAAAAAAATTAAAATAAAGTGGTATATACTAGGAGACGGTAGATATAAAAGTGATTTAGAAAGAGCTATTAATAAATTAAATTTACAAAAGTATTTTATTTTTTTAGGTTCTTATCCTAGTATAGAAATGCCTCATTTTTTTTCGTTGGCCGATGCGCTATATGTTTCTTTGAATAGTAGTGATATTTTTTCTTTAACTATTCCTAATAAAGTTCAATCATATATGGCTTGTGGTAAACCTATTATTGCATCATTAAATGGCGAAGGTTCAAGGATAATAAATGAATCAAAATCTGGAATCACTTCACCTGCAGAAAACATAGATGAATTAGTTAACTCAATAATTAAATTTAAAAATTTATCATCTTTACAAAGAAAAAAAATGGGACAAAATGCACGAAGTTATTTTTTAAAGGAATTTGAAAGAAATTCTTTAATTGAAAAAATTATTAATTATTTAAATGAAAAATAATATTTATATAAATTATACAAGCATTTAATTGATTAAGACAGTACATATTATTTATTCTATGTAAGAAATCAAACCTAAAAAATATTTTAATAATAATGATAGAAAAAATTATACCATCAAAAATTGATTTTAAATATGATTTAAAAAAAAAGTCTAACTTCTTATCAGAATGCATTAAAAACAAAAATATTTTAGTAGTTGGAGGAGCTGGTACTATTGGTAGTAATTATATAAAAGAAATTCTGAAATATAAACCTTCATTAATTACTGTTGTAGATATCAATGAAAATGCTTTAACAGAATTAACTAGAGATTTAAGAAGTTCTAAATTATTAGATTATAAACCAAGATATTTGACATATCCAATTAATTTATTATCTGATCTCTTTGATAAAGTATTTTTAAATAATAATTATAATATTGTAGCTAATTTTTCTGCTTTAAAACATGTTAGAAGTGAAAAAGACATATTTTCATCAGAGGCAATTATTAGAAATAATATATTTGGTGCTATCAAGTTATTAGAATTATGTGAGAAAAGAAGACCAAATTTCTTTTTTAGTGTGTCTACTGATAAAGCTGCTAATCCAGTAAATATTATGGGAGCTTCGAAGTTATTAATGGAAAAATTAATTATATCAAAAAAAAATAAAATAAGAGTTTCTACCGCTAGATTTGCTAATGTAGCATTTTCTAATGGTAGTTTATTGCAAGGGTTTAATTATAGAATGAAAAAAAAACAACCCTTATCCTGTCCAAGTGATATTAAAAGGTTTTTTGTAACACCAAAACAATCAGGAGAAATTTGTTTATTGTCTACATTTCTAGGAGAATCTGGAAATATTTTTTTTCCAAAATTAGATTTTAATAAAGATCAAATATATTTTAAGGATATTGCGCTTAATTATTTAAAGTATTATGGATATAAACCCTATTTAGCAAAATCAGAAGAAGACGCTAAAAATTTTGAAATAGTTAATAAATTTTATCCAATATTATTTCTTAAATCTGATACTACAGGAGAAAAAAAATTTGAGGAGTTTTATGATGAATCAGATTTATATATATTAAATAAATTTCATTCATTAGGTTTTATAATAGATAATGAAAATAATTTAAATTTTGAAAATGTAAAAAATGATTTTAATGAAATATTCCTTAAAAAGAATATTAATAAGTCTGACATCATAAGTGTATTTGAAAAATATATTGAATTAAATCATGAGGAAATTGGAAAATCATTAGATGAAAAAATGTAATTAAATTTAAGATAGACTCAACAATTAAATAATCTATAGTAATTAAATACTCTATAGTTATTTTTTGAATGCATTTAATAAAATTTTTAAAGGATCCTTAATAATAACCCATGCTGAAGAAATTAATAATCCAACTATTAAATTAGTAATTATTAAAAATAATCTCGATGGTTCACTTTTCTCCAAAGGTAAAACTACTGGATTTATAATAGTAAATATTGGAGTATTCTTTTGAACTTCAAGTGCCACTTTTTCTTTATTTAAAGATAATTCATTGTATAATGATCTTACTAAATTATATTCAGATTCTAATCTGTCTAATTTATTTTTAAAAATATCAGATTTTATATTCATATTGCTATCTTTAAAATTAGCAAGACTATCTTGTAAATTATAAAATGTAATTTTGGTATTATTTAATTGTTTAACTGAAAAATCAAATAATGATTTAATATTTTTTAACTTATATCTTATGATATTATTCTGTAAAATGTCTTGGCTTTTTTGAGCAATATCAGCTGCTATATTTGGTGATTTATCTTTAAAGCTAAGGTTAATTAGACCATCTTTGTTGTTTACACTTAATTCTAATTTATTTTTTAATGCATTTTGTAAGGCATACTCCTTTTTATCTAAAATAATATAAGAGTAGTTTTGGTTAACTGAATTAACTTCTCTTTCTTCATTTTTTATGAAAATTAATTTAACAAACTCTAATATTTTATATGGAAGTTTAATTATAAAGTTAAAAGTTTTAATAAATAAATTATTACTTTGATTTTGCATTAGATATTCCCTTAATGTCATTTCTTTATTACTAATTTTTATATTTTCATTTAAAATTTCATTTAAAACAGGGGAGGAATACAATAGTTTAGGGTATAAAGTAGTCGGAACATTTTGAGATAATTCCTGATTGTTAAGACCTGCTAATCCAGCTATATCACTTAATATAGAAGAGTTATTTTGGTTTTGATAATGAGGATAAAAAGAAGATGAAGCCTTATATATATTTTCAAGAGATAAAGAATAAAACAAGCTAAAAATAAAGACAATTATTAAAGTTTTTAAAATAAATTTTTTTTTATAATATAATTTTAATAAAAAAGTTAATAAATCAATTTCTTCATTATTTTTTTTCATAATTTTTAATCAATATTTAAAATTATTAATATCAATCATAAATTTATAAATATTAAATCATTATAGTTGAAAAATATTTTAATTATGTAATGAATTAAATAAAAATCTTAAATTCAATATGATATAAGATGACTTGGTTTTGTGGACATATTTTTAATTGGTGGTGTAAATTTAGTTAGTTTAATTCCATTAATTGAAATTTTGTATTCATCAATTGTTGGTGTTCTACCAAGAATTGCAGATAAAACAACTACTGGAGTTGAACTTAAGAGTGATTCTCCTTTTTTTCTATCTGAATCTTTAACAACTCTGCCTTTGAATAATCTTGTTGAAGTGGACATCACTGTATCGCCTTTTTCAGCTTTTTCTTGATTTCCCATACAAAGATTACAACCTGGACGTTCCAAATACAAAATATTTTCATATTCAGTTCTAGCAATATTTTTTGGTTTAGTGTCATCAAATTCAAATCCAGAGTATTTTTGAAGGATTTCCCAGTCACCCTCATCTTTTAACTCTTCAATAATATTATAAGTTGGAGCAGTTAGAACAAGAGGAGCTTTAAATTCTACCTTGCCATGAATTTCTTCAAGATTTCTTAACATCTTAGCAACAATTTTAATGTCTCCTTTATGAACCATACATGACCCAACAAATCCTAGGTCAATTTTCTTTTTGCCTTTATAATATGAAAGCTCTCT
>MDTG01415383.1_pt1 | contig 11839 bp, 4 predicted proteins | sample 811421 | NCBI WGS metagenome assembly MDTG01 (sample SAMN05326645, study PRJNA326480) | marine metagenome | isolation source: seawater | place: Pacific Ocean: South East | collected 2011 | reverse complement strand
TATTGTAATCAAGCCATGCAACGCCCATACTGTAATAATTTCTTTGACTAATAGAATTCGAATGGCCTACTTCAGTAAAGTGACCGTGGCCGTTGTTTTCATATAATAAATTGGGCTCAGGCATAGCACCTATAGGTCCGCAGGCAGCATCTATACCGTTGTGTTTACATTTTTTATCAAAAAATGGAGGCCCATTTTTCTCGAAAGCAATATAATTTGCAACAAATAGGTCTAAATCTCCATCTGTGTCATAATCGGCAAAGGCTGCGCCTATACCCCATAGAGACGATCCTAATCCGGATTCTTCGGTTGTATTCTTGAAGATACCATAGCCATTATTATCTAGCATGACGTCTTTTCCCCAACGCGTAACGTATAGATCTCTGTCTCCATCTGCGTCATAATCAGCTATAGCCATGCCCATAGTCCATCCTAATATTCGTGCATTGCTTCGATCTGTATTATTATAAAACATTCCGTTACCACTGTTAATAAATAGTGCGGATCCAGTTTGCTTATCTTGACTTTCATTTGAAACACCATTTGTGAGAAAGACGTCTAAACAGCCATCTCCAGTTAAATCTGCAAAACTCACGCCCGCAGATTGAGTCTCTATAATAAAACGCTTATCGGCGCTTCCAGACTTATTTTTAAAATCTATTCCTACTGAGTCAGTTACGTCTACAAAGTGAATCTGGCTTGGGTAGATTGGAAACGAAAAGAAATAAATATGTATGATAATGACGATGGAGTATTTTTTCATGGCGAAGCAGGAGTGATGTTATACGCTTTTGATGCGTTTCGTACTATCGAAGAATTGGGATATAATTCTAACAACGTTTGTATAGTCTTTCTTCCTTTTAAAATTGAACCACGCTGTATCATTATAATTGCCAAATTTATCTTTGCCTCAATGTTTTCAGCGTCTTCATGTAAAGATGTTTCAAAGAAAAAACGTGCTTTCTTGAATCTACCTTGCTGCAAATATATTGTCCCCATCGCGTTAGCTGCAATACTAGAGCGCGATATGTTCCAAGAAGATTCGTAACAACTCAAAGCTTTATCAAGGTTATTATTTCGGTGAAACGCACGTCCAGCATCGTAATATATCCAGGGATCGTTAGGCAGAAATTGAGTTGCTTTCGTAAGATGTATCGCAGCTGTAGAAAAGTCACCTGTTTTATAAAGAAAACGACCGTAGTAATACTGAGCCATTCCACTTTTGGAGTTTCTATCCAGCGAGTGTTTAAAATGTTTTTTCGCTAATTTATTCCTTTTTTGAAATTGATATATGCGTGCCAAGAGCAATTGAGTATCTGCTCGTTTAGTGTTTTCTATAGCAGATTGCTTTGCTACCTCAAGAGCATCCTCCATTTTATTTTGGTGAAAAAGAGATACGGCAAGGTTATGTCTTGCATAATTATAATGTGGATCCAATAACAAAGCATGCCTTGAATGTTTTTCGGATAGTTCGTACTGCTTGTCTCTTAAAGCTACTTCGCCTAAGTCAAAATACAATTGTGCATCTGTATCTAACTGAGGTGCCTTATTCCAGTTACAAGCTATGAGTAATCCGAAGAAAATTATTACAATTTTGAATTTATTTTTAGTCGTACCATGGAATAACTGATAAAAAATGAATTGTCCTCCAAAAGCAGAAAAACAGACAATAATTGGTAATACAGGCATTCGGTAACGGGATGTAACAAAAAATAAGAGAATAGATGTTATATAAGAGGCCGTATAAATATGTAGTATAGGGAATGGTTGCTTGTAGTGCCTCCAAGTCGCTCCGATTCCTAAAAGAGCGAGTGGTGCAATGATCCCAAATGGAAATGAGATATATTTTTCCCAAAGTAGAATGCTTAATAATTGTGAATGAGTACGGCTGTAATAAATGTTAGTGTTACGTTTAATCTCTATGCCGTTCCAAAATAAAAAAAATTTTTCTCCAAGTGAATATAAATATTGTAATTTGTTTTCTTGGATGTAGTTGAAAGATTTTCTTAGGAAGTAATTAGATTTATCCGCAGCGGTTGTATATCCTTTTAAACTTGGTTCATTTACAAGTTCGTTCCAATGCATACCGGGACGAATACTTACTTTTTCCTGGTAATTCTCGCTATTTCCAATGAAAAAATTTATTCCCCCATTTGATGAAATTAGGACTGGATCTGTTTCCATTGAATAATTTCGGATGCTCACAGGAATAATGCATACAATGACAGGAAGTGTGATTAAGAGTATTTGTTTCCAATATCTTTTGGAAAGTAAGAGTAGACTGAAGGCTACTAGGAAGAGCAAGATGTTGGGACGAGTTAGTAAGGAAAAACCACTCACCATTCCAACTATTAACCAACTAATATTCGAATTAATTCGAATTGCTCGCATTATTGTAAGCAGCAAAAGTAGGTTGAGAAATATTTCTAACGAAACCGCAAGTAATTCTAATTCGAAGTATAGGATGGATCCACATGTTGAGTAAATAACCAAGGCACATTTCGCAGTTTTCGTGTCAAAATGGTGGCGAGCGATATGAAATAGTAGCGAAATTGAAAGTAGCCCTAAAACTATCTGTACTAATCGAATCATTACAAAATAATCGTCAGGGAAAAACCAGCAGATAAATGCAAGGAAATAAATATAGAGTGGAGGCTGCCAAAAGGGTTCGGGATGCCCCAACCAATTACCCTCTGAGATAAAAAGGGCTTGTTTTAAAAAACTATTGGCATCTACAATTGGAGAATTAAAAAATGGAGAGTGGCTATATTCCCATAGGTATAAAAGGCGAAGAATTAACCCTATGGCAACAATCAAAAATAAAAAGTAAAATCCTGAACGTTGTATTTTTAACAATATGAAACTCAAGAATGCCGAAGGTCAGATAAATTAGCTCTCGTATTCTAAGCGCTTAAAAATGAATATTTTACTAAAGTTAATAAACGAGAGAAAGAATCCCCGAATGCACGTCATCAGAATTATCACTGCCGACATTGAGTTGATACATGTAAAGACCAGGGGAAACAAGTTCACCGTTACTGTCTTTTCCATCCCACGTTATATCAACACTTCCAGCACTAAGTTTATTTGTTTCAATGCTCCTGACTTGTCGTCCGGAAAGGTCGTAAATTTCCAAGGTCGTATCAATCTGATCAAGTACTAAAAATAGATCGAATGTAATACGGACCTCGTCATTGATACCGTCACCGTTTGGTGAAAAGGGATTTGCTGAGAGTATCGGTTTAGTTGAAACTTGTTCGATCTGATTGACGACTACAAGCAATGCATCGGTAGCTACATCGGGAGTAGCATCACCACCCTTTGTGGGCTGCGGTATAGTTAAATTTTGATTTCCAGTTTCATCGTTCCATACTGAACTTGTAAATTCTTTAGATCCTCGAAATAATTTTGATCGAAATACGACTTCTATATTTTGACCAAATTCAAAGTCGGATGCCCGCATGGGGGAGATCTTTATTATCAACTTAGCAGTTTGTGTGATTGGATCTGCTACGATACTTTGAGCAAATTTACCAATTGATTCTCCAGCATCAGTTGATGATCTGTCGACTTCTATGTCTAATAGTGGATCTGTGTTCTCGGTTAGACGTGATATATTTTGGTTAATCGGAATTTCGTCCCATAATTGTCCGTCAAAAAATAAACTATCGACTTTAGTGTCGGTAGATGGGATGGCGATTTCAATACGATTGAAAACCGTTGCCTCATTTTTTGCGAATAACGGTCGCAAAAAATAACGGAATTCGGTTTCCTCGCCAATTTCGACTTGAGGAGGGAATATTTCAGCAACAACACCGCCTGAGACAAGTGGAGTATCGTACTCAAATTCAATGAAATCTAACTGGACTGCACTCTCTATTGTGCTATCAAAGAGAATCCTAAATTGGATGTATCGTGTTCCGCCAGGTAGCGGTAGTTGGATGCCAGATTTCCCCCATTCATCCTCAGGCAGGTTTTCATCAATTAGTCCATCTTCGTATTTAAACGGCGCTGACCAAAAACTCCAACCTTCGTTTCCATCGGATCCTAAATCTGCTCCGAGCTCATTGTACTGTAATTCTCGAGTTTGTATACGTCCATCTGTTAATTTTATCCAGTCAAAGAGGCTTAGTGTTCTACCATTTTCATCGCGTGTATCGCTCAAACCTGGACCAAGTTTTCTTGCGTAGAGATGCGTGTCGAGAGTGTTGCCAACTCTAAACTGGATGCGTACATCACCCTCATCGCCACCTATTCTACGACCACGCCACCGAACTTTACCCCAGTTGACAATATCTCCTTCGGTGTCTGTCGGAAATTGCGAAAAGTATTTCGTATCTTCTGATGTTGAAAATTGCTCTATTTCTCGGTCGTAGCGACGAATTCGTGGAATTTCAGTGCCTACGTCTATCATCTCAGAAATGTATACTGCATCTGTAGGGAAGCCCTCGCCGTAAATTTGTGCTTCGGCTGTCTCAACACGGACCCCGCTGGGATCGGTTGAAACAATATCAACTCTTCCCATTAAGTTGGGTGGGTTGAATTTCAAGTCTTTCACACTCGGATTATATTGTCCATTTACAACGGGAACCAAGATATTTTTTGCTTCTATGCCCTGTATACGCGGGTTAATTGTGGAAGGATCACCGACGCGGATATAGTAGTTTGCAATCGTAGCATCTGGAAGAGTAGGCCGAGGGCGAAAAATGATTCGATTTATGTTATAAAAACCCATTAGATTGATTCCGACACCACCTCGTTCTTTTAACGCTGAACCATAGGCTGTGGCCAGATCGTTATCGACCATTAGCGTAGCATCAGAACGGCCAATAACTGCCGAAGTTGCCCAGTAGTCTGGCGAAATTGGATCTGCAGTTTCATTACGGAATCCGTTTTCACTCGGTACTATCATAAAGGGACGCCCTGGCTGTTTCCCCGGAACAATGCCCCCATATTCGCCATTTAAAAAACGCTGATTTACAAGGTATGCGAGATTCCTTAGGCTGTCCAGACGGACAGGTTGTAACCATGTAGTTTTGTTAGTCTTAGAGTCATGGAGAGGAAGAGTTCCGTCTTCGTCGATTAGCCCATCATTATCATCGTCAATACCATTTGGCGGATCTTCATTCTGTTGTCCATCATAATCGTCGTCGAAGTCAGAATAAAGTCCGTCTTCGCCAAATAACCCATCTCCGTCATTATCAATCTGAGGGTCTGGTCCATCCTCATCTATAAGGCCGTCATAGTCCGCATCAAAAGCTTCACGCGGATCCTCATCAATTTGCCCGTCTCCGTCATCATCCAGATTGTTTATTGGATCTTCATTTATAGTGCCATCCCCATCATTGTCAACTTGGATATCCACGGGATCCTCGTTTATCATGCCATCACCGTCGTTATCTATCAACTCTACTGCATCTTCATCAATGAGGCCATCCCCGTCATCATCGGCCAACAACTCTACTGCCCAACTTCGCCCTAAGTCAATGCGACCAGATACTGGGCTCAGGTTCCATGGGTGTTCCGTATCTCCTATGCGCCAAGTGCGAATTTCGGAAAATCCCGAAATTGAGGTGAAGACAATTACGCCGAAGGTCGTAGCTACACATCGAATCATGGATCTACTCCAGAATCATGAAATGTAAACTGTTAGAACCGCTAAATTACAAATAAAAGCTAAGAAAAACAGACTACAGAAACAAACATTATATTATTATAATCAAACATCATCATATCCAATATGATACAATGTACCTTAAAGAAAGCATGAAAAATATGAGTTATTGCGTTAGCTTACTCAGAAATTATCAAAATAAAAGCAGTATATTTTGATCCAATACACCCGTAGCGTTTTATCGATCCAAGGTGACACGTTTTGCAATTGATAATTTATCTTGGAGCTATTATAGCATTTTTTTTATGCAATCCAGAGGTTTTAGCAATAGACTCTCTAGGTGTGGGTTTCAGGGAAGGAGTTCCACGCTGGAATCAGGGAGTTTCTGAGTCTCGTTTCGTTGCTATTTCTACTGACTCAATTTGGACGTGGAATATACGGCCTAACCAAAACCTTGCTGTTGGCATATTAAGTCGATTCGGCTCTGTTTTTGTTCCTGGTGAAGATGGTGAAGTAGCGACTTTTCTTGCCGGAGCGGAAGTTATGTTTGACGGGTCTGATTCGACAGCATTCGACCCAGACCAATTCAATGAAAGGTTTGGGGTAGGTCGTAGGTCAGCTATTTATATCGATTTGGGTGCAACGTTCAGCGTTAATCGAATACTTCTTTATCCTAGGATGGACACAGAACATAGAGCACTCTTTCCTCGCAGTTTTCAGCTCTCTACTTATGGCGAGGAGGCAGTTACTAACGGAAATATTTTAGAGCGAAATTTTGACAATGTCTTCAATTACTATAATTCTAATCCAAATCGTGTGCCCGTAATCGAAAAACGATTTCCAAGTCGTTTTGTGCGGTTTCTACGTCTTCAGGTTCGTTCAGATCAGCCGTGGGAAATCGCAGAATTAAAGATTTTTGGTGACGGTTACAATGTTCCAGCTGAATATGTATCAATACCGCTACATACTGTTAAGGGACCGCGACCTTTATGGGGCCGTGTTCGTTATGATGGCGGTGAAATAGCCGATTTACCTATCACCGTTCAGACGCGCACAGGAACCGACCCAACGCCGTTACACTATTTTCGTTTTACTGGAGTGGGAGGAGACCAAGAAAGGGTTACCTATCGGGAATATGTCAGATTGGATTCGATCGAAAAAGGACCGATATCCCAAAATCCTGATTGGAGTCAGTGGGAGACTGTTACAGATGGAAGGGTAGCGTCTTCCAATGGCAATCCTTACATCCAATTTAAACTAATTATTAACGGTCCGGGTGTCGTAATAAAAAGATTGATTTTTGAATATCTTGTCCCTCCTATTTCTTCTGGATTGGCGGCGGAAATTTCTCCAGTTGTTGTAAATGCCGGAGAATCAACTCCATTTACAATTTCTTTACAAACTAGAATGCGCAACCGGCAAAGTGACGGGTTGATATCAAAGGATGAGGACACAGGATTTGGTAGTTTGAGGATTTTAACAGATGCAAGAGTTGATGTTATAGATAAGGTGTTTATTGATGACCGGGAAGTAGACTTCACGACTATAAACGATTCAGACGAGGCAGAGATTATTCGATTTCGCCGTCGAGTAACGCAAGATGGCACGTTTATTCAAATCTTCTTGAAGGCAACAATTTTTCGAGACGCGACTAAGTTTGATGTTCAATTATCAGATAATCGATTAGTTGATGGGAGATTCGTTACGGTATATCAATCAGCTTTGGAGCAAGATGTAGATCCGATTTCTTTAGGCGGTTCGTTAATTGTTAGGTTCGTTCAAGATGAGGGTTTTCTCCCTTTATTTGGTGATGTTAAGTCAAAATATCGAGTATTTTCTCCCAACGAAGACGGCGTTAATGACGTCTTCATCTTAGACTTTGACCTTTATAAAGTGACTTCTCAAATTCAAATATGTTTTGAAATTTTTTCTCTTGATCAAATGGTGCCTATTAAAAAACAAAATAACATGATGCAGGCTGGTAGCTATCGGTTAATGTGGGACGGATATGATGAATCGCATCAACTAGTGAAACCTGGTATATATCTATACCGAGTCAGATTTAAGACCGACAGTAGGCATATGGATTATTACGGAACGCTGGGAGTAATCTATTGAATCATCTATGCTGCTTTTTCTTAGGTTTTTTAATTTCCGGTTCATTCTCGCTCGATGCTCAGATAATTAATTCGGGATATAGAATCGAGGGAAAGACAATTATAACTGACAGGGTAGAAGAATGGATCGAGTGGGATTCGCCTCCCGGAGTCATAAAAATTAAACCTGGAGGCTCTCTTACACCACGTTTTATTAGGGCTAACTCTGATGCTGTGCGTAATGCAAGTTCTTTTTTTAGAATTGAAGCTGAAGGTGATACTATTTTTGGAGGTCTTTATGATTCAGGTAGTAATAAATTAACGGCAGTTAATTCTATCGACGGTGATTTGAATACATACTGGGAGCCGTATGCTGGAGATAGTATAGAAAAATGGTTTTTAGAGATTGACCTAGGGCGTTCCGTAATCGCAAAAAGAATTAACGTACATTTTGTGCCGGAAGGTAAAGGAGACCCTTTTCTTAAGTTTCGTGTCATGATTTCTGATGGTCGTAAGTCATTCGGTGGTAGTCGGCGTAGAGAGTATTTCAGAGTCGGTCAAGTAAACTATAGAAACAAAACAGATCGTGCATTTAGCTTTGATGTTATGCCCTTGCGACCTACGGAGGATGGCTTGGAAGGAGCGATAACACAGTTTGTTCGTATTGACGTACTTGAGACAGATGGTGGAAGGGGTCAAGAAATTTCAGAAGAGCAATATAATGAGCTTCCTGAAACAGATCGTGGGACGGTTGATTATTTTCGAGTAACCGTTTCAGGACGTGAGATTTTAGTCTCACCTACGACGCATAGACAATTACCAGAAGTGGAAAGAGGTCCCATACGCTATTATCGCTATGAGAGACCTAGGCTTTCTGAAATAGAAGTGATTGAGGTTGGTGACAACGTCGTTGCACTCACACAGAGGGAGTTATTTCAAGACCAAACTTTGTTCAGTAATCTATTGCGTAGACAGTTAACAGATGGATTCCATACCTCTTCTTTTGATTTGCGCTCATTCGATCCGATACGGAACGAAAATCAGTTAGAGATTGATTTAGGCGCAAAATATTGGATAGACAGAATCAGATTGTTGAGTCCTTTTAATCCTCCTATCGCTTATCAATTACGCATCTCCAATGGAGTATTAGATGCAAGTGGGGCATTAGTTTGGAAAGAGTTAGATGAACGTTCCAATTCTGATTCACATGTTCAATTAGAGGAGCGATTTACTCGACAAGAAGTTCGATATATTGAACTGCGTAGGTTGGCATTTGTAGGATCGTCTTCAGAGAAAGCTACTTTAAGCGAAGTACAAGCTTTTGGCGAGGGATATGTAAGCGATGTTCGAATGACCTCGCCGGTAATTAAATTGAACCGATCGGGAATTTTCTCCCAAGTGAGGTGGGACGCATCTATACCGCCCAGTACGAGTGTGGAAGTAAGATCAAGGTCTGGAGATGATTTGATAGAAGAAGTCCGGTATTTTGATCGGTATGGACGAGAAATAAGCGAAGATCGTTGGAAAAACATACGAAACAAAGAGCATCGGGGTCCTGTCGTAATTAATGAACTGATTGGGCCCAGGTGGAGCAATTGGTCCGAAGTTTACGAGTCAGGTCAAAATCAATTTAAATCACCTAATCCCCGTCGCATGATTCAATTACAAGTTAGGTTAAGAAGTTCTGATCCCTACAGAGCCACGGAGATTCGTAGCATTGAAGTTGAGTTTGATCGACCTTTGGTAGGTCAATTGTCAGCCGAGATTTGGCCCGTAAGGGGAGTGTCGTTCGACGAGGAAAAGGAATTTACGATTTCTGTACTTCCTAAATTTAATAGTACTGATCCTGGATTCGATAGGATTAAGTTAAGATCTAGTGCTACGGCAGAATTATCTCTTATATCAGTCGAAAGTGGCTCAGAAACTGCTCTTCGAATTGGGAATGGTCGTAAACATTGGCCTGGTGAGTGGATAGTTTTAGAAAACAATTCTGATAGTATTGATATTGCATTGCCTGAGGTCATTCGATCCGATTCAAACGTCTTTGAATTTACTTTTCGAACCAAAATTTATACGAACAGCACTACATTTTTTGTGGAATTTCTCAACAGTGAAAAGCCTGGTGTTACCCAAATAGCAACTGAAGGTGATGTTGTTTCGGCTTTAAATAGTCAATCCATGGTAGTTGTTGCTGATATGGAAAATAGTCCAATTTTAAGCGACTTTCGGTTATATCCCAAAGTTATTACGCCAAATGGAGACACTATAAACGATGTTGCGAATTTAACTTTTTCAGTATTTCGCGTTCAAGGTGCTGTAGCATTTGATGTTTTTATCGTGGATCTCGCAGGTCAAAAGCAACGAGATCTCTCATTTTTTAGCAAAAATGCAAGTGGGACACATTCGGTTAGATGGGATGGGTTAGACGACCGAGGAATTCTTGTTAATCCCGGTATTTATCTTGTCCGTATTGAGTTCCCTGTAGATGTATATGGTCGGACTGGCGTGACGTTGCCGATAAGTGTGATTTTTTAATGAGGGCTGTGAATATAGTTTTTCTTTTACTATTCTTCGTTTTTTGTGGGATCTCTGGTGCCCGAATTGAACATTCTTTTTTACATAGATCGAATTTTTCCAGTAGTGTGCTAGGAAAAAACTCTCAACATTTTGGCGTCGAATTTGTTCTTCCTGAATTGCACAAATGGTATTCACCTCGAAATCTTTTTGAGACGTATACACGACCGTGGTATGTAAGAGATACGAATTATGCAGATGATACTTATCGTCGTTATGTTGATCAACTTCTAGAAGGATCTCAGTTGTACGATCGTTTCGGTACTCAGTTAGGACGAGGATGGTTGGTTTACAGTTGGACGCAGTTGCAAGCGAGTTCACAAGGAAGCCGGATAATGAAGCGTCCCGCTAGCCCGGATCGACGAGATACTTACTCAAGTTTCTTTAGTAAATTGGTAATAGCTAAAGATGGAGATTCTAGTGGTGATTTTCGTCTAATGATTGGGGATGAAATTCACACTATTTTTACGCCATTGACGTTTTATAAGCCTCGGTTTAATGGTCTTCGAATAGATTATTCCAACGATAGACTGACATCATCCTTTTTACTTTCTCGTCCAAGTGAGCCTAACAGAGACGCTCAAACAGACGTTACGAATTTTATGGCAGCGCATGTTGATTTTGGCGCCTCCGATATGCTCACGTTTGGTTTGACATTTGTAAATGCACATAATGCGCGCACTAAAGAAGATTTTGCCAGTGGGAACCCTTTTGCTGGCGTTCTGACGACGAAACAAAATCAAGCTATAGAAGATATATGGGTAAGTATCAAAGATGACTCACCTGCAAATGGCTTAGAAGGGCCTACTTTATTTGCTTATGACGTAGTATTTACGGACACGAGTGGAATGGAATTTCGTGGAACTGAAGTAGAATTTTTACCTTTTGTTAAAGGTGGCCAAGCGGAAGGAAGTAATCTTATCGCTTCTGGTGGAGAGAGTATTATGCTTCACTATGATATGAGTTTATTGAACGACTTGGGTTATAACTCTAATGACCTAAAACGTGCCCGTATCGAACTATCCATCGCCAATGATTATCGCATTGATTTAGCTTCCAACTTACAAACTGATGGCGCACGACGACGTCCGGAACCAGTATTTTTAACTGTCTTCCGTGCTCTGGGAAATGTGGAAGATCGTAGTAACGGACGCGTGCTCACTTTGGATTATTCATTACCAACTGCAAACGAGATTTTAGGATTTAACTGGGATCTCAAGAATTGGAACGGTATCTCGGCTATTGGAGAATTTGCTCTAAATAGGCAACACAGCCAATATCCCAGTCCCAATATTGCTCGAGGACATCAAACTGTTCGTAACGCGGTGGCAGCATATGCGGTAGGTCGTTACGTAAGTAATCCATTCTCGATTTACGTCGAGGGCTTTTCAATGGATGCGCACTATTCTTCACAATATTGGTTGACTGACGCGAGTGGAACCATCAAGTACAAGGATGATATACCGCAGCTTTATGAATTTGTAGATGATGATGATGATTTTGATGCCTTACCTGATTGGGAAAGGCCATTCCAGCCATGGAATAACTCGGTTTG
>MDTG01381935.1_pt1 | contig 11839 bp, 5 predicted proteins | sample 811421 | NCBI WGS metagenome assembly MDTG01 (sample SAMN05326645, study PRJNA326480) | marine metagenome | isolation source: seawater | place: Pacific Ocean: South East | collected 2011 | reverse complement strand
CACCTCATCAGCAACAACAGCAAAGCCTCTGCCCGCTTCTCCCGCGCGAGCAGCCTCGATAGCCGCATTTAAAGCCAACAGATTGGTTTGCTCTGCAATACCGCCGATTTCACTTAAGATGTTTTGAATAGCAGCGCTCGATTGAGCTAAGTTTTCTGTCTGGCCCTTCGCATGGTTGATCTTCTCAGCGAGAGCACTTACTGCATCGGCTGCCACATTCATACGACCCATACCTTGAGAGCTGTTGTTCTGAACTTCATTTGCAGAAGTAGCTGCTAAAATCGCCGCATTAGCCACCTCTTGTGATGCCGCACTCATTTCATTGATCGCTGTTGCCAAAGAGTCAACTTCGGCAAGTTGTGCATTCAATTTCGTTTTTGAGCTTTCGGCACTCGCTTGGCCGCTACTCGCATTCTCATCCACTTTGTCAGCCGTTGACATTACCACACAGAGCGCCTCTTGCATTCTGGAGAGAAACATATTGAACCAATGGGCTAACTGGGCAGTTTCGTCTTTTCCTTTGACCTCTATCCGATAAGTCAGATCTCCTTCACCTTGCGCCGCGTCTTTAAAGCGTTCCACTAGATCTTCAAGTATTTTCCCAAGCGAATTAGCTAACCAAGCCATTGCAGCGATCCCAACTACGATTGCAGCCAGCCCCGCCCAGATACCTTGAGTCAATGCAGCATTATTTTGTGCATCACTCCAATTTTGATATTCCGCAATACTTTGAGTCAATTTGCTCGTAGGTACCGAGACCATAACAATCCATGGTGAGTCATCTGTTTCAACCGCAGTAACCGCATACTCATAAGTGTCGATAGTGATAATATTGGAGACACCAAGCTTCGCATTAGATTGAATTTTATCCCAACTTGAAAAGAGCTGATTAGAAACCTTTTCGCCGATTGACTTCTCGTCCATCGTGTTGGCGAGAACAGCCCCTTTCCAAGTCGTGATAATAATATTTCCCTCTCCATCGAATAGGTCTTTCGCCAAAGAAGCACTTTGTTCACTCAATTCCTTAAGAGAGAGGTCAAAACCCAAAGATCCAATAATCCTGCCTTGATATTTGATTGGTTGACTGATGGTGGTTATCAACTCATCTTTTCCGAGAACAGGATACATGTAGGGCTCCATGACAAATGTTTTTCCTGTCTCAAACGGCATGAGATGCCAATCATCCTTTCTTTCTCCATGTTTGTTGATGGAGCTATTGCGGAAGCTATCCATAGCAACCGTCTCAAATTCTTGGTTCGCATTTGCATAAAAAAATGGAGCTAAAAATCCATTTTTATTGAACGCTTTCGGAACAGAACTTTCCGACTCAATTGACCATGTTTTTTCTTCCCACACCATATAACCTGCAAACACCGCAGCATCTTGCACCCTCATCGCGGACAAAAACTGTTCAACAATCATGTCTGCACCCATTTGCTGCTCACCACTCAATTCAATAATCGAGCGTATTTGCGATAAATTCATCAATACTGGGCCAAGACTATTTGCAATGGTCTGCCCCAACTTCAGTGCTGTCGATTCTAAATTTTCGTTTGTAGACTCTTTGAGCTGAGCAGTCACCTTCTCCGTTGTTTTGATATTGACATCAGTGAAGGCTCTTGTTGTTACTCCCATTGCAATCAAAAGTGTAAACACCATTGCAATACCAGCGCTCACCGCTAATCTTGTACGTATGCTACTAAACATTTGTCCCTCAACTTTTCTTCGCTCATTCCATGCATAGGAAAATTGTAATCACAAAAATTAATTGTTCACTTCTCTTTGGATTAGTAGAAAAGCAACTAAAAATCAACCTAAAAACCCCGCTTCGATAGTAAATACATTTAATTTAAAAGCTATTATTCGCCGACCAAAATTATCAAGTCCCCTTCCTTTAGATAGCAAAAATGTATCATATCTTTATTTATCTAATAACGAGAGTTTTATATTAAAAATTAATACTCCCTACCCAAATATTAAATATAAATTTTTATTAAAAACTAGGTTCCAATAAAATTGGATAACGCTATATAAGCTAACAATTCAACATTACTGGTTCTAGTCATTAAATTAGAACATAAAAATAAAGAACCAATCTAATCAGCACCTTATATTATTAAAAATAAAACTTAATCTATTTTACAATTGGAATAAAAATCACAAAATATGGCTTTTAGCAATGATTGTTACAATATAAAAAAAGAGCCCGAAGGCTCTTTCTAAGTTATTTGAAGGCGCAATCGAACTAGTGTGTTGGGTCGATTGTCACAGGTTCAAATGTTGCTATCGCATTACCATTTGCTCCTGGCCTATCAACATAGGGCGTATCTTGCATAACTGTGTAATAAGAATCTACATAGTCATCGTTGTTGATCATCCACTCATCCGGTAAAGCGGCAAGAATTTTATTCGTTATCTGTGCAATGATAGCGTAACCTTGTACCTCAGGATCTGGGTAGTTCTTGAGAATCTCCTCAGCCAACTCCACCACTAACTGCGCCAACTTTTTATAATTGGTTTTATCATCCTGCTCCATCAAAATGATGTCAGCAGCTCCCCAACGATAACGATCCCAAAAAATAATGGTTTGGTTGGGATAGTAGTCTTTTTTAGCATCATCCAAATAAGGCATTTCAACCATGTCTATTTGAGGTTCAGCGCGATCTGGATTCACTCCCATAACCATGGCGTAAATTTCTGCTTTTGAAATCCAAGGTTCTCTGTCGTTATCCAAGCTAATTTTTGTCAGTTGCGTGGTACTTAACGGCTCTATATCTTGAACCATAGCACGCATCATTTTAGTCTTTTTAAATTTTGGTTTTTTATCGTTGGTTATTAAGTCAGCTTTCTGCCCCAATCGATGCATTTCAGCTCGCATCGCTTCGAGGCCAGCTCTCATCTCTTTCGAACTGTCGTTATCGACAACAAAGACTGGCCTAACTGGCATTTGATACACATCTAAGAAGTACTCGTTACCATTAACGTCAAACGCTTCAATATATTTCCAATCAGCCTCATCACCGGATGGCTCGAAAGCAAATAAAGGGCTCTCACCCATCTTCCACTTCTCAAGCATAGACTCATCGGCCAGACGTAACTCAATCAGTGAGTCAGTGAATTGTTCTACACCTTTCATGACACGGTAATCATGGTCAGCTTTCTGCATCTGCCTGCTGAGCTTAGAGTAAGGCTTTACCGCACGGATATTTTCCATAGGTGCAGAAAGGTTCTTTTCACTTATCTGTGCTTTAAGACTGCTCTCTAATTCACGATAGTGTGTGCCAAACTGGATAGCCAGTTGTCTCTTTTGTTGAGCGATTTTTTCTGCTTGTGGTACGGCTACCACCTGTTCAGAACTTACGATTGTTGCATTTGTTTGGAAGCCAACCAAAGCTGTAGCAAGCATGAAGCCTGTCGATAGATTCGATCTCATACAATTCCCTCTTTGTAATAATTATGCATCTGGAGAGTATTTACTCTACCTAATCAACTTATCACTTAAATCAATCAGAGGAAGTGAAACGATCAGTTTTTGATCGATTTTTCGGCTATAGATCACTTTGCAATATAAATCTGCTCAATTGAGCATCAGTAGCGTTTATATCCTTTATTCTTAAATTGATAGAATTATTGACTAAAAGGTCGCATTTTACGACCTTTTAGTTATTGATTTAATGAGAGATAGTAAGTTCGAACTTCCGGCTGTCAGTTACGGAGTCAAAGGTAAAATATACGTAACCTGGTTTAGAAACCTCGAAATTAACATATTTATAATCAAGTATATCATATGCAGGTATATCGAAATTTTCTTTGGATGCCCATGCATCTAGGCCTATATACAGATCAATATTTCCATGTTTGTCATCCACTGGCTTTACACTCACATTCACTGAGCCAGGTTCATCAACGTATAAGCCTACGTAGTAAACACCATCAACTGTTATGACCTCAGTTTGACCATTTTCCAGTACTATTGGATAGTTTTGCGATGAGTCTTCGACAGCTTCAATTTCAGCAACACTCGACACTATGACCTTTTGAAAGCTGTCTCGTCCAGTCAAACTAAAGTAGTAACGCCCAGGCACAACAAACCCATTATCTTGAGGCTCGAATATGATCGCTTCGTTACTAGCCCCAACCTTATAATCTGCCGTTTCATAATCAAAATAACGAGCTACACGATCATAACTTGCGTACAGATCCGCGTCTCCATCTCCCTTAATAGACACTTTAAATTCAGTGACCCTATCGGGTACATCGATGTAAAATAAATGTTCTTGATACTTTTTAGCAGAATAAGTTGCGCTACTATTCAAAGACATTTCAGTTATTTTATCTAAGTTTGGCCGCTCTTCGCTCTCTGGTTCTTGGCCTTTATCATTCGCCAAGCTTTTTATCCAAAGTGTAAATTCTTGGTCATAATCCGAGCCTAAACGTTGCACTTCTTTTGACCAAGTCGAATATTCTCCCTTTCTTGCATAACCAAGCAGCTGCTCAATTTCAGTTGGATGCTTTTCAAATAGAAACCTGACAGCTAGGTAGCCCCAACGATAGACTCGGTTCGCATCGTCATCATAACTGGTTGCCAAAACTTCCGACAGGGAGTAATTGTCCTTACCAATCGCTCGTATTGCCCCTTGGTTTTTATCCTTGTAATGAGCGTATTCTGCAAAACCCTCTAGCCACCAAACAATGTTCCCCTTTGCCATCGTCTGCCTAAAATCACCATATAAATTAAACCTTCCATCCAAATAATGAACATACTCATGCTCTAAGTTGAGGATTGATAAAGTGTCACTATCAGTACGATAAGCCAAAAAGCGAGCGGTATTATCAGCCTTTGTTGGGTCCCCTTCCAAATACTGACCGCCGTTGTTCGTACTGTTACCAAACAAGAAATGTGAAAAAGTTGAATATGAGGACTTATCTTTCCATACCACAACTTCAAGCTCACTATTATAGTCGTCTTCTACAGGAACTTGGCCTGACTTCACCAGTGAATGAAACTCGTTCTCTGCCTCCCGTAATGTTTCACATGCTTCAACTTCTTGTTCCTCCGTTAAATTCTGTGAGCGGATAACGGCTGGTCCCTCACATTGATAGCGATGGACAAATAGATTTTGCTCCAAAACTATTTTTTGGTTTGGAATATCTAAGCTCTCAGCAATTTTCGGCTCATAATGTAGCAGCATTTCGGCAGCGGCAACCCACAACTTCCTTTGCTCACCGTCCAGCCCATGATCCCGCATAACTTTTTTGAGGAAACGAACTACGGATTGGTTAATCGCTTCTTTATCGCTAGCCAATAAACGCCCTATCTCTCTAACAGCATGGTGCAAAAGCATCTCTGCTTCCGTCCCCATAAGCCATAAGTTATTATGCACAAAGTTCTCTAAACGTTCTAAATACTCTGGATGAAGGAGTAAGTCTTCATAGAATTCATCAAGATAGATGTGGCCAAACATAGCAACAAATAAGTTATTGACACCCCAAATAAACTCATAGCTTTGACTGTTTTCTGGGTTTATAGACTCTAGAAGAGTAAGCATCGAGTCCATAGTAATCGGCAGTTGTCTAATATTATCGACAAGTAAAGTTACAGAATACATTGCGTCAGCTTGCTCTGCTCCCAGAAGTCTCGCATTATCGGAACCGATAAAGCGATCGGCAATGTGCGCTACCATAACGCTAAAGTCTTTTGAAAATGATCCAAGTTCGCTTCTGTTATTGTATCTAACGTAATAAGCCGCGCGAATGAACTCACTCAAATTATGAATGCGTTTAGCTTCACTCTCTTCGCCTCGATAAGAAACTATCGATTTATCCAGTTCTAAGACGATATTTTTCAGTGAGGACTCACTGTATAATGAAAGGGCTGATCCTTTCGGCGCATTGAACCAAGATTTGTAACAATCATCGCTTGCTAGAGACACTCTCTCTACCCAGTCAGATTGATTAACTAAACCTCCAAATTGGCAATCGTCACTCGCCATGACTTGATTGCTAGCCATTAATAATCCAGCTAAATATATTTTTTTGACAAGTTTACTTCTATATAAATTCATATATAACACCATGTTTTACAATGAAAAAATCGAGTGTTATATATCAGAGACAATTTAACCGATATATATTTTATATCAATTTTTCTGACATTTATTCAGAAATAATATAAATATCATTATGAGCAATCGGTTTCCTATTTTTATTAAATAGAAATTAGGCTCTCTGGTTATATCTATATCGCCTTATATTTAGTGATAAAATAAAAAATATCAATGATCAAGACAAAGATACATAAATCCAGCTTATGAATTGAAATAATTAATTTGCTTTAAAACACTATATAAAGGATCAGAGCTTCAAACTATTGTCTCATCTTAAATATACGCCAAATCCGCTAAAGAAAGGATATTAGAGTGAGTTTTCATATACGCAATTGACTTCAAAATGCTAGGTTCAGAGTGGTGCCTTGCCTGTAAAGCAAGACATTCTCGCTGAACCTAGCATCTTGAGGTTACTTAGATATATATAATTAGTGGGAGAAAAAGTTAACTCTAAACTTCCGTATTTCAGTTTCATAATATGCTTTCCACTCAGCATCACTCATGTTGCTTGCTGCTGATGAACGCTGTTGGTTTAAGTCATTTTTGAGCTGTACCAACTGTGAGTTGTAGTCTTTGACATTCTGCTTTTGAGCGACAACTTGCTGAAGTCGAAGCAACAAAGATTCTTTTTGAAGAGCACTCAAATAAGTACTTGCCAAATTATCGCTTATATATTCTCTGTCAAAAGCATCGAAATGCTCTGGAATAAGATCAATCCCTATTTCGAAGATTGCACTATCGCTATCAATCCCTAAAAGTTGAGCTTTATCCTCCCAACGACCAATAAAGTTTTCAAAGTTATCTATATACTGCTCTGGATTATTTGCCTCTAAAGCATGAAACTCAAGGGTAAAATCATACAGAGCAAATTCATCTTGTAAAATCCGCGAAACATCACTTCCCCACACAAGACTAGCTTGATTTTTCAATTCTTCGATCCTTTCAGGTAAGGTGGCTATCTGATTCAATTCAAGCTCGCCCAACACTTGTTGCCACTTTTTGTTTAACTCCGGATAGTATTTCAACAATCGATAATCACTTAATGATAATCTCGCCTGGTACTCTGCCAAAAGCTGTTGGCAGTTATTGTTGGCTCGACAACTCATCCAAAACGTGTCCATTATGTTTTGAAGCGCTTGCCCTTGTGAATCTTGCAATTGGTCCAACAAATCTATCCGACGCTCGCTCCCATTATCATTGTTAAAACTCAGATCAATGCGCGAATTCTTTGAACTATTTTGCAGCATAGGTTCTTTTTTTTGACCGGGGTTCGCTACTTCAGTGGAAGTCTGGCCTGTATCACGATCGAAGGATATCCAAAATCCTGTACCCACCATGAAGGTGAGTACAGTGAATATGATAAAAAGCCTCATTATTTTATTACCGAGCTAACCGGAAAATGGTCAGATAGGTTGAAATGTTTCCAAAGTCCCTCTGAAGTTGAACGAGGAACATCGACTCGATTATCGCTATGTGATTTATTGAGGTACTCATTACTTACCATGACATAATCTAGATACTCGACGTTGCCATTATCATCTCTTATTTTTCCAGCAAAATTGTTGACTCTTGGATCAAAGGTTGATTCTGTATACCCTGAATAGCTTGGCTCAATTGCGCTGAGATTTGAGAGCATTTGTTGGTAGTCGCCAGGGAACTTACGCTTATTCACATTGAAGTCTCCACCGTAGATAACAGCTTCATTCTTTGGAATATTAAGAGTAGAAGCAAGTTGGCGCATTTGTTTAAACTGACGTTGACGATACTCTCGAGCTGTTGATGTGTCATACGAGGCTGTGTGTGTTGCAAACACATGATATGCGACACCACCTTTAATAATCTCAGCATAGTTCACCCCCTTATCAGCAAAACAGTCTGTTCCCGTACAATCAGGAAAAACAAACTGAGTTTGATTTACAATGGGATAACGACTAACGATGGTCACTCCACCATCATAAATATTAGGCCCTTTCTTATCTAGCATTTGGGTTTGATAAGGATATTCTTTTGCAAGCTCACGTAAAAACTCACCTCGTCCTGCGGCGAACACTTCTTGGAGTGCAAGTACATCATATCCTTTCACATGCTTCGGTATTTCTTGGTACCTATCGCCGATATGTTTTGCAATGACGGGTAAAGCCCAAATATTATAGGTCATAACTTTCAATGCATTTTCATCAGGCTCAACTATCTCATCGACTTTTTCTGGCGTTATAGTGTAGTAGATATCATCATATCGAGCGGTTTTCACCGATTTAAAGGCAAGTTCTGTGTTTTCTTTGCCAAAATCATTACTAAAGTTACGATGAATTTTTCTGTCTTTTTTGAGAGATAGGCCGATATCAGCACTCGACACACCATATTCAATTGTTGAGTTGTACCAATGGCCTTTCATCACTTGCTTTAGTGATACAGTTTGACCATCCGGATTAGAAACAACCGTTTCAAAATTGTACACTTCACCTGCCTTAATGCCTTTCCAACGATTAAAGCTAATAACAGACTTTGTTTCCCAAGGACCAATAGTTTCAAGATGTTGCTGCCACTCTTCACCGCTTTTAAGGATATCAGTCCCATCATGGCGTACTTGAATGGTTAGTACTTGGCTTGAGTTATTGGTGAGATAGACATCTGTATCTGCTAACACAGAAGCCGAGAGCATTGCAGATATAGCAACTGAGTAATGCATTAGTTTCATAAGAGAATTCCTTTCGCTTGGGTAACTAGAAACTAGAGCATATGCTTTACATCTTGATGATGAATACACAAAAATTCACATTCAAACTAACTCAGTGATAGTTTTGTGAATTACTTAATAATATTTTGAAAGATAATTATTAGAGGCATTAAAATATCTGGAAGGAGATCAAATTGTAATAAATTAAATAATTAATTTAATTGACAGTAACCACATTTTTTATGGGAAAATAACTAGGAATCTATCCTAGATATTATAAATTCTGATTATAATATTTAATTAAAAATAAATTAATATTATTAACATATTAATTTCAAAAAATATGATCCAGATTATGTTACAAATATACTATTACTTTTAATGAGGAGCTTTAATAAAAAGGCTCTAGAGTTTTTATATTCTAAAGCCTAAGTTATATTAATGTCTCACACCTTTAATTTTACAATTGATTCAATTTCAACAACTTGAGACCATATGTCCAATAATATAAGGTATTCAAATGGTCTCCAACGAACCTGAGGTAACGATAAAACATAACCCAATTGCTGACTTCTTTCTGACCAAAATGAGTCACTTAAATAGACATCTTCATCCACTTGCTCAGTCAGATAATATTTTTGACCCTCTCCTTGATATAGAAACCAGTCTGTTGTTACTTTGCTATCTATATGAGGGAGCGCTTCTCTCCATTGTAAGCCTGAGTAATACAGCATTGATTTATCTAAAAACGCGTTAAAAAGTACGCTAGAAGGCTGAGAGGGCCAAGCTTCCCGCTGCCATCTTTTAGGTAAAAAGTTTATCGATTGATGCTGGCGTTGTTCATATTGAAAACGAAAGACAAAATCGCCCATAATTGACCAAGCGTATTGAGCACCTTCTCGAAAGAGTTCGTGATTGATTAATTGATAAAGTAGCGGCTTTGCATTTTCCCCATTAAGTTCCACTGGAATTTTCTCTAAAACCTCTACGAGAGCAGGCATATCTCTTTGTATCACTTCCATTGACGGATTACCTCGGTACGGTAATGAAGAGAAACTCTGGTTTTGTTTATGTTTCCATTGCTCCCAAAGATTAATATAGGGCGCATCAAGCTCAGAGTTCGTCCAGCCTTTGGAAAGATGAACATCAATATATTGACTGACATCAATGTCAATCAACGGAGTCTTGAGCTGGCTCAGCAATGGGTCAGCCGCTTCTTCAAACAATACTTCACGTCCTTGATAACGACGGCAGCTGTAAATACCACAAACGAGCTCTCCCTGCCCGACTAAAAATCGACCTGATGCCAGCTCCTCTTGTGTGGCAGGTCGCCCAACCGCAACCATCGCAAAATTGTTGATCGCAATTGTACGGGCTTTCTGAATTAGCATTTCATGATAGTTGATAATTTCGTCATTATTAATCACTACCGCCACCGCTTGCTCGATCGCTTTTTTTTGCTTATTCAGTAAGGTATCTCGCCACAACCTTATGTGATCCAATGCTCCATCAACAATGACTCTTTTTCGAGCATAAGCTTCGTTTCGTACCTTTTCGATATGGGCATACCTACCGATACCATACAGTTTATCGATATTGCCTACTAAACGATGATAACTACAAGATCTCAGTAAATTACGGGTGTTGCGGCTTACAGTACCTTGCCGATCGATCTCAAGTTTGGCTTGGTGCTTTTCCTCACTACACATTTCGTCACCAAAAGGATAGTCCACCTGTGGTGCCTGATTATATCTCTTCAGCATTAGACTGGTGTAATCTGAATCTAAAGTCGCAAATGATTTACTCAGCAGCCCTTGGACCTCTAATACTTTTGCACTAAACGTTGCATCATAATGCAACAAATGAACGGAGACCAACCGCTTTACCAGTTCATTCGTGTGTACTTTCAAACGATGGTATTGGTGAGTAATATCCTCTGCTGAGGCCAAATTAATTTGCTGTGCAATAGTATCTTGACGATAGCTGTAATGGCCGCTTTGAATAAAGCTTCTTAAACGCGTTTCGGGTGTTTCAAGCATCGATAGGTAATCATAATAGCTCAGTGCAAAACCAATAAAAGGAATGGGCTGAAAAACAACGCTCAATCGATGTAATGAACTTGCTGAGTCATCCCACATCACTCTAGTCACTTGCTCAAACCATGGCACAATTAAAGCAATATCAACGACCGTTGATGCAGCCATTGCACTGGTACTTAACACTTGCTTAATGGTGCTACGCTCTAATATCTGCTGAAATTGGCTTTGCCTTTGACCACTAAGCACATGACCCGGTTTGTTTTTTAACGCATGCATAAGCTTAGACCACTGCACGGAGTTCCCAATTCTGTCATTGACCGAGAAAACCAAACTCGGGATTTTATTTAATGATTCTACTTCTTTTATGTCATTAATCTCATTGATAAATTCAGAGTCAAGTCTAGCCAACCACTCCTGTTCTTCTTCGAGCTCTAGTTCTCCCAAGTTACAAAGCTCTGTCGCCGAGACTTGAAAAGTGAGAATGACTAAAATTCCGGCCAAAAAATATTTCGCCATAACTACATACTCCAGCACTTTTTAGATTTTGGTAATTCTGAATTTGAAATCAAAGTAACATTGTCATTTTCCGAAAGACTAGACCATCGTAACCTCTGTTGAAAAGGCAACACATTTGGCTTAAAAACAATGCCACCTAACCGACTCACCAATAGCTTCTGAGAACTATTGGCGAGAGACTCTGAAATCTCTAATGTGGCCATTTCATCCCGTGCTGAAAGTATTGAAACTTGGCTAGAATTACTCACCAAATACCGTCCAGTGCCGCCAAGTTCTCCTTGTTCGTAACTCACCGTAGTTAAAGTCTCTTGATTACCTCCCAAACTCGAAATCGCTTTCTCTAACATCGTAATAGTCATTGCTTGCTCTGAACTAGATAGAGTCGAAAAATGATCACCCTGTAAAAAAACAATTGGCCGATCGAGTTTTACCGCTACTTCTATGGCCGTTTTTAATGTCTTGTTAAGGCGTGGAAAACCATTTTGTTGTTCGATAAGGCT
>MDTG01034960.1_pt1 | contig 11839 bp, 12 predicted proteins | sample 811421 | NCBI WGS metagenome assembly MDTG01 (sample SAMN05326645, study PRJNA326480) | marine metagenome | isolation source: seawater | place: Pacific Ocean: South East | collected 2011 | reverse complement strand
TTTCACTGTAAAAAAGGTTTTGATATTAGGATGAATAAATGCATATGGAGAGCGAAAATATGGAGCGCTTATGACTACCTCCCCATCTGCTTTTAAGATACGATATATTTCATCCATCACTTTCAACATATGATCTAGCTCGCCAAGCACATTATCCATTGTTATCAAATCAAAGTAATCGTCATCAAAGGGGTAAGGAAATTTATTTAAGTCATGAATTACATCTGGATTTACTTTGGGGTTAATATCTAATCGAATTCCGTTATTATTTTTTTTTAATCCAGATCCTAAATTTAAAATTCTTTTATTCATAGATTTTGAAAGCATATTATTCTTAAATAAGTATTATCTTTTGTATAGCCTTTTTTTTAAAAGTTTTTGATAAAATTCAATTTGACTTGCAGAGTATTTATACACATCATTTGAACTTATATAATAATTTTTATACCAATCAACTGAAAGACGAATAGTTTCTTTGAAACTTAATATGCTTGACCAATTAAGTTTTGTTTTAGATTTATTACAATTTAATTTTAATAAGTCAGACTCATGAAAATCTTTTTTATTTTTTTTTATAACTTTCCAAGAAATACCTTTCCAATACTTTTCAATTAATTGGACTAAAGAAATAACTTTATAATTTCTCGTATTTGGACCGAAATTAAAAGCTTCGCCATGGAGTTTCTTATTTTTTTTAAGCATCGCAGCTAAAACAAAATATCCCCAAGTTGCCTCTAAAACATGTTGCCATGGCCTTGTCGATTTTGGACTTCGTATTAAAACTTTTTTGTTTTTTGACCAAGACTTTACACAATCTGGTATCAATCTATTATCTGACCAATCACCACCTCCTATCACATTACCTGCCCTAGCAATACCGATATGAACTTTGGTGTCCTCTTTCGGAAAAAAAGAACTTAAGTAAGATTGTATAACCAATTCTGCTGATGCTTTAGAAGCACTGTAGGGGTCTTTACCTCCTAGAATATCATTCTCGTGATAGCCCCTTTTTATTTCCAAATTTTTATAACTTTTATCACTGGTAATTAATACCGCTATGCAATTTTTCTTTAACAATCTTAAAGATTCTAAAACATTTAAAGTTCCAATTGTATTTGTTTGCCAAGTATAAGAGGGATCAGAGTAGGATTTTTTTACTAACGCCTGGGCACCCAAATGAAAGACAAAATCAGGCTGATATTTAACAAAAGTTTTTTTCAGTAAACCTAAATTTCTTATATCTAATTTTTTATGTATGATTTTTTGTTTTAGATTTAATGCTTTAAAGTGAGAAGGTCTTGATGGTATATCATTTGACAAACCTATTACTTTGGCACCAAAAAGTTTTAACCATAGAGTCAACCAAGATCCTTTGAAACCAGTGTGTCCAGTGACTATTATTTTTTTTTTATTAAAAAAATTTTTTAAGTGCATTTTTTGAATTTAGAAAGTTATATTTTTATATTCTTTATCGAGTTTTTCAACATCTATAGGTAAATTTTTTAATTTAATTTGATATTTTGAGTAAAAAATATTTAAACTATCAATATTGTGTATTTTATTCCTTAAATTTAATTGTGCTAATAATTTGTTTTTAATTTTATGATGTAATTTTTTTGGGTTAGGTGTAATTTTTTTTTCTACCCAAATTTGAAGGTTTTCTAAATTAAAAAATTTATTTAAAATGAAAAATATTTTTACACCTAGTTTTGAAAATGACTTATTAAATCTACGTGAGAATTTCCCTTTTAAATAATCATTATTTAAAGTTTTATTTTTTGGCACTAATTCACTTATAAATTTAAAATTTTCCAAGTTTTCGTACTTTATCACAATAACCTTTTTATAGTGAGATTTGTATAAATCTATAATCTTTTTAAATGAGAAATCTTTTAAATTAAACTTGTTGCGATCTTCCTCATTTAGATTTTTTTCGTCTTTATTTATAAAAAAATTTTCTTCTTTTACAATGTTAAAATTATGAATATTTTGAATATAAATTGAATTAAAAATATCACTAGGTTTTCTTATTACAATTAAAATCTGACATTCTTTATCAAAAAAAAGTTTATTAATTTCAAATGCTCCAACCATTTCTCTCATTTGCCATTTTTCACCGATCAAACTTTCTGATGACATAATAAAGTTTTTAGGTAAAGGTTTAAAATTTCTTCCTTCAAGAGGGGAACAATCAATTTTTTTAAAGTTATTTTTCTCATAATATGTTTCATATTCTAAGTAAGGTATCTGGAGCTGCTTACAAATATTTGGAAAAATATTATTTTGAAGTGTTGTTGTTCCTGTTTTACCAAATCCAATATGAACTAATCTCATACTATTTTTTAACTATTGAATGTTTAATGATCGTCTGTACCATCATTGCTAGCAGTATGTCTTAATTTCCAATTATTATTAATTTTTTTCCATAAATGAGGTGATCTAAATCGATCACACAATTTAAAAAATTCACCTTCTTTAATTTTATAATATTTCATTAATTCTGAGAAATAATGAGATGGGAACTCACCATCATATTTCTTTATTAATTTTTTTCCTTCGTCTACACTAAGATGATCATTTCTTAATTCCTGAGATACATCATAAGTTGCTCTTCCAAGACCAAATTTTATGTATGTGGTGTAATAATGCAGATCGTCTATTTTATCGTCAATACTATTATATTTTGAATAGGTTCCTTCAGTTCTAAAAGGTCTAGGTTTAAAACCACAATTTTCGGCAGCATAGTAAAAAGTTTCTTGTGGAACCCATTTTATGTAATAGCCCAGATAATGAACTTCTAAATTAAAATTATCAAGTTCGCTTACATTCAATGGCAAGAACGGTTTTAAGTTTTTTATTTTTACTTTATAGTCTCTTATTAATTCAGAAACTTTAACTCCTCCAAGAATTAAATCGGAAAAATTTTTATACAAATGGTAAGATTTATCTCTTAGTGATCTTAAATTATCTGAGATCGGATTGTGATGCTCAGCTTCATTTTCACCATAAAAAACTAAAGGAATATTCATTTTTTTTGCAATTTTTGGTGCAAAAGCTTTTTGGCCTAAAATAAATGTTTGAAATGGATGTAGTAAATTTTCAATAGAGAGCTTAGTTAATAATTTCATCGTTCCCTCGTCTCTTTTAGCAGAAATATTTTCAAAATTTCCAGATTTCAGCCAATTTTTAAAGTTTTTAAATCCATAATTAGTATACATATTGGGTGGCCAAGTGACTGTTAACGGATTCATTCCATATTTGTATTTTAATATATGTGCCGCAAAACAACTATCTTTTCCACCGCTACCTGGAACCAAACAGTCATACTCTCCTTTTCCTCTGTGCTTGTCTAAAAGGCGAAGTAGTTTTTTCTCCCTTTTTTTAAAGTCAATTTTTTTTTTTAGTCTCGAATATTTCCAAGGGTCAGATATAAAATTTTTGTCAATATAAACTGTTTCTTTTTTAGATCTTATATTGTGTTTGAACTCCGGGGTAGAACTAGGAAACTGATTAGAGATAAGAGTTTTTTTGCAAAATATTACTTTACTTGGTAAACCAAAATAAGCTTTCTTTTTATTTTTCATTTAAATAATTTTTTTTATTTTTTTTAAAAATTTTATTCCTGCTTCTCCACTCTTTTCTGGATGAAATTGCGTACCAAAAATATTATCTTTTTTTGTGATCGAACAAAAATTGGTTTTTCCATGAAAAGAATAAGATATTATGTTTTTTCTTAAATTTGGTTTTGCGTAATATGAGTGAATATAATAAAAAAATTTATTTTCAAATTCAGAGAATAACTTATTATAATCATTGTTAAAAACTTTAAATTTTGACCAACCAATATTAATTTTATTTTCTGAGCTTTGATTTTGAAATTTAACAACTTTTCCTTTTATTAATTTTAACCCTCGATTTAATTTAAATTCCTCACTACTACTAAAAAGTAATTGCATTCCTAAACATATTCCATAGACAAACGAGTTTTTTTTATTTAAATAATTATCAATTTTTTCATCAATATGATTTTTTTTTAAATAATTTATACCAGAGGAAAAAGCTCCAACTCCAGGCATTAACAAAATATCATAACTATAATTTTTTAATTTATTATCAATGACCGTAACTTTATATCCAGCTTCACTACAAGCTTTATAGATACTAAACAAGTTATTTACGTTTAAATTTATAATACCGATTTTACATTTTAAATTAGTTGCCATTATAATCTTACTTTTATTCCTCTTTTGCTTAAATATATTTTTAAATTTTTAATCGTATTGTTTGTATTTTTTTTTTTATAATTCATTATAAAATTTGTATTTCCTACTTTTGGATAAGGTTTTGGAAAATTATTTATAGCCTCATAATGAAACATAGATGCAATAGCCACCCCACTTATATTAGTTTGATTTATAACATTTAAAACATCTTTAAAATTTCCAGCTCCTCCGTGTGCAATAACTGGTATTTTAACTTTTTTTGAGATTTTATCTGTTAAGTTAATATCAAAACCGGTTCTTAGACCTTCTTGATTTATAGAGGTAATTATTATTTCTCCCGCTCCATATTGTTCAACTTTTTTGGCCCAATCTATGGGATTTACTTTTATTAAATCTCTACCATTAGACTTGCTAATAAAATATTTGTTACCAATTTTTATTGATTGGATAATTACAGTAATATTAGACGATCCAAATTTTCTAGATGCAATTTTAAGATTTTTAACATTGTCAATAATTGATGAATTTATACATACTTTATCAGCGCCAGCGGTAAGCATTTCTTCTATATCTTTAAGAGTTCTTATTCCACCACCGACGCTTAATGGTATAAAAATATTTTTTGCGGTTTCAGTTATAAATTTCGACAAATTATTTGTGCCATACAACGTCGCAACATTATCTATATAAACAATTTCATCTGCCCCGCCAGTGTAATAATAATTTGCAAAATTTCTAGGTATTCCTAAAACTCTGAGGCCCTCTAAATTAATGCCTTTTATTAAGACTCCATTTTTAATATCTAAAACTGGAATAATTCTAATTGGTTTTTTTATTTTTCTTTTCATTTGAATATTTTAAAAAAAATTTATTTATTATTTGATAATTCGGTTTTTCGTTTTTTATAGATGAGAGAAAATTTAGCTTATATCTTTTAAATTTATCAATATTTACTTTTAAGTTTTTTCTTAATTTTTTTTCAGAATACTTATCAATATCAATTAATTTAGTTCCTAATGTTTTTGATTGAAGTTTTAAATCATTCTTTTCATTATGTAAGTAATTATAACTAGAGGAATAAATGATTTGAATTGGAATTGATTTTACAATTCCATAGCTAATAGCTGTTGAGCCTCTACTTATAAAGAAAAAAGTTTTATTTACTAATTTAGGAAGTGCATCATAATCATTTATACTTCTCCTATTATTAAAATAATGTATATAATTTTTATCCTTGAGACTTGGGTTTTTGAATTTGCTATGAGGTACTATAATTACTCTCTTTTTAAATATTTTCTCTAGATAATCGAAGAATGAGTTTAAATTTTTATAGAAAAGTTCATTATTATTTTCAGGTAGTTTTAAATTATTAAGTAAAGCATCTCCAGTGAAAAAAGGCCCTCCTGTATCAAGATATACTATGAATTTTTTTGAGTTTACTCTGTCTTGAATATTATAACTTAAAATATTTGAAAAATCCTGACTGTGCGAAGCAATGATATTGTTTTTTTCGGAATTTTCTGATTTTAAATAATAATTATTTTTCTTTAAAAAAATTTTATCTAAACTCTTAAACAAATAATCATGGATATAAAAATAATAAAGTTTTAAATTAAATTTGTTTATTAAAATTTTTTTTATATAAAAATTAATATTTTTGTCTGGCACATATTGTTTTACATCATCTACAGAGTAATTTATGACTTTTACATCGTAAAAATGTAAAATTAATTTAATTAAAAACGATTTGAGATTGTACACTCCAATTAAATTGTATACGATTAAATTTGTTTTCTTTAATTTTGAGAACATTTTAAACCAATTTAATAAAGACGAAGCTTTGAAAGCATATCGATATTCAGGTGTCTTCCAAACTTTGTTAAACCTAGGTGACACTAGAATTTTTGATAAATCGTGAATAATAACTTTGCACTTAAGCTTTTTTTTAAAAAAATTTATTTCCCATTTGAAATAGTCAAATTCAGTAAATTTATAACTTGATAAAAAAAGAATTTGTTTCATTAATGTTATGATTTAAAATAATTTTATAGAGACCAACCGTCGTCAATAATAATATTTTGCCCATTAATATAAAGAGAATCTTCACTAATTAAAAATTTAACTAGACCGTTTAAATCTGCTGCGTCAAGCAATCCTTTTGAATTACAATTTTTTTCATAATTTTTTATAAATTTAGTATTTTGACCATCTTTTATTCCACCAGGGCTTATACAATTTATTCTAATACCTTTTTTTTGATATTTCTTGGCGAGGTATTTTACAAAAGATATCGTTCCAGATTTCATAACTGCATACTCAGCAGGACTATAGATTTTTCCTTTCGGATAGTCCGAAAATCTTGGCGTAAATACTCCGTAAATTGATGAAAATAATATTAAATTACCTTTTTTTTGTTGTTGAAAAGTTTTTAAAATATTTTTGGATAAAATTATTGTTGCACCTAAATTGTTAATTAATCCTTGGTTAAGATCAGTTTGTTTTAAAATTGATAAATCAACTCCCCAATTTTTACTTTTGGGGTAAGATAAATGTATAAGTCCATCAATTATTTTGAATTTTTTTTTACCAAATTTAATTAATTTTTTTATATTTTTTTCTTTTGTTAAGTCTAATTTAATAAAATTGTAATTACCATTTTTAAAGATAGTTTTATTTTTTGCTGGTTTTATATCACTGACTAGAACATTATGACCATTAGAAATTAAAAATTCAGTTAAAGCACTACCTATTCTTCCGTGACCACCTGTTATTATTATATTTTTAGTTTTGTTCATTTTTTTGATAATAAACTTAACACCTTATAATCAAAAGAGTCATCAATATCTAAGGCTCTTTCTTTAGGGATTATTATATATCCTATTTTACCTGTGAATAAACTTTTTGAAGACATGATGAATTCAGTCTTAAAAACATAACATGCTGTTGTGATATTAAAAACCTCTGGGGTATCTTGTCGTCTAAAATATTTTTTTTGTTTGTATTTTTTTTTGAATATTGAAGAAAATTCTACAAGAGAACCATCAGATTTTGTTTTTAACAACATATTAAAAAACGGGTTTTTAGAAGCTTTGCTTACTCCCACAACTAGATCTAATTTTTTGTTCTTTGCTAAGTTTATACATTTTTGAATATCTTTTATGCTTCTAAGAGGTGAAGTTGTTGGTAAAGAAACAATATATTCAGGGTTTAAATTAAGCTTATCTCTCAAATATTTTATTGCATGTTTCCAAGACAAAATTTCTGGTGATCTATCACTTGATAAACTCTTAGGTCTAAGAAATGGAACTTCCGCTTTATATTTTAAAGCCTCTTTTTTAATCATTTTACTGTCTGTAGAAACAAAAATTTTTTTTATTTTTTTAATATTTTTTGCCTGTTTGATCGCATTCCCCAATAAAGTAGTTTTTCTAAATTTCAAGAGATTTTTATTTTTTAAACCTTTCGATCCACCTCTAGCGAAAATAAAACAAATAGTGCTCATTTTTGCTTTTTAATTTTGTCTAAGATAGAAGTTAGCTTAACTCCTTCTTTATACGTGCATAAATTATTAAAATTACGATTTAAAATCAATTCATGTTGAATTTTATAGGTTAATAGTTTTTTAAATTTAATCTTTTTCAATTTTTTGAGTTTTTGTTTAATAGTAATTGAATTATTAATTAAATCTGCAATTAAAGAAAAGTCAGTCCCATCTATTAATATAGTTCTTTTGTTAAAAAAACTACAAAGACTTAAATTAATAAAAAAGTTTGTTTTTTTTGTTTTTCCAATAAGGTTCACTGTATCCTCACAATCAATGTTTAAATTAGATAATTTTAAAAGTTTTGAAGAATTTATTACAACGATTTTACCAAATATCCATTGTAAATAATCTATCTCGTGACTCAATTCGAGTAATGCTCCACCGCCATAATTTTTTTTTGCTGAATTTGATTTTGCATAATTAATATTTTTTCTCCAATTAGGTAAATACGAAAAGCAATCTATCTTTACTGAAGTTATCTTTTTATTTTTAATAAATTTTTTCAAATAATTCAAAACTGGGCTTTGTCTCAAATTATAACCAACAAATATTTTTTTGTTATTTTTTATCGAAAGTTTTTCTGATCTACTAAATAAAGGTTTTTCAACTAATATTAACTTATTTTTAAAATTATTTTCTATGAATCTTAAATATTTAAGATGATCTGATGTTCTAGAACTTATAATGATGTAGTCGGGATTAATTTTATTTGTATCTTCAATTTTTTTTAAGCAATTAAACCCTTTAATTTTTTGTTTTGAAAAAATATATATTTTCTTTATATTTTTATTCCTTCGAAGAATTTTGGCATGTTGTCTACCTGCAGACCCATAACCAATTATTAATACGGTTTGATTTTTTTGCAATTTAAAATTTTTTCTTTATTGAGCTTTGATATTTTTCTTTTTGACCGACATCAATCCAGTCATTTGAATTAATCTGAAAAAAATTAATTTTCTTTTTCTTTTTTATACAAATTTCTAAAAATTCATTAAAATCTAGATATCCTTTTTTTTTAATAAGATTTAAACAAGGTTTTTTTATAATATAAAATCCTGTATTAACATTTAGTTTATATTTTGGTTTCTCTTTAAAAATGAAACCTCTATTATTGACTTCACACAATCCATAAGGAATAGTAAAATTTTTCTTAGCAGTTACAATTGTAATATCGTTTTTTTTTTTTTAAATGTGATGAAAGAATTTCGTAATAATTGTAATCTATTATTGTATCGCAATTTGTTAAAATAAAATTATTATTTAATTTGTGCTTTAATAAAGTTATACCGCCGAATGTTCCTAATGGTACTTTTTCAGTGATGGTTTTGATTACAGTATCGGTTTCTGTTTTAAGTTCATTAATATATGTATTAAGAAGTTTGGATTTATAATTTAAAGTAATATAAAAAGATTTAGGTGCAAATTTTTCAAATTTTTCAACAATGTGTTTAATGATTGGTTTGTTTCTTATTGGTAGCATTGGTTTCGGTAAAACCTCGGTATAAGGTTTTAGTCTTGTTCCTTTACCGCCAGCCATAATTACGACATCACAATTAATTTTTTTTTGATTCTTATTTGACAAATTGATTATTTTTTTAAAATCTAAGATATCGACTAACTTTTTAGTTTTTTTGTCAATGACAGGAATTATCGCGAGTTCCTTTATTTGATTTTTTAATTTCTTAATTTTTTCATTAAGATTTTCTTTATAGATAAATTGAGATTTTTTATTATATATTTGATTTATAGTTTTTTTTGTAATGCTATTATTTAGTATAGATTTTCTTATATCGTAATAACTTAGAATACCTTTAAAAAAGTATTTATTTTTAACTACGATTAGAGTTCTTCCTCTTAATTTATGTAACTTGTTTATGGCTTTAGAGGTTGGATAGTTATGGTCAACAATTAATTCCTTCATACTAAGCCAATTTAAGTTTTTTCATTTGTTTTACACGAAAGCACTTTTTAGAAGCTTGAATTTTTATTCTGTCAAAATTATTTTTCATTTCATTTATAGCATCTATAACACTAAATTTTTGTTTAAATCCAGTCGATATTAACTTATCTGAGTTTTGTCTGTAAGATCTTATGTCAATTTGTTTTTTTACAATAATTTTACATGATGTAATTCTTGAAATTTTTTTTGCAATGTCTATTAATTTCATGTTTTCAAATCCTGCATTATAAAATCCTGAAGGTAAATAAGGTTTATTTATAAAATGTTTATAAACCCTAATAAGATCTTTTATATGAATATTTGGCCTAATTTGCTTCCCGCCAAAAATTGTAATACTTTTTTTTGTTAAGGCTTGAAACACAAACATATTAACTGTCACATCTAGTCTCATAACTGGTGAATATCCACAAACAGTCGCTGGTCTAATAATGTGTGATTTAATTTTATTTTCATAACTCAAAATTAATCTTTCGGCTATCATTTTAGTTTTATTATAAACAGATATTGGAACCAATGATAAATCTTCTGTTACCTCTTTTTCTTTTTTAACACCGTAAACACTACCTGAGCTCGCATAAATAAAATGTTTTACTTTATCAGATATAGCTTTTTCAATCAGATTTTTTGTTGCTAGAACGTTTACTTCCCAAGATAAACTTGGATTTAATTCTACACTGGGATCATTGGCTATGTTTGCCAAATGAATAATACAATCATATCCTTTAAAAGAAATTTTGCTTAATGATCTAATATCAACTTTTCTCACCAATAAGTTTTTTTTATTTTTGTGAGTGTTTCCGAACCATTGAGTGTCTAATACTAAAACTTTATGACCAAATTTTAAAAGTTCAGTAGTCAAAAGAGTGCCAGTATAACCACTTCCTCCTGTTACAATAATTTTCATAGTTAAATTAGTTTTTATCAAAAAATAAATTGATCATATTACAAACATGATAAATTTCTTTTTTAGTGATAAATTCATGGACTGGTAAAGAAACTGAGGTATCAGCCAATCTTTCAGCTACAGGAAAATCGCCTTTTTTATGTTTTAAGAATTTTGATGCTTTTTGAAGATGGATTGGTATTGGGTAATGAACTTTAGCGTCTATACTTTTTGATTTTAAGAATTTTATTAGATTGTCTCTCTTTTTTTTTACATTTATATGATAAAGATGAAAAACTTCTTTAATTTTTTTTTCTCTTGGAACTAATTGAATTTGATTATTATTTTTTAATAATTTATCAAATAAAAGAGCGTTCCTAATTCTTCGATTTGTAATATTATTTAGTTTATTTTTCATTTTGAAGTTCGCAACCGCTGCTTGAACAGAGTCTAATCTAGAATTGTATCCGAAAAATTCACAATTATTTCTATTTTTTAAACCATGGTTTCTTAAAAGATTAAGTTTTTTTGAGAGCCTCGTATCATTTGTTAGAATAAAACCGCCATCACCCCAAACGTTTAAGTTTTTCAAAGGATGCATACTGAAAGTACAAAGATCACCATATTTTACTATGCTATTTTTATAATAAAGTGTGTCTATAGCGTGAGAAGAGTCTTGTATAATTTTAAGCTTATATTTTTTTGCAATTTGGTAAATTTTTTTTAGTTCACATGGTTTGCCTGCCCAATGAACTGGCATTATTGCTTTTGTTCTTTTTGTGATTGCTTTTTCAATTTTATTTTCATCAATATTATAGTCTTCCTTTATATCTACAAATACTGGCTTTGCCCCTGAAGTTACAATTGAGGCTGTAGTTGCTATGAATGAATAAGGAGGAGTTATTACTTCATCACCATCACCTATACCGAAAACCTTTAAAGACAAATATAAAGCATCTGTTCCATTGCCGACTGATATAGCATGTTTAGCTTTCATTCTTTTTGCAATATTTTTCTCAAAGATTTCTACTTGTTCACCAAGAGTATAATCACCTTTTTTTACAACTTTAGAAATTTCTTTTAAAATTTTTTTATAATCAAAAAATTGTTCGATTAAATATGTGTGATTAATCTTTATACTTTTATTCTGATTAAATTGTTTTTTTACGTAATTTAAGTTTTTCATAATTATTTAATTGTAATATTTTTTTAAAAAAGAAGTGCAATAA
>MDTG01281502.1_pt1 | contig 11840 bp, 9 predicted proteins | sample 811421 | NCBI WGS metagenome assembly MDTG01 (sample SAMN05326645, study PRJNA326480) | marine metagenome | isolation source: seawater | place: Pacific Ocean: South East | collected 2011 | reverse complement strand
GGAATATTATGCTAGAGGTTATAAGTTTTGGGATTCGGCAGAGGATAGCCAAAGGCTGAGAGTTTTTTTTTCGGGATCCCAGATTAAAAAAATTTGGTCTTTTGATAGCGGTAAAAACGTTAATCTAATCCGAACCGAGCCAATAATCATTGGCTCGATAAACCCTAAAACTTATGAGGACAGGATCCTCATGGATTACGATCAGCTCCCCAAGATTCTCATAGATACCCTTGTTGCTGTCGAAGATCGTAGGTTTTTTGCTCATCACGGGTTCGATTTTCTTGGTTTGGCTCGAGCAATGATATCTAATGTTAGGGCAAGGGCATATGTGCAGGGAGGTAGTACGCTTACCCAACAATTGGCGAAAAATTTTTACCTGACCCGAGAGAGGACAATTAGACGCAAAATAACCGAGATTCTAATGGCTATTTCAATTGAAATACGATTTTCAAAAGAACAGATATTAGAGGTGTACTCAAATGAGATTTTTCTCGGGCAAGATGGGAACAGGGCAATTCATGGTTTTGGTTTGGCTTCCCAATTTTATTTTGGAAAGCCTCTGCAAGAATTAGGAGTGCCAGCCATAGCATCTTTGGTCGGCATGCTAAAAGGGCCCTCAGCGTTTAATCCGAGAACATCACCGGAGCGAAGCCTAAGGAGGAGGAATTTTGTTCTAGATGTGATGGAGAAACAGGGATTGATCTCAAAGGCTAGTAGAGACGAATTCGTACAACTTCCTCTGAGCGTTAAGGATTCGAAATTTAGAAGGGTTGGTGAGCTGACCGCATTCTTGGAGCTGGTAAAAATCCAATTGAAAAAGCAGTATGACCAAGAAGCAGTAAGAAATGCTGGATTAAAGATCCATACTTCTCTGGATTTATACCTTCATAAGAAAGTGACAAAGTCGGTAGCTGCAACACTCAATAAAATAGAAGAAGAATTAGGGACGGAAGGGGTGCTCCAGGCCGCAAGTGTGGTTGTTGACCCTCGGACAGGGGAGATCCTGACTTTGTATGGAGGTTTAAAACTAGCCCCCGGTGGGTTTAATCGAGCTCTAAAAGCTGAGAGACAAGTTGGTTCGATGATAAAACCTTTTATATATGCGTTGGCCCTTTCTGAGGCTAATAGATTCTCTCTAGCGACATCATTAAAGGACACTAAAGTAGAGTGGGAGCTAGAAGATGGAACGATGTGGAGACCTCAAAATTTTGATGAGAAAGAAAAAGGAGAGATTTCTCTGCTCGACAGTCTGGTTTATTCACAAAACTTGGCTACTGTTAATCTTGGGGCTAGCATCGGTGTACCAAAGATAACCGAGTACCTAAAAAACTTGGGGGACCTGCAGGAATTAGAAGAATACCCCTCCATTCTTCTTGGCGCTATTGAGTTAACGCCGCTTGAATTAACTGAGATGTATACGGTATTTGCCAATAATGGATTTAAAATACCCCTGCGAGCTATTCGAGAGGTCACATCGAATAATGATGAAATTTTAAAGCGCTACCCACTAGAGTTAAAGCCGGCAATCGACCCGGCAACCTCAAGTTTGGTTCGCTACGCCTTAACGCAAGTAGTTGAGAAAGGAACTGGAAAGTCTTTAAAGCGTACATTCGATACGTTCCCTGTTGCAGGAAAAACGGGCACTTCTGACAATAATAGGGATAGTTGGTTTGTTGGTTTCGGTAACAACAGACTTGGTGGGGTATGGGTAGGAAGAGACGATAATCAACCGACAAGCTTAACTGGTAGCAGTGGGGCGATGAGGGTCTGGAGCGACTTGATGCGGTTTTCAGGTATTCAACCATTAGTATTTGAAAATCCACCTGGAATTATCTACCGACATGTAAATGTGGCCGCGGGTAAGCAGGTGCCACAAAGTTGTCCAAACGCAGATTATTTACCCTTCGATGTTACAACTAAGGTGCCAGCGTCTAGAAGTTGCCTGAGTGGTGTAAAGACTTCAAATCTAGGGCATCGCAAGGGAATTTCATATAAACGAATTAGGGAAGGAGGTCTCAGAAGATGGTTGAGAGGTTTCTTAGAATAATCTTCCTAATACCCTTCCTATCTTCCTGCTCTTTTCAGGTTTTGGAAAGTCAGCGAGATAAATTTTTGTCGAACAAACAAGCGGAGGAAGAGATGCAGCATTCACTCCCCGATGATTCTGATGCCTCAGAAAAAACATTTTGGCTTCATTCCGAGAAGAGTCTCATTGCCCGTAAAAGTTTCTTTGATAAAAAGTCTGTAAGTGGTGCTTCGCGGAAAATTGACTCTGCTTGTAGGGACTTACTGTACAAGGCTATTGATGCTTTGAGAATTAAGGATTACACGAAAGCGCAGGCAAACATCGAGAGGGCCATTCGGATACAACCGAATGATCCCTATCTTTGGACACAATTAGCTTATGTTGCACTGAAAAATGGAGACGAAATGCAAGCATCTGCCTTCTCCAAAAAGGCTGCTGCTATGGCGGGAGGAAACGAGTTGCTATCCAAAGAAATAGCAAAATTTCTTCGGAGGCTGAATTTCAAGTTGAACCAATAAAGCCCACCTGTAAGGCCAAATTTGGCTCAGACAAACTTGGGGCATATTCAAATGGTCTTGGTGAAAATCGAGAGGAGAATTGGAACAATTATTAGGTTTAATACAAACTTTATAGATTGTGTGCTTGAAGTATTTAGCCACTGTATTATCATAGTGCGGTTATTTTGCGGGGTGGAGCAGTCTGGCAGCTCGTCGGGCTCATAACCCGAAGGTCGCAGGTTCAAATCCTGCCCCCGCTACCAGAGCGAACAAAAGGCCCCGGGTAATGGGGCTTTTTCGTTTTAAAGAGAGGTGGTAAATCTGCGTGGAGCATTCATTTGGACAACTTGACAGAACTGCTAATGCCCACCGTTATTGGATTAGGTTATGAATTGTGGGGTGTAGAGGGAGGAAGACATGGTGGCTCCCGCTTGATTAGGGTTTATATAGATAAGGCTGAGGGTGTAACTGTAGGTGATTGTGAGCAAGTTAGTAGGCAACTTGGAGACTTTATTGAAGCGGAGCAAGCGATAATAGGGAATTATGTTTTAGAAGTATCTTCTCCAGGTTTTGAGAGGCGTTTTTTTAAGTTCCAACAGCATAAAGGTTATATCGGGGAAAAAATCAGGGTAGCGCTTCGTGACGGTATCGATGGAAAAAGGGTTTTTACGGGAATCCTTGTAGAAGTTTCAGAGTCATCTTTGGTGATGTTATCGGAAGGTGCCGAATATATAATAGAGTCTACTGAAATTGAGCGCTCTTCGCTGGTTTTTGTTGGGTAGATTGGTCCAAAGTAAAATTCATAGTACAAGGACGAAAGGGTGGAATGAATAAAGAAATCTTAACAGTTGTAGAAGTGGTTTCCGCGGAGAAAGGCGTTGCAAAAGAGATAATTTTTGAAGCTTTGGAATTTGCGATTGCCAGTGCGACAAAAAAGCGTTTTGTGGAAGAGATAGATTGCCGGGTTGAAATCGACAGAGAAGACGGCTCCTACAGGGCTTTTCGTAGATGGGAAGTTGTAGATCTGTCGAATTATTCGGTGGCTGACGATACGGCTTTTACTATTGACGAGGTTGAGAGAGTTAAAAGCTGCTTGTTAGAAGGTGTTTTGCCTTTCCCCGATAAGCAGCTTTCCGTTGACGAAGTTCGTCAAAATGATGCTGAGATTGTTGCAGGGAATTTTATCGAAAAGGAGCTGGAACCTGCGGAATTTGGTCGAATTGCAGCTCAAGCGGCTAAGCAGGTGATCGTACAAAAGGTTAGAGAAGCCGAGCGCGCCAAGATCGTAGAGGCTTACAAAGACAGAGTTGGGGAACTGGTGATGGGGGTCGTAAAACGCGTTGAAAGGGGGAACGTTTTCGTAGATCTAGGTGGTAGCGCTGAAGCAGTTATTTTCAAAGAGCACATGATTCCCCGTGAGACGGTAAGAGCTGGAGATAGAGTTAGAGGTTATCTTTACGAGGTTAAGGCTGAAAAAAGGGGACCCCAATTATTCGTGAGCCGAACCGCAAAGGAGCTGCTTATGGAGCTATTTAAGTTGGAGGTGCCTGAAATAGGAGAGGGGGTGATCGAACTTTTAAGTGCTGCAAGAGACCCAGGGTTAAGAGCAAAAATTGCGGTGAAGAGTCGAGACCAACGTATCGACCCAGTTGGGGCGTGTGTTGGTATGCGAGGCTCAAGGGTGCAAGCTGTTTCAAATGAATTGTCGGGCGAGCGCGTGGACATAATTCTCTGGGATGAGAACCCCGCTCAATTCGTGATAAACGCTATGTCTCCAGCTGAAGTGGTATCAATCCTTGTAGAGGAAGATAAAAACAGTATGGAGGTTGCTGTCGTTGAGGAGCAACTATCGCAGGCTATCGGCAGGAATGGTCAGAATGTTAGGTTAGCAGCACATTTAACCGGCTGGGAGTTGAATTGTATGTCGGAAGCCGAGGCTGCTGCAAAAAATGAGGAGGAAAGTGCTGCAGGCCTCAAAACGTTCATGGAACTTTTAGATGTGGACAGTGAAGTGGCAAATATTCTTGTTCAAGAAGGATTTAATTCAATTGAAGAAATCGCTTATGTACCTGAGAAGGAGATGTTAGAGATAGAGGAGTTTGATGAATCGTTGGTCCAAGAATTGAGAATGAGAGCAAAGGATTTGCTACTGACCCGAGCAATAGCCAGTGAGGAGCTTATTGGAGACGTAAGACCAGAAGATGAGCTACTAGAGATGGAAGGAATGGATGAGCAGCTGGCTTTTCAGCTTGCTGCTGCAGGAGTTAAAACTATGGAGGAGCTTGCAGAACTATCGGTGGATGAACTTACAGAAAAAGGTAAATTTGAAGATGAGGAGCGGGCAGCCGCGCTTATCATGATTGCTCGAAGGCCATGGTTTGAGGAAGCCGGTCTCAATAATGAGGTTGCTATTGATGGCTGATGTAACAGTTGACCGCTTTGCCGAAAGTGTAGGGATTTCTGTGGCGAGACTACAAGAACAACTCCTGGAGGCGGGAATCTCTTCTAAAAAGCCAGAAGATTCATTAAGCGAGGCGGAAAAAACACAGCTTTTATCTTATCTTAGAAAAATGCACGGCAAGAACGAAACTGCTCCCGAACCTGAGAAAATCACGCTAAGAAGAAAAACAATAAGCGAGATTAAAATGCCGACCGAAAGGAGGCCCACCCGTCTTCGTGGCACAAAGTCTGGCGGTGTTTCTAAGACTGTCAGTATCGAGGTTAGGAAGAAAAGAACCTACGTGAAAAGAAAAACCACTGTGGAACAGGATATCCCATTAGTCGACGATAAAGAGCAGGAATTGAGTCGGGTAAGGGCGGAAGAGGCTAAGCTTAAACAAGCCAGAGAGGCGGCTGCACGAGATGCTGCAGAGGAAGAAAAGCTGCGTGAGGAGGCTGAGAGGATAGAAGCTGAGAAAGCAGCTGCGGAGAGGGCTGAAGCTGAACGGATAGAAGCTGAGAAAGCAGAGGTTGAACGTCTAGAAGCCGAGAAAGCAGAGGCTGCTAAGATTGCGGCGGAAAAGGAAGCAGAGGAAGTAAAACGTTTAAAAGAAGCCGAGAAAGCTAAACAACTGGTTCAAGAAGCTCCACTAAAGGAGGCTCCAAGTGGCCGTAAAAACTTAAAGAGTAAGGAAAGAAGGGCGCAAGAAAGAGAAGAAAGAGCGGAGTTGCATGTCGCTAGAGATAAGTCGGGAAGAAGACGAAAGAAGGCGTCTTCCCCTAGGGTTGCCTCGGGAACAACCGGAGGTAAACATGGATTCGAGAAACCTACTGCGCCAGTTGTTCGAGAGGTGGATATTCCAGAAAACATCAGCGTAGGCGAACTGGCTGGTAGAATGTCGGTGAAAGCTGGCGAGGTAATAAAAGTAATGATGAACTTAGGTTCTATTGTTACCATCAATCAGATTTTAGATCAGGATACCGCCATTTTGGTTGTGGAGGAATTAGGTCACAAATCTAATGTAATAAAAGATACGGCTGTCGATGAATCCATTAAAATAGAAGATGATAATCAGAATGAGGTTAGGTCAAGAGCGCCAATAGTGACCATAATGGGTCATGTTGATCACGGAAAAACTTCGCTACTTGATTATATTCGTGAGAGTCGAGTAGCCGCCGGCGAAGCAGGTGGTATTACGCAACACATTGGGGCTTACAGGGTGTCTAATGGTTCAGGCGACATCACTTTTCTGGATACGCCGGGTCATGAAGCATTTACTGCCATGCGAGCAAGAGGTGCTGGCGTAACAGATATTGTGGTCTTGGTGGTCGCGGCTGATGATGGGGTGATGCCTCAGACTGAAGAGGCTATCAAGCACGCCAAGGCAGCTGATGTGCCTTTGGTTGTGGCGGTAAATAAAATTGACAAAACTGAAGCTCAGCCCGATAAGGTAAAGCAGGAGTTAGCTAATAGAGAGGTTGTCCCGGAAGACTGGGGGGGTGATACTCAGTTTATAAACGTGTCAGCTAAAAACGGGGAGGGAATAGACCAACTCCTCGAAGCGATACTACTCCAATCAGATCTGTTGGAATTGACAGCACCCGTAGAGGGAAACTGTAGAGGAGTAGTTGTAGAGTCTCGCCTTGATAAAGGTAGAGGTCCGGTTGCCACAATTTTAGTACAAAGTGGTAAATTGCTACGTGGTCAAATAATTGTGGCTGGCTCTGAATTCGGCAGAGTGAGGGCCATGCAAGGTCCGTCTGGTAATAGCCTCCAAGAAGCCGGTCCCTCCGAGCCCGTGGAAATCGTAGGCCTATCTGGTACTCCTCGTGCTGGTGAAGATGCCGCAGTCGTATCCGATGAAAAACGTGCCAGGGAAATTTGTAGTTATCGCTTAGAAAAAGAAAGAGAAACTAGGTTGTCGAGAAGACAATCTTTTCAGATGGAAAATATGTTTGCTCAAATGGAGGAAGGAGAAAAGTCGACCTTCAAAGTACTACTAAAGACAGATGTTCAGGGTTCTGCCGAAGCCATTTCTGATTCCCTTGCCAAAATCAATACCACCGAGGTCAGAGTTGACTTAGTAGCTGATGGAGTCGGCGCAATAACCGAATCTGATGTAAACCTTGCTTTTGCGTCTGAAGCTATAGTTCTAGCCTTCAACGTTAGAGCGGAAGCGTCAGCTCGTAAGTTGCTTGAGGAGGAAGGGATTGAGATACGGTATTACAGTGTTATTTATGAGCTGATAGAAGACGTGAAGGCGGCAGTTAGTGGACTTCTTGCGCCTGAGATAAGAGAGACTATTATTGGTATAGCTGAGGTAAAAGACGTGTTTCGCTCCTCGAAACTTGGCGCGATAGCTGGTTGCATTGTTTCGGAGGGGCAGGTGAAGAAGAGTAACCCAATCAGGGTTCTGAGGGAGAGCGTTGTCATTTATGAAGGAGAGTTAGAATCACTTAGAAGGTTCAAGGACGACGTCCAAACTGTACAGTCAGGCACGGAGTGCGGGATTGGAGTGAAGAACTATAATGATGTCAAAGCAGGAGATCAGATAGAAGTCTATGAGCGGGTAGAAGTCGCCAGATCAGTGTAAGATGTTAGAACACCAAAAGGAGCACAGTCGACTATCCAGAGTGAGTTCCGAAATACGTAAGACGCTCGCTGCTCAGCTAAATGAACTTGGGCGAAATAATGATTTGGGAATCGCAAGTGTTACTAAGGTCGACACTAGTCCAGATTTAAGAAAGGCCACAGTATTTATTAGTGTTTTTGGAACCGAACAGCAGGCAAAAAAGTACATAGAGCTTGTGAATCAAAGTAGTGGTTCTCTTCAGAAACTTGTTTCAACGAGGCTTCGGCTGAAGCGAACCCCCTCTTTACAGTTCGCCCTTGATGATGTGCTTGCTAATGAGTCGCGACTAAAAGAACTACTTCGTTCTCCTTAACACCTTCGTAATTTCCCAAAACTATTTTTGAAGATGCTCAAACCAAAGAAAAAAATTAACGGCATTCTATTATTTGATAAAGATGTTGGACAAAGTTCTAATAGGGCTCTTCAGAAAGTGAAAAGCATCTTTGGTGCTCAAAAGGCTGGGCATACTGGAACCTTGGACGTGCTAGCGTCAGGATTATTACCAATATGTTTTGGTGAGTCTACCAAGGTGAGTCAATACCTTTTGGGGGCAAGAAAAACCTATCTAAGCGAGTTTCGTTTCGGCCTCACTACCAATAGTGGGGACCTAGAAGGAGAGGTCCTGACAAGAGCGAGGGTAGATTCCCTCTCAAAAGAAATGATATGTGCCGCTCTCTCTAAGTTTCTTGGTCCTTTAGAACAGGTGCCACCTATGTATTCGGCTCTTAAGCAAAGGGGGGTGCCATTATATCGTTTAGCTAGACAGGGGATTTCGGTGGAGAGGAAACCGAGAAAGATAGAGATTTTTCGATTTGACCTCAAGACCCTTTCCAGAGATTCCGCTATATTTGAAATTGATTGTTCTAAGGGAACCTATGTTAGGCAACTGGCCGCAGATTTAGGCTCTGAGCTAGGATTTGGAGCCTGTGTATCGTCTCTTCGTCGGGAGCGGCTAGGAGATTTCGATGTAAAAAAAGCTCACACTTTTCTAGAACTGGAGAAGCTTATTGAAACGCATGGAGCAGGAGGCGTAGAGAGGTTATTGTTGAGCTCAGACAATGCACTAGCAGGGTTGCCCGCAGCATCGTTGTCTGCCGAGGAGGTCTTTAAATTAGGAAGGGGTCAACAAGTTACTGATGGCATCGGTTACCGTGCTGGGTTGATCAGACTCTACGATGAAAAAGGAATGTTTTTCGGCGTCGGTGAAAGATTGGCAGATGGGTGTCTGAGGACAAAGCGATTGATAAGAGATACATAAAAATAAGATTAATTACGTTTTGGGCTCACAATTTCTTGTTAGAGGAGAGATTGGCGGGTAGAATACTGCCCAAAATGAACTAACAGTATCAGGGTAGGATAAAAATTAAATGGGATTGTCCAACGAACGCAAGAGTGAAATTATAAGTGATTACCAATTAACTGGAACCGACACTGGTTCTCCTGAAGTCCAGGTAGCACTACTCTCGGAGCGGATAGCGCAACTTTCCGAGCATTTCAAATCGCACGCCAAAGATAACCATTCAAGACAAGGTTTGCTAAGGATGGTTAATAGACGCAGAAAAATGCTGGATTACGTCAAGAAGAAAAGCGTGGATAGGTATTTGAAGCTAATCGAGCGCCTAGGTCTTAGAAAATAAAGCGATGAGAATGCGTCAAACAGTTGCCGGTGCAACTAGATAATTTGGCTTCTATAAAAATTCAACATATCAATGTCACAAAATAGGTGGAAATAAACCATGGATCCAGTATCCGTTAGATTTCAATATGGAAATCAAGAGGTCAACTTAGAGACCGGTAGAATCGCAAGGCAAGCATCAGGGGCAGTGCTCTCAAGTATTGGGGATACTGTTGTACTATGTACAGCCGTAGGACGAACCGGAGGAGATCCAAGAGATTTTTTCCCGTTGACCGTAGATTACCAGGAGAGGACCTACGCTGCTGGAAAGATACCTGGAGGCTTCTTCAAGCGAGAGGGACGTCCGAGCGAAAAGGAAACTTTAGTTTCCAGGCTGATAGATAGGCCAATTCGCCCACTATTTCCGAAAGGTTTTAGCAACGAAGTGCAAATTATTTGCACAGTAATGTCACTAGATCCTGAAATTGATCCAGACATTCCAGCACTTTTAGGCGCTTCTGCCGCTTTAGCTATATCAGGACTGCCTTTCGCAGGGCCAATTGGGGCTGCTAGAGTTGGTTATGTGGAACAGGACTATGTGCTGAATCCTAGTTTTTCAACATTAAAGGAATCAAAGTTGGATTTAGTTGTTGCGGGCACAAAAAGTTCTGTGTTGATGGTGGAATCAGAGGCGAAGGTGTTATCTGAGGACGTGATGTTAGGGGCGGTGAATTATGGTCACCAGCAAATGGCCATCGCGATTGATGCCATTACCGAATTAACGTCCAAAGCTGATGTGGGGGCCTTTGAATGGACGGAGGGTAAAATTAACGAAGAGCTATCTCAAGTAATTGTACAGAAATTTGAGAAGCAAATAAGCGAGGCATACGGCATCCTAAACAAATTAGAGAGGAGAGATAAGTTAAGGGATATAAAGGATGATATCCATTCGATGGCTGACTCCTTGGAAGATGTAGAAATCTCTGGAAATGACGTGGCGAATATCATAGATAAGTTGGAACACGATGTAGTCAGAAACTCCGTACTTTCCGGTAAGAAACGCATCGATGGCAGAAGCAAGGAAGATGTTAGACAAATATTTTCAGAGGTTGATGTAATGCCCAGGACACACGGTTCTGCGTTATTTACGCGGGGGGAAACTCAGGCTTTGGTGGTTACTTCCTTGGGTACTGAAAGAGATTCTCAAATCATTGATGCGATAGAGGGAGAACGAAGAGAATCGTTTATGCTGCATTATAATTTCCCTCCTTTTTGTGTTGGAGAAACAGGTCGAGTTGGCACTCCTAAAAGACGAGAAATAGGTCATGGGCGTCTAGCTAAAAGAGGAATTCAGGCTGTGATGCCGGATATGAACAGCTTTCCATATGTTATTCGTGTGGTATCCGAGATAACCGAGTCCAACGGCTCAAGTTCTATGGCTAGCATATGCGGAACCAGCATGAGTCTAATGAATGCAGGTGTGCCTGTAACTGCTCCTGTGGCGGGCATAGCAATGGGGCTCATCAAGGAAGGTAATGATTACGTTGTGCTGTCCGATATCATGGGAGACGAAGATCACCTAGGCGATATGGATTTCAAGGTGGCAGGGACAAGTGACGGTATTACCGCTCTGCAAATGGATATAAAAATAGATGGAATAACTTCGGAAATCATGGAGGTTGCGCTTGCGCAGGCGCGGGATGGGCGTCTTCATATCCTTAATGAGATGAATAAAGTGATCAGCTCTCCTAGAGATGAGATGTCTGAACATGCTCCGAGAATAATAACCTTCCGAATTCCTACAGATAAGATAAGAGATGTGATTGGGAAAGGCGGAGCTACAATTAGACAGATTACAGAAGAAACCGGGGCGACTGTGGATATCGATGATGACGGAACAATAAAAATCGCCTCTGTAGACAATGCTGCTGGGCAAGCGGCGAGAACTAGAGTCGAGGCTATAACCGCAGACATAGAAGTAGGAACTGTGTATGAAGGTAAAGTCCAAAAACTAATGGACTTCGGAGCATTTGTGAATATACTACCGGGGAAAGATGGACTAGTTCACATATCCCAGATATCAGAGGAACGCGTTGAAAATGTGAGTGATAAATTATCTGAGGGTGATACCGTCAAAGTGAAAGTTCTAGAAGTCGATAAACAAGGAAGAATACGCCTCAGTATGAAAGCAGTATAAAAGAGGTTCGTACGACTCTTTTAGATGAAAACAGCAAAGGGACATTATTTATGGTTACAATTCGATTAGCTAGGAGAGGGTCAAAAAAAAGGCCCTTCTATCATATAGTTGTGGCTGACCATCGGCGAGCAAGGGACGGCAAGCATATTGAACGGTTAGGGTTTTTTAACCCGTTCGCGGCCGGACAAGAAGAGAATTTTAGAATCGATGATGAAAGATATAAGTATTGGCTCTCTGTTGGTGCTAAACCCTCCACTAGGGTTGAAAAAATAGTTACTGTCAATGGGAGCATCTCTAGTTAAAGATCGGGAAAGAGTTTTAGAAAGGAAAACTGCTCCAAAATCAAATGGAAAAATGGTGGAACTTGGCACTTGCTTAGGTCCTCACGGAGTGAGAGGCGGGACGAGGGTTAAATCCTTTTCTAGGCCACCAG
>MDTG01106890.1_pt1 | contig 11840 bp, 10 predicted proteins | sample 811421 | NCBI WGS metagenome assembly MDTG01 (sample SAMN05326645, study PRJNA326480) | marine metagenome | isolation source: seawater | place: Pacific Ocean: South East | collected 2011 | reverse complement strand
GACTTTTAGATATTGAATCAATTATACTTTTCATAGGTAATTGTCTACCTATAATCCCAGTGGACATAATAATTATCTCTGAGTCTTTACATTTAAGTTTTTTTGATAGAGTAGTAAGAATTAAGTTTACATTATTACTTCCCTCAATGCCTGTACATGCATTAGCATTTCCTGAGTTTATAAATATATATCTAGGATTACATTTACTAATGTTGATCTTTGATGCTAAAACTGGCGCAGCAGGAAACTTGTTTAATGTAGTTATTAATGAAGTTATACTTTGCTCTGAAAGGACGATTAATAATCCATCACATAATTTTTTTTTAATTCCAAGATTTAGGGTTATGAATTTAGAGGATTTCATAATTTGCCACAACATCTTTTATACTTTTTCCCGGAACCGCATGGACAAAGGGCATTTCTTGATATATTTTGATTTTCATAGTCATTATCATTATTTTTAGCAAATGATGATCTGCTAGAACTAGTATTGTAATTGTCTATCTTAATTCTACAACAAATCTTCAAAATCTCTTTACTTATGTCCATCAACATCAAATTAAACATTTCAAAAGATTCTCTCTTATATTCATTTTTTGGATTTTTTTGTGCATATCCTCTGAGACCAATAGATTGTCTGAGATAATCCATAGAACTTATGTGATTCCTATACTCCTCATCAATAACAGCAAGAGATATGTTTTTTATAAGTATTTCATATTCATTATCAGATATTTTTTCCGTGTTAAGTTTAATTTTACTCATCAAATCATCTGATAATTTATTTTTCAAATTTTCGATATCTATCATATTCTCATTATTTGTTTCATCTAGATTAAGGTCAATTAAAAAATCAGAATTAATTACTTCATTGTAATCAGATAACCTAAAGCCTGGCATATTTATATTATCATTTATCATTTCAGAAAAACTAGATACATAGTTAGTTATTACTGAAGATAGTAATACTTCAGCTTTGTTTTCAATAATATAGTCTCTTTGTTGATAAATTAATTTTCGTTGCTCATTTGAAATATCATCAAATTCAAGTAGTGTTTTTCTGATATCAAAATTATGAGCCTCTACTCTCTTTTGCGCATTCTCGATAGATTTTGATACCCATTTATGCTCAATTGCCTCTCCATCTTGCATGCCTAGTTTTTTCATTATCTCTGATACCTTATCCGATGCAAAAATCCGCATCAAATTGTCCTCTAAAGATAAAAAGAACCTTGAAACGCCTGGATCGCCTTGCCTTCCTGCTCTTCCTCGTAATTGATTATCTATACGGCGGGATTCATGACGTTCTGTCCCGATAACGTATAAACCTCCAAGAGCTTTGACTTGCTGATTATTTTCTAGCCATTCTTGATTATTATCTTTTTTCCCACCTAAAACTATGTCAGTTCCTCTTCCTGCCATATTGGTCGCAATTGTAATCGCGCTTAAAGCCCCAGCATTTTGAATAATTTCTGCCTCTTTTTGATGATATTTTGCATTTAAAACATTGTGTTTAATTTTATTACTCTTTAATTTCTTAGATATATACTCAGATGCTTCAACAGATGTAGTTCCAACTAAAATAGGCTGATTGGTTTTATGTATATCAATGATTTCTTGAATTATGTGATCATATTTTTCTTTTTCGGTTAAAAATACTAGATCAACCTTATCATCTCTAATCATTTTTTTATGTGGCGGTATTTGAATTACTTCAAGATTATATATTTGATGAAATTCTTCTGCTTCAGTATCAGCAGTACCAGTCATTCCGCTAATTTTTTTAAACATTCTGAAATAGTTTTGGAAGGTTATAGAAGCATAGGTCTGATTTTCTTGTTTGATTGAAACATTTTCTTTTGCTTCAATTGCTTGATGCAAACCCTCAGACCATCTTCTGCCGGACATTTTTCTTCCAGTAAACTCATCTATTATGACTATTTCATTATTTTCAACAACATAGTCTATATCCTTTTTATAAATCAGGTGAGCCTTAAGTGCTGAATCAATATGGCTGAATAGTTGTATGTTATCAGTATTATATATATCTGAGGATTTATTAATAAATTTATTACTTAAAAGAAGCTCCTCTATCGTTGACTGTCCAGCCTCGGTTAATGCGACAGATTTTTGTTTTTCTTCGATATTATATAAATCTTTATCTTTCTTTTGTATGAATTGATTAATTATTTTATTAATTTTCGCATACGTATTATTAGTCTTATTACTTGATCCAGAAATAATAAGTGGAGTTCTTGCTTCGTCTATAAGAACAGAATCAACCTCATCAATTATTGCATAATTAAGATTTAATTGATTTTTTTCGTCTTTACTATAGGCCATGTTATCTCTGAGATAATCAAATCCAAATTCATTGTTTGTGCCATATATAATGTCTGATTTATAAACATCTCGTCTTTCTTGTGGTGGGACCAAGCTATTGATATAGCCAACAGATAACCCAAGAAATTCATAAATTTTTCCCATCCACTTAGAATCTCTCTCAGCAAGATAGTCATTGACAGTGATAATATATACTGGATATCCAGATAAACAATTTAGATAGGCTGCTAATGTGCTAACAAGAGTTTTTCCTTCGCCGGTCTTCATTTCACTAATTTTCCCTTGATGCAGAACAATACCCCCAAGAAGTTGTTCATCAAAATGTCTTAGTCCTAATGTTCTCTTGGAAGCTTCTCTTACAACTGCGAAAGCTTCTATTAGAATATCATCTAAATTTTTGGTTCTTTCATATTTTTTTTTGAGAATTTCGGTAAATGATTTTAAATCAATATCAGACTTCAATTCATACTCTTTTTCAAGAGCATTTATACTCTGAACGATACTGCCGAGCTCTTTAATTACTCTTGAGTTTCTGCTACCAAATATTTTTTTTAAAAAACTGCTGATCATGTTTCTCACTGAATAGAATATGGTTTATCATACAATAAATGAGTGCCATATGAAAAAAATATCCGATTTTATACCAAATAAAGTATTAAAAAAGAAAAAGAATATTGACGAACTTAGTAATATGTTCAAAAGAATTGCTGACCCTAGTCTTATATCAGAAATTGAGGTTATTAACTATTCAGATACTGCAATTACGATAGAATGTAATAATAGCTCCGTTGCAAGCATCATTAAATTCAATAGAGAAAAGTATGTAAAAATATTTAAAGATTATGGGATGTATAATATTCAGGATATAAAAATTAAAGTTAAATAACTTCAGCAGCTTGCGTGAACAGAATGGGAGCTTTTTGTTGATCTTCAATAATTACCTCTTCCCATGCATTTTCATTGTTAACTAACTCTCGCAATAATAGATTGTTTAAATGATGACCTGACTTAAAAGCAGAAAATGATCCTATTAAACTATGGCCTAGTAGATATAAATCTCCAATTGCATCTAATATTTTATGCTTAACAAACTCGTCTTTATATCGTAATCCGTCCTCATTAACAATTTTGTAATCGTCGATGACAATAGCATTATTGACGCTTCCACCAAGAGCTAAATTATTTTTTCTCAAGTTTTCAATATCTTTTGCAAATCCAAAAGTTCTTGCACGACTTACTTGGCTAAGATACGAAACAGTCGAAAAGTCTATTGTTGATTGCTGAGTATCTTTAGGAAAAGATGGATGATCAAAATCAATAGTAAAGGATACCTTAAAGCCATTATATGGCTCAATTTTCGCCCACTTATCATTTTGCTTTACTTCAATTGCTTTTTTAATTTTTATAAATCTCTTAGGGTGGTTTTGTTCGCTAATTCCTGCTGATTGAATTAAAAAAACGAATGGCCTAGAACTCCCATCCATAATTGGAACTTCAGGGCCGTCGAGCTCGATCTGAGCATTATCTATTCCTAATCCAGCCAATGCTGATAATAGATGTTCAACTGTGGATACGGATGACTCTCCCTTAGATATAGTAGTTGACAGCCTAGTATCATATACATTACTGAGAGATGCAGATATGGGAGTATCAGATATATCTTTTCTAATAAAAACTATACCTTTGTCTGGTTCTCCCGGACTTAGCTTTAGATTTATCTTCCTACCAGTATGCAGCCCAACACCTGTTGCTGTGATGCTGCTCGCTAACGTCCTCTGTTTTAACATATCTCGATATTACCAAAAAGTTATAATTGTTACAATCTTATCTCTTTAGACCAACTTTGTGTGCTTAAAGTTCTTTTTGGAAATAATTAGATAGTTTTTTAGAGATTTTATTGATTATATTGGAGATTTTTGATGTATATCTGTTGTCTGAAGACATAGCCTTTATCTCGTTTTCCCTGTATAACAAAAGCCCTACAGCTGTAGAGTATCTCGTTTTGCCTCTCAAATCCTCTAGTCCTTTTATAGCTTTCGGCGAACCTATCCTTGAGGGGCTTTGAAAATGATTTTCAGCATAAATATCTAAACCTTCAAGTTTTGCACCTCCTCCTGTAAAAACTAAGCCTGCTCTTATTTTAGTTTAATAACCACTATTATTAATCTCATTTTGAATAGCTTTGAATATTTCATCGACTCGTGCAGAAATTATCTGGGACAAAATAGTTCTATTTGTCTCTGTCTCAGGTTTATCTGATACTGAAGGCACTGGAATTTTTAGATCCATATCTTGGCTTGATGAAACGCATCCATATTGTATTTTAATCTCTTCTGCTGCTTCAAGAGATGTGCATAGAATAATTCTTATATCATTTGTAATCATCTGGCTTCCAATAGGAATAACTGCAGTGTGTTTGATAGTACCCTCTGTAAATATTGCAACATCAGTAGTACCACAACCTATATCAATAAGACACACGCCAAGGTCACGCTCTTCTTTCGACAATACTGCTCTACTGGAGGCCACAGGCTGCAGAACATAGTCATCAATATCAAGTAAGCTATTATTTATACACTTAGTAAGATTTCTTTTTGCAGTTGAGGAAGTTGTTATGATGTGTACATTCGCCTCAAGCCTTGCTCCTGCCATACCTAATGGTTCTCTGATACCAGATTGGCCATCAATTGTATAATATTGTTCTATGACATGAAGAATTTCTTGATCCTTGGGTATTTGAATATTTTGTGCATTAGTCAAAACTTGCTCTTTATCTTCTTCTGTTACTTCATCATTTAAGATATTAACTGCGCCATTTCCGTTATAGCTTTGAATATGACTTCCAGCAATTCCTGTTGTAACAGATCCAATGTTACAGCTGGACATACTGCTTGCTTTTTCTTTTGCTCTTCTTACGCTGGATACCGTGGCGTCAATTTCAGAGATTATGCCTTTATTTAGACCAGAACATGGCTCATTACCAATTCCTATGATTCTTAATTCCCCTTTATCATCAATATCAGCTACTAAACAAAGAACTTTTGATGTTCCAATGTCTAGGGCGACTAGGGTATCAGTACTTTTAATATTAGTCATTGGTAAATATTATATCTCATTTAACAGGTCATTTGATAGCAAAACCATTGGAATATCTCATATCAATAGTAGTTATTTTTTTATCGTAGAGATTATGAATTTTTGAAAATGAAGTGACTAATCTATCTAAATTAATCTCCAATTTTTCTTTATCAGTAATTAGTAAAATATCAGATGTGTATATTTGAACTAAAGAGTGATAAATTACAATCTTTTGAACCTGGAGATTTATACTCTCAAGGTTTTTAAGTGATAATGATAAAATCCGACTTGCTGATTTAATATTATTAGAATGATCAATTATATTAGGCAGATATTTATAAGAGCCTGTTGATTCGATAAGAGCGCCAGTAGAAGTAATTATATCTTTGTTATATCTGGCTATTGGTAAATGTTGAGTTATTTTTATTTGTAATGTTGATGGAAAAAATCTAGTAATCTCTGCTTCTCTTATCCACATATCGGATATAATAGTTTCTTTTATCTCATCAATATCTATTGTTAATAAGTTTTTATCATATAAGGAATTTATATAGGTATTTAGAGTTTTTTCATCATATTTTTTTTCCTTACTTACTATAATAATTTCATCTATGGGATAAAAAAAATACTCAGATTTGTAAATTATAAATAGTAAAAGCAAAAAAGATAATAACAATGAATATTTATACATTATTATTTAATATTTTCATTATCAGGTCATAGTAACTGATACCATATTTATTTGCAGCTTTTGGAACTAAGCTATGATCGGTCATTCCTGGTATTGTATTTATTTCTAGCAAGACAATTTCTTTTTGTGTCATAAAAAAATCAACTCTTGCCCAGTCTTTACAGCCTAATACTTTATAAGCTTTTAGAACATTATCTTCAATTTCATCAGTTGTTTCTTTGTCTAGTTCTGGGAAAATAAATTCTGTTTCATTTGATTTATATTTTGCATCATAATCGTAAAAAGTATTATTCGGAATGATCTTTATTATAGGAAATACTTCTTCTTTAATGACTGCTGCTGTATATTCATCAGCATTAATTCTTTCTTCAATAATATATTCTCGCGATGGTTTTGCCACCGAGCAAAAAGCTATAAATTCATCTATGTTGTTAATCAAATATATATTATTGCTTGATCCAGAACAGGTATCTTTGATAAAAAACTGTGAACCATATTTTTTACAGCACGTTTCATAATTTTGATCTTTAAAAATTTCATATTTTGGAGTTGTAAGACCATTATCAAGCCATATTCTTTTTGTTAAGTGCTTATTGAAGGAAACGGCTGATGCGGATGCATTGGAGCCACAGTAACTTATGTTAACTGAATCAAGATAGCCCTGTACTTTCCCATCTTCACCACCCTCTCCGTGAATTAAATTAAATACTAAATTGACAGCATTATTTTCTAAATACTCTTCAAGTTTTGACGGCGAATCCTCTTTCATGTCATAAAATAAAACATCATGTCCATTACCTTTAAGACACTCATAAACATCATTGGCACTTTTAAGTGATATTTCTCTTTCATTTGACCAACCGCCACCCAATATACATATTTTTTTTGATTTTATAATCATTTAATTAAAATAACTTCTTCTTCAAGTAATGTTCTAAATTTTACTGATACTTTATCTTTTACAATTTCTAGCAACGAAACAAAATCATGAAAGGTTCCAGACCCATCGTTTATAAAATAATTCGCATGCTTGTTTGAAACATATATACCTCCAACCCTTGTTCCTTTTAGATCTGATTGCTCAATAAGTTTAGAGGCAATTTTATTCTCTGGATTTTTAAAGATGCAACCACAGGATAATTGATTTACAGGTTGAGATGATTTTCTTTGAATGTTTAGTTTTTCTAAAAGACTCTCATTAAATTTTTTTTTATGATTTTTCAGTACTATTGAAGTGATTAGAAAACTTTTATCTAATCCAGAAAATCTATAACTATACTTTAAGTCGTTATGGTGAAGTTTTCTATAATCACCATTTGAATCTAGTGTGTCTATGCTATATACGTAAGGTAGTATTTCTTCGTTAAATGCTCCTGCATTCATATATACTGCTCCACCTAGAGTACCAGGTATTCCGTATAAAAATTCAAACCCAGATATTTTATTTTGATATAAGTATCGAGCAACTTTAGTGCATGAAATATTACTAGTACAGTAAATAAAATCTTTATCATGTGATATTTTTTTATCTAATTTCCTTAAACTTATTACGAATCCATCATAATAATCGGTAAGAAAACAAATGTTAGAACCATTTCCTATGAATAACTTATTCTTTTTGGTTTTGAAATCATCTATATCCTTTAAATGTTTAGGACAGAAATACTCTCTACAAACACCTCCTAGACCTATTGTTGTGATTTTTTTTAGTGAATAATCAGTTCTTATCATTTTATTTTAATTTGATGAATAATTTCTTTAATATCACCAGCTCCTTGAAGAAGTAAGATTGATTCATTATCAATACTATTGCTTATTTTATTAATAATATTATTTAATGATTTCATAAGCACCTTGTTTTTATTCTTCAATTTCTTGTACAGAAAATATGAGTCGTATTGATTTTTCTTTTCACCAGCAGAATATGTTGGTAGTAGTATAAGGTTATTTACATCTTTTAAAACTGACGTTAAAGATTTCCATGTATTCTCTGTCCTAGAATATCTATGTGGCTGATATATCATCATAATTTTCTTTGAGGGAAAGATATCTTTTATTGTTTTTATCGTAGACTTTATCTCTGTCGGATGATGACCATAATCATCAATCACATTAATTTCTTTGTTATTTATTATCGCTTTATAAATATCAAATCTCCGGCTTGCTCCAAAGAAATTAGAAACTGATTTTATAATACTTTCTATATCAATTTCTAAATGTATACACACAGATATTGCAGCTAATATGTTATAGATATTGTGTTTTCCTAAAAGATTTGTAGTAACACGATGTGATTTATCATAATAGTGTATATCAAATGTCATTTTTTCTTTTCTGTAAGTTATATTATCTGCATGTAATTGATTGCTTGTTTTGAAACCGTAAGTAAATATTTCTCGATTAATACGTTTTAATAATTTAATAGAATTCAAATCATCGCCATTAATAAAGGCTTTACCGTAAAAAGGGATTGAGTTTATAAATTGCATCATAGATATTTCAAGATTTTTATACGAATTATCATAGTTTTCTAAGTGTTCTTGATCTAAATTTGTTAGCACTACCAGATGAGGCTTTAGGATTGTAAATTTTGGATCGCTCTCATCTGTTTCAGTTATTAAATAATTACTATTTCCTAGTTTGACATGTGGATCGTCAGTTTTTAACTTACCTCCAATTAAATATGTTGGGTCGAACTTATTTTTATAGAGTATGTGGCTTAATAAACTTGTTGTTGTTGTTTTTCCATGAGAACCAGTTACTGAAATGCCATACTTTAATCTCATTAGTTCAGATAGAATCTCCATACGGGATAGCAATGTCATATTGTGCACTCTTGCGAATTTAAGTTCAGAGTTATTTTTTTTTATTGCATTAGAATAAATTATAATATCGTCAGAGTTTATATTTTTGATATTATGTCCGATAAATACTTTTATTTTTAGTTTTCGAAGTCTTTGAACAGATGAACTTTCATTAATATCGGAGCCTCTTACTGAAAATCCTAGATTAGATAAAAGTTCAGCAATGCCCATCATGCCTGCACCACCAATACCTATAAGATAAAATTTTTTATTCTTTAAATGCTGAGTTATTGTATTTTTCATTAAGTTCTTCAATATTCCCTAGGATTATATCACTAGAATTAAATGGAAAAAGGGATTTAACATTTACTGCCATATTATACATCTCTTTTTTATTATGTATTAAATTGTTTACAGACTTATGAAGATTCTCAGAAAATTTTTCATTCTCCTCTATTATTATTGCTGCATTATTTTTCTCAAAATATCTGGCATTAATATATTGATGATTATCAGTTGCATATAAATATGGAACTAAAATTGAAGCTCTACCAGAGATTGCTATTTCACTCAATGTCATAGACCCAGATCTTGATATTATCAAATCAGCCCAATTATATAGAGTTTCTATATTGAAAGAGAAATCTATGACATCTGATTCAATATCATAACTCTTATAAGCATTTTTTACAGAGTCTTTATTGTTAGATCCACATATATGCGTTATGTTTACTCTATCTTTGAATGTAGCTAGGCAGGAGGGAATCATTTCATTAAAAAATCTAGCACCTTGGCTACCTCCGAAGATTAAAATATTAGATACTTGTTTATCACTAGAATATTTTTTGTCAGAACTTTCTATATTATTAAAAATCTCTTTAATTGGATTCCCAGTGTGAATTACCTTTTTGTTTTTCTTGAAAGTGTTAGGAAATGTTTCAAATGTTTTTCGTGATATAAGGTTATTAATTTTGTTAGCAGTCCCTGAAATAGAATTTGATTCATGGACATAGACGGGCAATCGGAGAATAAATCCAGCTAAACTAGCAGAGGTACTGATATAACCACCAAAGCCCATGATGAATAGTGGTTTTTCTCTATATAAGATTATAATAGTTTGGAAAAATGATCTAATAAAATTAAACAAACCTTTGGTGATATCGAATAAGTTTTTGCCTCGAATACCAGATGAATTTATATGATATAGATTGATATGCTTATCTTTTATTAATTTATTTTCAATTCCATTTTTTGTACCAAACCATGAAACAGAATAATTTTTCTTTATTAATAAGTCTGTGATAGCTAAAGCAGGTATCACGTGCCCTCCAGTCCCGCTTGCAACGATAATAATTTTTTTCATCACTTAAAACCTCGATGCACAGCTTGACTGTGTGACTGTTTATTTTCAATCTGAATTCTAATAAGAATGCCTATGTAAGTAAACATAAGTAATAAATTAGTTCCGCCATAGCTGATGAAAGGAAGCCCCATACCTTTTGTCGGGAATAAGCCAATATTTACTAAAATATGAATAATTGTTTGAATCATCATCAACAAAACAATAGATAAAACTAAATTAGATGAAAACTTAGATATTTTTGTAGTTTTTTCATAAAATATTAATATCCTTGAGAATAAAATTAAGTATAAAAATAATAAAAAAATTAAAAAAATAAAACCTAGTTCTTCACCGATAATTGCCAAGATAAAATCATTATATTGTTCCGGTAAATAAAAAAGTTTTTGCATACTTGAGCCAAGTCCTTGTCCAAAAAAACCACCAGAAGATAGTGCTATTTGTGATGCAATTATTTGGTAACCACTTCCTTGAGGATCGCTCCATGGATTTACAAATGCAAGCATCCTGTTAACCCTGTACGGATATAATATTATTAGAAGAATAATTGGAATAATTGAAGCGAGTAGAACCTTAAAAAGGTTTAAAAATTTTATATTTAGTAAGAATGAGAAGATTATAAATGTAGTAAATAATAATATCATACTTCCGAAATCTCTCTGGAAAACAATAATAATCATCAGTAAAGTAAGAAAGATAAATATTTTTATATAATCCTTATTAAAGTCATTCCTCACTATATACCCCGATAACCAGATGAAGAAAAATAATCGCGATACTTCTGATACTTGTAATGTAAAAACTCCAATATCAATCCATCTAGTTGCTCCATTTACAGTGACACCTAAACCAGGAATATGAACTAGTAAAGAAATTATTAATGAAAATAATAAAAATAATGGCCCATAATCATAGAAAAAATCGATTTTTATATGTGACAAAACATATAAAATAATTAACCCTAATATAATGAAAATTAATTGTTTTTTGATGAAAAAGAACGGATTAGAAAATCTTGCAGCAGCAAAGTCCACAGTAGATGACGTTACCATTACCAAGCCGATAATAATTAAACTTGATATACAAGCCAAAAATAAAGAGTCTAAACCTCTGTTATCAAAAAAGTCTATGATTTCTCTAATCTTGTGAATAAACATAGTCATTTACAATCTTTCTAAAATGATTTCCTCTATCCTCATAGTTATTATACATACAAAAACTTGATGTTCCTGGTGAGAATAGAACTGTATCTCCCGATTTCATTTGTTCAAATATATATGACGTCGCGCCCTCTAAATTTTTGAAAAGCTTTTTCTTAACGTTTACTGAGATCTCATGATTTAGATATTCTCGGTTATCTCCAATTAATATAAGTAATTTTACTTTAGTATTGATTATATTATTTAAGGAACGATATGAAGTTTTCTTATTGTCACCCCCCATAATAAGAATAATATTTTCTTTGGTAGATATAAGTGCATTATTAGTAGAACTTACATTGGTTGATTTTGAATCATTTATAAACGTTATATTTTTATATTTGTTTATATATTCCAGTCTATGT
>MDTG01173597.1_pt1 | contig 11841 bp, 11 predicted proteins | sample 811421 | NCBI WGS metagenome assembly MDTG01 (sample SAMN05326645, study PRJNA326480) | marine metagenome | isolation source: seawater | place: Pacific Ocean: South East | collected 2011 | reverse complement strand
CTCAAAATAAAAAAGACAAACCAACTATTAATTTTTCAGATTATCAAAAATCAGATAGAGATTTTGCGTTTGTAGTTCAAAAAGATTTTAAAGCTCAAGATCTAATAGAAATTATCTCAAACGTTGATATTTCATTAATAAAAAATGTTAAAATTTTTGATGTTTATCAAGGTGAAAATATACCGTTGGATAAAAAATCAATCGCTTTAAAAGTTACTATTCAATCAGACTTCAAAACTTTAGATGAGAAAGACTTGAATGAAATTTCACAAAAAATTATTTCTAATGTTGAAGAAAAAGCTAGTGCAAAATTAAGATCTTAATGAGTGAAATCGATCACATCAGAAATTTTGCAATAATTGCTCATATCGATCATGGTAAATCGACTATCGCTGATAGAATAATTCATAGATGTGGAGGTTTGACTGAAAGAGAAATGAAAGCTCAAGTTTTAGACTCAATGGACATAGAAAGAGAGAGGGGCATTACTATAAAAGCACAGACTGTAAAACTGAATTTTAAATCTAAAAATGGGAAGGATTATATTATTAATATTATAGATACACCTGGTCATGTAGATTTTAGCTACGAAGTCAGTAGATCTTTATATGCATGTGAAGGATCAATTTTAATTGTAGATAGCACACAAGGAGTTGAAGCTCAAACATTAGCAAATGTATATCAAGCTTTAGAAATTAATCATGAAATTATTCCAGTATTAAATAAAATAGATTTACCAGCATCTGATGTAGAAAAAACAAAGAAACAAATTGAAGATGTCATAGGTATCGATACAAGCAATGCAATTTCGTGTTCAGGAAAAACAGGTGAAGGAATTGAGGATATTTTAGAACAAATTGTTGAAAAATTGCCTCCACCAAAAGGAAAGGAAAATAATAATTTAAAATGTTTATTAGTTGATAGTTGGTATGATTCGTATTTGGGAGTTGTAATATTAGTAAGGGTAGTTGATGGTCAAATTACAAAAAATATGAAAATAAAAATGATGTCGAATAATGAAAATTATATTGTAGAAAAAGTTGGAATATTTACTCCAAAACCAAAAGATATAAATAACTTAAAGTCAGGTGAAATTGGATTTATAATTACAGGTATAAAAAATTTATCTGAAACTAAAGTTGGAGATACAATTTGTGATGCATCTAACCCATTAAAAGAAGCCTTGCCAGGTTTTAAACCAAGTAAACCTGTTGTTTTCTGTGGTTTATTTCCAGTAGATAGTTCTGAATACCAAAAACTAAAAGATGGTTTAGCAAAACTAAAATTAAATGACTCAAGCTTTTCATATGAGGCAGAGGCATCTTCAGCACTTGGCTTAGGATTTAGGTGTGGTTTTTTAGGTTTATTACATTTAGAAATAATAACCGAAAGATTAGAAAGAGAATTTGATATTAATTTATTAACTACAACACCAGGAGTTGTCTACAAGGTACATCTTAATAAAGGTAATATTATTGAATTACAAAACCCATCAAGTTTACCAGATCCGACTCATATTAAATTTATTGAGGAACCATGGATTAAATCTACCATAATTACCCCAGATGAATATCTTGGTTCTATAATTAAACTTTGCCAAGATAAGAGAGGTATTCAAACTAATTTATCTTACTCCGGCAATAGAGCAGTATTAAACTATGAATTACCACTTAATGAAGTAGTATTTGATTTTAATGATAGATTGAAATCTATGACAAGTGGATACGCAAGCTTTGATTATGAAATTATAGAACATCGTGAAGGCGAACTAGTAAAACTTGGGATTTTAGTTAATTCTGAGTCAGTTGATGCACTGTCAATGATGGTACATAAAAATTTTGCACAAACTATAGGAAGAGATGTATGTGAAAAACTAAAAGATTTAATTCCTAGACATAATTTTATGATACCTGTTCAAGCTGCAATAGGAGGTAAAATAATTGCAAGAGAAACAATAAAAGGTTTTAAAAAGGATGTTTTAACCAAAATTCATGGTGGTGGAGCTAGAGATAGAAAAAGAAAGTTACTTGATAAACAAAAAAAGGGCAAAGCGAAGTCAAAACAATTTGGAAGAGTAGAAATTCCACAAGAAGCTTTTATAGGAGTTCTTAAAATAAATAGGGATAAATAAAATGAAAATTTATGATTGTTTTTCCTACTGGGATGAAGACCTATTACTAGATTTAAGGTTAAATATTTTAAGCAATTATGTTGATTATTTTGTAATTGTTGAAGGAAACAAAACTTGGCAAAATAATCCAAAAAAATTAAGATTTAACAAAGATAATTTTAAAAAATTTAAAAATAAAATTATATATCTTCCAGTTGAAGATCTGCCAGATGGCAAAGACCCTTATTTAAGAGAAAATTTTCAAAGAAATTCTATTCTTAGAGGATTGTCTGAGTCTGGAGAAAATGATTTAATTTTAATTTCTGATCTTGATGAAATACCCAATCCAAAGAAATTTGAAAATTTTAATATTAATATGAAATATGCAGTATTTAAACAAAAGCATTTTTACTATAAATTTAATCTTCAAAGCAAAGAGAATCCTTATTGGATGGGAAGCAGAATCTGTATAAAAAAATATCTTAAATCTCCACAATGGCTTAGAGATTTAAAATTTAAAAAAAGGCCTTTCTGGCGATTAGATAAAATGCGATTAAATAATATAATTGAAAATGGGGGTTGGCATTTCTGTAACTTAAAAAGTCCAGAGGATCTTTTGTACAAATATAAAAATTTATGTGAAACTAATGATCCAATACATTTTAAAGAAAAAATTGATGAAAAATATTTAAATATTGATGAAATAAGTTCAAGAGTATCAAAAGGCGAAGATATAATTGGTAGAAAAGATAATTTTGTTAAAATTCCACTAGATAATTCTTTTCCAGAATATTTAATAAATAACAAGCACTCATATGAAAACTGGCTCTTGTAAATTTAAATGAGTTTTTCTAAATCTTTAATTTTAATTAGCATATCTCCATTTATATTATTTTTTATTTTTTTTAATTTTAAAAGTTTATAATTTAATTTATTAATTTTACTTATTCTTTCATATACTTTATTTGGATGATCGTGAGGTTTAATTTCAATTACTTTCGTTTTTTTATTACAAAAAACTAAATTTACAAGACCAGCTCCGTGAGGTCCTATAATAATTTTACTATTATTAAAAATATTAATCTGGTCTATAAAATTTAATTTACTAAGTTTAAGTATTCGAAATCCTTGTGATCTTAGAAATTTTACTATTTCATCATTGTTTATTAATTTACAATGTTTTACTTTTGAGTCTGATCTATCAATAAAAATTTTTTGATAATTTATTTTTTTATTTTTTATATATTTTAAAAATTCCTTTCTAAGGTACTTTATAATCCAAACTGGAATTTTACTGTGAGCATCGAATATAGTTCCTTTGCTATAGTTTGGATGTGATACTGCAACTATTTTTTCACCTTTGATATGTCTATAAAGATTTGAATCAATTATTTTTTTTGAATTTATTCCTAGAATATTCAAAGACTCTTTTTGGAATTTGTTCAATTTAGAAAAGTAAAAAAAATCAACTTTTTTAATATTAATGATCATTGACGCTAATTTTATTTTCGTTAAGATATCCAATAACCAATGTGAGTAGTTTGTATGGCCACTTGCACCTTGGGTTAATAGCATTATTGTACCTGGAAATTCTCTTAATAGTTTAGGAGTACCAGTTTTTACTGTTTGATTGTATTTAGAACTGACAAGTCTTCCATTTATTTGCTGAAAAGATATATCTTTAATTAAAACATTATTTGAAATTACACTTACATTTTCGACGTAATTGGTAAAAATTCTTGCATCATTTATTTCATAAAGTTTATAATTGAACTTTGATACATTAGTTAAATTAATCCTTTTTATTCGCCTAACGTTTAAACTATCTATTTTTTTTGGATTTCTTACTCTTCCATATATCAAAAAAAATATTAGACTTATTAATAATCTGTAATTTTTTTTAGTATAATGACCTAAATTTTTTAATATATTGTATTTCAAAACTTAAAAAGATAATTAAGATATTTAATTAAATAATGCAAAATATAGATATTTCAATTTATGTTCCAGTTTATAATGGGGAAAAAACCATTGAAAAATGTATAAATTCTATTTTAAAACAAAGCATAAAACCTGAAAAAATACTTATAATTAATGATTGTTCAAATGATGGCACAAAAGATATTTTAGAAAAATATCAGGATAATATAGAAATTATAAATAATGATAAAAATTTAGGTCTAAGTTATTCACGAAATTTAGCAATTAACAGTTTAAAATCCAGATTCATTGCTTCTATAGATGCAGATGTTGAAGTTAATAATCGATGGTTAGAAATTTTATATAAAAAATTATTAGATAAAGACATTACTTTAATTGGTGGAAGAATGTTTGAAAAACATTTGGATAATCCATTTAATTTTTGGAGATCAATTAGAATAGGACAGCAATGGGGAAATGAAGATATTTTAGATCCCAAATTTGTTTTTGGTTGCAATAATTTGTTAGATACTAAAAAAATAAATAAAAAAAAAATTTTTAATAAATTTGCAGGTTATTTTAAATCAAATGGAGAAGATATAGAATTTTCAAATTATTTAAAATCTAAAAATCATAAGCTTTATTATTCTAGCGAAGCACTTTGTTACCACTTACAGGATGATGATGCTAAGAGTTTATCCAAAAGATATTGGAGATATATTCATTATGGTGACGGACTTAAAAAAAGGAATTATTTTAAAACTATTAAAAATCTAATAAGGCAACTTAAAAAAACTCTTAAATGGTCATTTATTGATTTATTTAAGTTAAGAATAAAATTAATATTAATAAATTTTATTGTATTTTATAACTTTTCAAAAATTGATATTCGATTTGTCAAAAAAGATAATTATGACTAAATAATTTTTTTTAACTAAAAAATTGATTTATTTTTTTTCAATTAGCTCTTCAATAATTTTTTTTGTATTATACTTTTGTTTCCAATTTGGATAATCTTTTTTAAATTTTGATAAGTTAGAAATATACCATATATGATCTCCAACTCTATTTTTCTTTATAAAATTTTTTTTCACATGTATTTTTGAAATTTTTTCAAATAAATAAAGTGCTTCAATAATAGAGCAATTTGAATATCTACCACCACCAATATTATAAACTTCTCCATATTTTGGTTTCTTATAAAATTCCCAAAAACAATTTACTAGATCGTAGCTATGTAAGTTATCTCTCACTTGCTTTCCTTTGTAACCAATTAATGAATATTTTTTTTTTAATAAGCTAACCTTAACTAAATAAGATAAGAAACCATGCAGTTTTGCTCCGCTATGATTTGGTCCAGTGATGCATCCTGCTCTAAAACAAACAGTTTTTAAGCCAACATTTTTTCCATATTCTTGAACAATTAAATCAGCATAAGTTTTTGAAACACCAAAAAAACTATGGGTACAATTATCTATAGAAAAATTTTCACTTATGCCTCTAAAATTATTATCATTTTTTTTTAATTCCCATCTTGTATTTTTTTCAATAATTTTAAGTTTATTTGGATTATCTCCATAAACTTTATTTGTAGACATAAAAACAAAAGGAGCATCAGGACAATATTTTTTTGTTGCTTCTAAAAGATTTAAAGTACCAGTCGCATTAACATTGAAATCAAGTAATGGAAAATTTTTTCCATAGTCATGAGAAGGTTGTGCAGCACAGTGAATTACTATAGCAATTTCTTTTTTATATTTTTTAAATATTTTATCTAATCCACTGGAATTTCTTACATCTATGTTAAAGCTCTTAAAATTTTCATTTTTCTTAAGTAGTTGGGATTTTACCCAATTTGTTGAGCCTTCTTTTCCAAAAAAAGTTTGTCTTAAATTATTATCTATACCGATTACATCAAATCCCTTCTGGGAAAAAAAATTTACCGATTCAGATCCAACCAATCCGCTAGATCCTGTTATAATAGCAATTGACATTTTTTATTATAAGTATCCTTTTAAAACTTTTTGGTTAGTTTTTAGCCATTTGTATATGTCATTCACAATTTTATTTATATTACTTTTTGGCCTCCAGCCATAAATTTTAGTTACAACTTTATTATCAGTAATAAAATAGGGAATATCATATATTGATGTCTTTGGTTGCTTGGATATCTTAATTTTATTATTAGTTATTTTTTCACATATCTTCGTTAATTTATTTAATGAAACATAACTTTTTTTTGAACCACCGACTGTAAGTAGTAAATTATTTTTATTTTTAAAATTTTTAATTTGTAATAAAATTAAGTTACATAAATCATCTATGTGCAAAACATCTCTTACTTGATGTCCAAAGCCTCCATAACCAATATATTTTAAATTTTTTTTTATTATATGATTCCAAATCCATAAGCTTACAAATCCTTGGTCTTGCTTTCCGAATTGAAGTGGACCTGAAATAACACCACAACGATTAATTATATATTTAATATTAAATGCATAAGAGAATTCTTCTATAAACATTTCCGAAGCTAGCTTTGTTAAGCCATAAATTGTTTTTGGGCCATTTACGTTCGATTTTTCATTAATCATTTTTTTTATAGGAATATTATTTTTTAAGACTTTATTTCTTACGATATTATTAAGTTCTCTCATTGGATATACTCGACTAGAAGATAAAAAAATTATTTTTGATTTATCTTTTTTAACTTTTTTTAAAATATTTATTGTACCAATTAAATTTGTACCAATTACTTTATCAAAATTCTTTCTTGACACTTCAACTGCAGCTTCTGCACAACAGTCAATTATAAGATCGTATTTTGGTAATTTATGAAGATTTTTATAGTAAGAAATATCTAGCTTAAAATTTTTTATTTTAAATTTACTTATTTGTTTAAGATTGTATCTTGAGCCTTTCCTCGATAAGTTGTCTATGGAATTAATTTTATATCCCCTTTTTTTTAAATAAATTCCAATATTGCTCCCAACAAACCCACATCCACCTGTAATTAAAATTTTTTTCATTTAAATTTATAGCTTTATATTTAATATTTAAGTAATTGTTGAATATATATTAAATTTTATATTTTCTTTCTATAAATATAATTTTAGGTTAATAATTTTTTATTTTATGTTCAATTAAATGGCTTATGAATAATTTAATAGTATATTGTGTTACAAATAAGGCTTCCAAAGATTTGGAGAGTTTACCTTTAAGATTAGCAGGAGTTGGAAAAGGTAAATTTTCAAAAAAATATATTAATTCTAAATTAAATAAAAATATTCAGCATAAAGAAAAAAATTATTCTGAACTAACTTTTCATTACTGGTTTTGGAAAAATAAATTATCAAAAATGAATAAAAATATTTGGATTGGTTTTTGTCAAAAAAGAAGATTTTGGATAAAAAAAAAAAGAAAATCAATTCAGTTTCACAGCTAAAGAAGAATCTAATAGTTAAAATTCCCAAAAATTGGAAAAAATTTGAGTCCATCTTATGCAATCCTATAAGTGTTAGTAACCCTAAAAAAATTAAAATGATAAAAAGAGGTGTTAGAAACTATATCAAAGATCCAACAATTTTTTTTTTAAAAAAAAAACACACCATCAAACTACACTTTGATATGCATCATGGCTATGGTGTATTAGACAAAGCGATTAATTTAATGGACTTAAATGACAGAGAGGAATTTAGAAAATTTGTTTCAACAAAAAAAGTTTTTAGTCCACACATCATGTTTATAACAAAAAAAAAGATAATGCATAAATGGTTTAAAGATCTTTTTTATTGGCTATTTAAATGTGAAAAAATATTTGGATTTAAAAATTTGAAGGGCTATGACCAGACTAGACTTTATGCTTACTTAGCAGAAAGATATCTTCCATTTTGGTTTAATAAGTATACTAAAGTAAAGACGGCGAACTGGATTTTTTTTGATATAGATAAAAATTAAAGCAATGAGTCTAAATTTAAGAATTAAAGATAACGATGCCTTGAATATTTGCCAAGTTTCATTATCTGGCAACATTCCAATAATTGTTCAAAATATTAAAAAGTTTAAGTCTTATTATAAGAATATAAATGTTTATTTAATATGTCCGGATAACGAAATATCTATTTTTAAAAAAAAAGTTAATTTAGAAGATGTAAGTATCATTTCAGAAAATAAAATTCTTTCTAAAAAAAAATTTAATAAAATATTTTTTCAATTATCAAAAAATTATAAATATAAAAATTTTTTTAAAGAAAGACTTTCATGGTACTATCAACAAATTCTAAAGATATCTTTTTTATTTTTTTTTGTTCAAAACTATAAAAAAAATATGATTATTTGGGATGCTGATACGCTTATTGTAAATAAAATAGATTTCTTTAAAAATTCAAAATCAGTAAAATATGGAACATTTTCTGAGTTCCATACTTCTTATTATCAATTTAATAAAAATTTTTTAGGCAAGTTGCCAAAATATTTTATTTCATACTTAGTTCAGTTTGTTGGCCTTACTTTTCAAGAGTTTAAGCATATTAATAAAAAATTTAAAATTAAAAATAGTAAAATCAACACAATTTCATTTCAACTAACAAAAAAAATTCTAAATTTGATTTTTAAAATAAATAAAAATTATAATGGATCATTATTTTCTGAATTTGAATTGATAGGTATGTCAAATTATAATTACTCTCCTAAAATGCAGCTTCCTTTACTTAACTTAAGAAAAGGCCTAAATGGTTGTTTTACTCAAAAACAAATCAGAATATTAAAATTCCTAAATTTCCATCATGTTACATACGAACATACTCATCCTAATAAACCAAGCATAGGCATGCTAAAGAGATCAATTAAATGGACTTTTTTTTTCAATATACTTATAAAAAATTTAATTAAATTTAATTTAAAATATATTAAACACCGAATTTTATATTTTTTAAAATTAAAATTTTAAATATAAATCAGGAGAGATGGCCGAGCGGTTTAAGGCGCACGCTTGGAAAGCGTGTTAAGGGGCAACTCTTTCGTGGGTTCGAATCCCACTCTCTCCGCCAATTTTAGTTTTTTCGAATAACAATTAAGTTATTATTATTTATTGGATATTGATCAAAATAATTATTTGTTAAAATTACAACTTCTGGATTGAATTTATTAAGACTATTTTTTAGATCATTCAAATCTCTTAAATCAACATCTTCTATTATATATATTCCATCTTTTTTAAGTTTTTCAAAAGAATTAAAAAAAAATGTAACTGCTGCATCATGGGTATGGAGTCCATCATCAATAATTAAATCAAAATTATTGTAATTAATCTTTGACCACATTTCTTTGATTGAAGATGAATCTAGTTGATTAACTTCAAAAGTTTTTATTCTTTCTTCTTGAAATAAAATTCTTTTATCAATATCAGCACCAAATATTTCAGCATTTGTAAAATAATCTTTCCACACTCTTAGAGAGGCTCCAGGTTTTCCATTCGGTGACATATTAGATTCAACGTCTAAGTAATTGCTTCCGATTCCACATTCAAATACTAGTTTTATACTGTCTTTGCAGTGTGAAAATAAACTACTATAAAAAATACTATAAGAATGAGGTTTCCATCCGTAGGGCGTTTCTTTTTCAAATTTTACATACCCTTTATCAGTTCCATAAAGTTCGCATAAATTAGAAAGATAGTTTTCAGTATTATAAATAGTAGAAAAATTTTGAGCGATACTATTATTTTTAATTGAATTAATTATTAATTTTCTTTTTGATTTTTCTTTGTTTTTATTTCTTAGTCTTTTTCTATTTCTATTTATTTTTTTTATAAAATTAAACATATTAAAGAATAAAATATATTTAAATTATAATCTATTCAATATATTAGTAAAATCTTCGAGCTAATTTTGTTGATGGGTCTATAAAATCCCTATTATATTTATATCTCTTGAATTTTGGAAATGTAGTTAAAAATTTTTTCTTTTTAATATTTAAAAATTTTTCTATTTTTCTTTGATCTTTTTTGTTTGAATAGATTTTTTTATAATTTAGTTCCAATTTTAAATTAGATGGATATTTTTTCCAATTATTATAAAATTTACCAATGTAGTTTATAAATTTCTTTTTAAGTTTTTGATCGTTTTTAAAAATATTTACATAAATAAATGGAAACAAATCTCCATAAGTATAAAGTGAATTTTTGATATAACCTCTATTTTTAATAGATTTATATATATCGTTTAAATTTCTTTTAATTATTATCACTTTAATTTTATTATCATAAAAGGATTTAGGAGGTTTAAATAAGTGTCCTAATCCAAATTTTTTGTACTTTTTTTCAAGGTATAAATTTGATTTTGTATAATTGTTTAAATGTTTATTTAAATTTACTGTTCCACATCCCCCTGGTGAAACAACTAAACAATTAATTTTTTTTGGCATTTTAAAAAAAAAATTTCTTATTCTAATTTCCAAGGCTCTTTTAGGATGAACTAGTAGATTTGGCATAATTAACTTTTTAATTCATTAACTAATATTTTCAAGTTAAGAAAGTCATATCACTTTATATAAACTAAAAAATACAAGAGTTTTTTATTGATAATTTTTTTTTTTAATGAATATTATATTAAATTATGGGCTTGGGACTAAGTAGAAATATAAGATCTTTAAAACAAAAAATTTTATCCATTATAAAAAAAAATTTTAAACCTCTATACTTTTTTTTAATTTTCTTTTCAGGATTGATAAAATTTATATATAAAAAAAATAAAAAAAAGAATTATAAAAAATATTCTTCAAGTATAGATGAAATTAATAAATACGAATTTAAAAAAACATCCCAAAATAATGAAGATGGAATTATAGATTATATTTTAAGAAAAATTGATTTAAAAAATATAAATTTCGTTGAGATAGGTTTTGATTATTATGAAAATAATTCATTAAATTTAATTAAAAAAACTGAAAAAGGATTATACATAGATGGCAGCCAAGAAAAGTGTTTTTTATTAAAAAATATACTAAAATTTATTCACTTTAATAAAAATATTAATATTACAAATTCTTTAGTTAATATAAAAAATATTAATCAGCTAATAAAAAAATATTTTTCTGAAAATGAAATAGATTTTCTTTCAATCGATGTGGATGGTATAGATTATTATTTATTAAAGGAGTTGAAATTTAATCCAAAAGTGATTTGTATCGAATACAATTTTTGGTTTGGAAAAGACCTTGAAGCTTCAGTGCCATATTCAGATAATTTTGTATGGAAGCAGGGAACAGTTTACTCAGGTGCATCGTTAAGTGCACTAAATAAATTGGCAAATTCAAAAGGGTATTATCTTATTGGTATAGATACATCATGTACAAATGCTTTTTTTATTAGATCGGATTTCAAGGATAAGTTTCAAATATTAGATCCAAAATCAAATTTTAAAACACCTTTAAAGTACACCGATAAAGAAATTGAAGATGCTAGGAATTATTTACTATCAACTGAATTAAAATACTTTAATTAAAATCGGTTTTTTCTAAAAAAAATTGAATCAGCCTTTTTTTAGTAAGAAATTTTTACAAATTCAGCATAAGTGGAAAAACAGATTAATAAAAAAAAAATCCTTAAATTTTTATTTAATACCAACGTAAATTTCAAAGACCTTCTTTGATTAATTTTATTTAAGTAAAAAAAAATGTTAGAATATTATTTTCCAAATAATAAAAAATTATGAAAAAAACCACTTATAAAGCAGATTCCATTAAAGTTCTTAAAGGTCTAGAAGCAGTAAGAAAGAGACCAGGTATGTATATTGGCGATACCGATGATGGAACTG
>MDTG01050985.1_pt1 | contig 11841 bp, 8 predicted proteins | sample 811421 | NCBI WGS metagenome assembly MDTG01 (sample SAMN05326645, study PRJNA326480) | marine metagenome | isolation source: seawater | place: Pacific Ocean: South East | collected 2011 | reverse complement strand
TTAGCCTTAAAATTAGCCATATCAGCAAGGGCCATTACAGCATATCTTGATTTTGAATTTAACCGCATAATTGTTGTTTTATGCCATTTATATATATACCCGACTAAAATAGTCAAGTTTGTAAAAATAAAAAAGGACTCGCAAATCGTCTCGGGTTTATGCTAAACAAAGTTTTTTTGAATTAATAATGTTTTTTTTTGAGAATAATTATCATTAACAATGGAAAATAAAGTTTTAGAAATTTTTATACCAGGTCCAGCGGGAAGACTTGAGGCAAAATATTTTAAAAGTAAAAAAAATACATCTCCAATTGCCTTAGTTCTTCAGCCACATCCTCAGTATGGCGGAACAATGAACAATAAAGTTGTAGTAGAAACATTTAACGTATTTAAAGATAATGACTTTTCGGTTTGCAGATTTAATTTTAGAGGTGTTGGAAGAAGTGATGGTGAATTTGACAACGGCCAGGGTGAACTAGCCGACGCAGCTGCTGCTTTAGACTGGCTGGAAAGAGAAAATTTAGATAACTCTCAATGTTGGGTATCAGGATTCTCTTTTGGATCTTTAATAGCCATGCAACTATTAATGAGACGTCCAGAAATTAATCGATTTATTTCTATATCACCTCAGCCAAATGTTTATGATTTTTCTTTTTTATCACCTTGTCCAACTTCAGGTTTAATGTTGTATGGAAAAAAAGATGAATTAGTCCCTGTACAGTTCCTAAATGAGTTAGATAAAAGATTAAGTTCACAAAAAGGAATTAAAGTAAATTTTCAATCTATTTCTGATGCAAATCACTTTTTTACAAAAAATGAAAAAGAATTAGTATTATCTCTGGACAAATATATAAAAAAAGAGACTACAATAATTTAAAAATTACTTACAATTATTCCACCTGAAATAGGTTTTTCACATCCAGTTGTTTCTGGGAATGTAATTGGCAAATTTAACTTCGCTCTAATTGCCAAAAATGCAAAAGCTTGAGACTCTACAAAATCACCATCCAAATTAAGTTCTTCAACTTTGTTAATTTTGACTTTAATTTTACTTTCCAATCTATCTAATAAAAATCTATTTTTTCTTCCACCACCACATACAAATATTTTTTTACATGAAATTTTTTTTGATATTAATTCGGCTGTAAATTCTGTCAATGTAGCCGCACCATCCTCTAAAGATAAACCTCTAACAAAAGAAAGATCAAAATCTTTTATATCATATGTTTTTTTTTTATATAACTTACTATTCAAAAAAAAATCTAATCCTTGATTTAAAACTATTTTATTAATAGTTCCTGATTTTGCTATATCTCCGTTTTCATCAAATTGTTTATTAGTGTTAAGTTTTATCCAATTATCTATCAAACAATTTCCAGGACCAATGTCTCTGGCATAGAATTTTTTATCATGGTGAATAATAGTTTCATTGGCAATTCCTCCAATATTCAAAAGCAAAATAGTTTCATTTAAAAAATCGTTTTTAATTATAGAATGAAAAATTGGTGTTAATGGAGCACCTTGGCCTCCTTGTTTTAAATCATTTTGTCTAAATTCATAAACAACCTCTCTTTTTGTAAGCTGAGATAGAAGTCTTCCATCACCTATTTGTCTAGACATTTTTTCATCTGCATCATGATAAATAGTTTGTCCATGAAAGCCTATTAAACTTACATCTTTATATTTTTTTAATATTTGGTTAGATATTTCTGCATGTTTTAATGTAATTTTTTTTTCTAAACTTAATATATTTGGTTGAAATAATTTTAGATCGTTTAAATTATTTATTTTTTCCCTTAAAAAAAGTAAATTATTTAATATATCTTCTTCATAGGGATAAAATTCATCATAAATTCTTCTAAAATCGTCAAATCCATTAGAATCAATTATTGAAGCATCAATACCGTCCATTGAAGTTCCACTCATTAAACCAAGACTTAAATATCTTTTTTTCATTATTATTTTTTAATTATTTTAAATAAAGTATATTGATTCTACACGTTTTTTAAAAATATGAACAATTCATTCTTAAAAGAATTTAAAGAAAGACAATACTTTAACCAGTGTACAGCTATTGATGATTTGACCAACCTTATGGTAAAAAATAAAATCCGAGCATATATAGGGTTTGACTGTACAGCGCAAAGCCTTCACGTTGGCAGTCTACTACAAATTATGTGTTTGAGATTACTTCAAAAATATGGACATCAGCCAATAGTTTTATTAGGTGGAGGCACTACTCGTATAGGTGATCCATCAGGAAAAGAAGAAACTAGAAAAATATTATCTGAAAAAAGCATAGAAAAAAATATTAAAAATATTCAGAAAGTATTTAAAATTTTTTTAAATTCTAAAAATCCAAAAACTAAACCAATTTTTGTAAATAATTTTAAATGGTTGGGAAAACTAAATTATATTAACTTTTTAAGGGATATTGGAAAACACTTCACAATTAATAAAATGCTAAACTTCGATAGCGTTAAACTAAGATTAGATAGAGAACAATCATTAAGCTATATGGAATTTAACTACATGATATTACAAGCATATGATTTTTTAGAGCTAAATAAATCTAAAAATTGTGTTTTGCAGCTTGGTGGGTCAGACCAATGGGGAAATATTGTAAATGGAGTAGATTTAATTAAAAGACATTCTGGTAATCAAGTATTTGGACTCACAACACCTTTAATTACTTTAGCTTCAGGAGCTAAAATGGGTAAAACTGAAAAAGGAGCAATATGGTTAGATAAAAATCTTTTGTCCGCATATGAGTACTGGCAGTTCTGGAGAAATACTGATGATAGAGATGTTTTAAAATTTATAAAAATGTTTACTGACCTAGAGGTTGAAAAGATTAATAGTTTAAAAGATAAAGATATTAATTCGTTAAAAATAATTTTAGCAAATGAAGCTACAAGTATGCTTCATGGTGAAACTGCATCCAAAAAAGCATATGAAAGTGCGAAAAATATTTTTCAAAGAGGTTTAATTGGGGATGATTTAAAAACAGTAAATATCAAAAAAGAAACTATTGAAAATGGAATAAATATTATTGATTTAGTTGTTAATTCAAAACTACTTACTTCTAAAAGTGAAGTAAGAAGAACAATAAAAAATAAAGGAATTAAAATTAATAATAATGCTATTGAAAACGAAAAGTTAATAATTTCATTACCAAACTTTGAAAATAAAGATTATATTAAGTTATCACATGGTAAAAAAAATCACGTTATAATTAAATTAAGTTAATTTCCTTTTTTAATTTTTTCCAAAGTTCTAGTAATAAATCGTGGAGTTAAAGTTTTAATTGGATTTACAGTTGTTTTTAAATCTTTTGGGTGTCCTTTGATTTTAAAACTCACACCAAAGACACCTTCGCCTGTTTTTTTTCCAACTAGTATTTCACCAAGAACGGGTATCGATGCTACAAATTTATTAATTGTTGTAGCTGGTACCAAGGTACCTTTTAAACTTATTAATTCATTACTTTGGATATAACCTTCCATTAAAATAGATATTGCAGGTCCTATAGAATAAATTTCATCTATTTGTGTTAAATTATCTTTATTTGTAAAAAGCATTTCAAATTCATCAAATCTAACTCCTTCTCCAGTTAATAGATCTGAAATTCCCTGCAATGAGGCCAATGTGAGAATTTTTGTTAACACAGGAACTTCTTTTAATTTAAAATCATAAATTTTTAAAACAGAGTTTGAGGCACCTTTATTCTTTGTTGAAGTGAAGTCTATTTTACCGTTCTCAAAACCCTTAATAAACTTAAATTTTTTAACAAAAGGTTTAGCAAGATCAGAATAGAAAATTGTAATTTTATTATTGTCTATAGATTTAATTGAAAGTGAAACATTTTCATTGTCTTTAAAATTAGATAATAATTTTAATTCTTTTATATTGTTTCTTTTTAATAAAAATTCTCCAGTTAAATTTAATAAGTCATGTTCATTATCTATAAAAGCCTTTTTGACATTAAATGTGAAAGTTTTATTACTATTATCAAATAAATTGAGATTTTTTTTGTTTTCACCAGTGAGTATCTCTTCAACTAATTTATCAATTGCAAATTGATTTCCTGAAATTAAATACTGATTATTTTTTCTCAATATATTTAAATCATTTTGTAAATTTCTATCATCTTTAAATAATATATCGATTTTATCAAATTTACTTATTTCAAATTTATTATTAAAAATAATGTTTTCTAAATTAAAATCTCCATTTTGAGATTTTAAAGAAAATTTTTCAACTAAAATATCTTTTTTTCTATTCTTGATATTAATTTTAAAATTACCTTTAACACCCTCTTTTTTTGTAAAATTTATAATATCAAATTTTAAAGGTATTTGTTCAAACAATATATTTAAATCATACTGTGTTTCATCTTTAAGATTATTGAAGTTGTAAATAATTTCATCCTCTTTACCATCAATTCGAAATTTACCTTTTCCTTTTAATTTTATTTTTTTATTAAAATCTATGTTTATTTTATTGTCCTTTAATTCAAACTTATCTTTAAAATTTGGAATAATTGACTTCAGATTTTGGTTTTTATAAATTATATACGCATGTTTTAAATCAATAGACGATTTTATATTTAAATCAGAAATTTTGTAGCCTTTATCGATATTTAAAGTAAATATATTCTCACTAGACAAAATTACATCTTCAAAAATTTTTTTTTGAAAAACTATATTTAAGATATTTTGTGATATACTTGAAATTTTATTTTCGAAACTTCCATTAATATTATATGAATTGTCAATTTTTTTTATAGATATTTTTTTTGATAATATATCTAATTCATGAAAATTAAATTTTATATTTTCTAATATTAAATTTTTATTTATATAATTGAAGTTAGTATTAATATTTTTTAATTCTTTTTTGTTAAATAATTTTAATGATAAGTTTTCAACTTTACCTAAAACTTTAAAATCATCCTTAATTTCTCCATTTTCATCAAAATAAAGTTCAGCTTTTAAAATAATCTGTCCATCTTTTATAAGATTATGCAATATAAACAATTGAGCATTATCATTATTAGATCTTACTATTTTAATTATATCTTTAATTTGATTTTTTTTTGTTTCAAAATAAATATTTTTTATTCCAAACTCTTTTTTTATAAAAGCTAGAAAATTATATTCAGTTGAGATTTCCTTATTAAAAATTTTTATATTTTTGTATTTTATAATTGAATTTTTTGTCTTAAGTTCAACTGTAAAATTTAGTGGATTTAATAATAAATTAATTTTATCAAACTCGAAATTTAATTTTGGAAAATTTTTTTCAATTTTATTTGATATATTTTTATTAAACTTGTTTGTGCTAATTCCAAAAACACTTAAATAACAAATTATGATACACAAAATTAAAAATAATAAAATTAATGGATAAATGAATTTTTTTATCATTTAGTTAAAAAGTGAGCTTTCCAAAAATTCATCTATATTTCCACCTAGAACCTTTTCTGGGTCTGAACTTTCATAATTTGTTCGATTATCTTTTACTAGTCTATATGGATGAAGAACATATGATCTTATTTGATGCCCCCATCCAATTTCTGTTTTGCTACTCTCTAAATTTTCTGCTTCTTTAGCTTTTTTTTTTAGTTCAAAATCATAAAGCCTAGCTCTCAACATTTTCATACATGTCTCTTTGTTTTTATGTTGTGATCTCTCATTTTGACATTGAACGACTATTTTTGTTGGTAAATGAGTAATTCTTACTGCACTATCAGTTGTATTTACGTGTTGACCCCCGGCGCCACTTGACCTGTATGTGTCTATTCTAATATCTTTATCCTTTATATCAACATCGATACTTTCATCAATTATTGGATAAACCCAAACACTCGCAAAACTTGTGTGTCTACGTGCGCCGGAGTCAAAAGGAGAGACTCTTACTAGCCTGTGAATACCAGATTCTGATTTAAGCCAACCATATAAATATTCACCCTCAATTTTAAAAATAGAAGATTTAATTCCGGCCTCTTCTCCTCTATGCTCACTTATTAAGTTATACTTAAAATCTTTTTTTTGGGCCCATTTTAAATACATTCTTTTAAGCATTTCTGCCCAGTCTTGACTTTCTGTACCTCCAGCTCCAGCATGGATCTCAACATAACAATCTAAAATATCACTTTCATTTGAAAGAAAGCATTTAATTTCATTTTTTTTAGTTTTTGACTTTAATTCTATAGTACTTTGCAATGTTTCATTCACAACCTTAGTATTTTTTTCTTCGATAGCTAAGTCATATATATCAGATAAATCTTTTATTTCTTTAATTGAAGATTCATAATCTTTAACTAATTTTTCTAAAAATTTTTTTTCTTTTAAAGTTTTTTGTGCTGATGAAGAATCTTTCCAAAAATCACGATCTAATATTTTATTATTTTTTTCTTGTATTATTGAATAAATATTTTTTTTTTCAAAGATACTCCTTAATTCTTTGATTTATTTTTTCAATTTCAGATTTATGATTTAAAAAGCTATTATCCATTTAGTAGAATTTTAATATATTATCATTTTTTAATCTATTATTTAATTTATTAATTGTAATATTTCCTTCCTCAAGGTCTTTATTTTTATATGCTTCAATTATTGTTTTTTTGGTTCCAAATGATGCTTTTTCACCAGTTAAAGGATCTATTACCATCATGATAATATTGTTTGCGACTTTAAAAGGACGAGCATCCTCTTTTTTTACAGAATTTTTAATATACTCTTTAAAGATCGGCATAGCAGTTTTTGCCCCAGTTTCTGTTTTGCCGAGTGATCTAGGATTATCATAACCAACATATACACCTACTAATACTTTTGAGGTAAATCCTATGAACCAAGTATCAGTATTATTATTTGTAGTCCCTGTCTTGCCTGCTAAATCCAATTTTAAATCTCTTAAACCTCTACCGGTACCTCTTTGAATAGCACCCTCAAGCATTGAGGTAATCTGATAAGCTGTCTCTGGAGAAAAGATTTGATCAAAATCATCAACTATTTTTGGATACTCATCTCCCAAATGTGAAATTTCTTCACATTTATTACATTTTCTATTTTCCGTATTAAAAATAGTATTACCCTCACTATCTTGAATTCTATCGATTAAAATTGGCTGTACTAATTTTCCACCATTTAAAAACGATGAGTATGCTGAACTTAATTTTAACAAAGTAGTTTCTGCAGATCCTAAGGAAATAGATAATAATTCACTTGGATCATCATATATATTTAGTTTTTTTGAAAAATCTATAATCTTTTTTAATCCTAGATCTTGCGAAATTCTAACAGTCATTAAATTTCTAGATTTTTCTATTCCAGTTCTCAAAGTAGATAAGCCATAAAATTTTTTACCGTAGTTTTCTGGTTTCCATAGTTTCAAATCTGTACCTTGCTCTAATACTAAAGGTGCATCTAAAACTAAAGTTGATGGATTAAAATTATTTTCTAGAGCAAGAGCATATATAAAAGGTTTAAAAGCTGAACCTGGTTGTCGTAATGCTTGAGAAGCTCTATTAAATTCACTTTGCCTAAAACTAAAACCACCACTCATTGCCAAAACTCTTCCTGTATAAGGATCCATAACTACTATAGCACCATTGGCTTTTGGAAGTTGTTTTAAACTATAATTATTTCCATCTATTTTTTTTACAAATATAACATCCCCAATTTCAAATAATTCATCAATTTCCTTTTTTGTCCATTTAATATTTTTTTTATTAATAAAGCCTTTATTTTTTTTCTTAGTCTCAATTTCTACAAAAGAATTATTAATTTTTGTTATTATTGCCAATTCCCATTTAATTGTTTTTTCCAACTCATACTTGTCTAAATTTTCAAACCATTTCTGAGAATACTTTTTATTAGTAAGTGGTCCTCGGTATCCTCTTCTTTTATCATATTTTATTAATCCATCTCTTAACGATTGGGTTGCTAATTTTTGAAGATCTAAATCTAAAGGTGTTTTTATATTTAATCCATTTTTGTATACCTTATCAAATCCAAACTTTGTAAGAATATTCTTTCTGACATCTTCAACAAAATAAAGTGTATCTTCTAAAAATATTTTTTTTCTTTTTTTAAGTTCGATTTGTTGTTTGATAAAAGAATTAAATTGAGCTTGACTAATATAATTATTATCCAATAAATTTTTTATAACTAAATCTCTTCTAAATTTTGCAAGTTCTTTATCTTTATAAGGATTATATCTACTCGGGGCCTTTGGTAGGGCCGCTAGAAGTGCCGACTCAACATAAGTCAAATCTGTAATTGGTTTATCGAAGTATTCTAAACTTGCAGCCGCAACACCGTAAGTCCCTTGTCCTAAATAAATTTGATTTAAATAAAGTTCCAAAATTCTTTCTTTTGTTAAAGCTCTCTCAATTCTAAAAGCTAGTATGGCCTCTTTAATTTTACGATTTATACTAACTTCATTATTAAGTAAAAAATTTTTTGCAACCTGTTGAGTTATTGTTGATGCGCCCTCTAATCTTTTTGAATAAATTATATTTGTCACATTATTTAAAACAGCTCTTAAAACACCTTTTGCATCAACTCCTGGGTGAGAAAAAAAATTTTTATCCTCTGCTGATAAAAAAGAATTTATGATTTTATCAGGAATGGCTTTATAGGGAACAAATATTCTTTTTTCAGTTGAAAAATCGTTTACTAATTCACCTTTCCCTGAATAAACTTTACTTGAAACTGGGGCTTTATAACTTTTTAAAAACTTATAATCAGGAAGATTATTTGAATATATCCACAAAATTGAAATAACTAAAATTACAGATAATAAAATACAGCTAATTGATATTGTAAAAATTTTTTTTATTAATTTACTCATTTTATTTGTTTATTTATTTGTCAAATTTGTTAATGTTAAGGCACAGAATTTATTAAAAAAATTAATATAATTAAATGAAAAATCTAATTAAAACATTATGGAAAAGAATTTATATATTGATGCCTCGCATCCAAATGAAACTAGAGTTGTTCTCAAATCAAATGGCAATATTGAAGATTACGAATACGAGAATATAAAAAGTACATTAATTAAAAATAACATTTACTTAGGAAAAGTGAGTAGAGTTGAGCCATCTCTTCAGGCTGCTTTCATTGATTTTGGAAGAGAAAGACATGGTTTCCTCTCATTTAATGATATTCAGTCAGATTACTATCAAATTCCTCAAAGTGACATACAGAAAATTAAAGACGAAGAAGAAAAAGCAAGAGAAGAATTATTAAAAGAAAGTCAAAGAGAAGAGGAAAAAAATATCAACGAGAACGAATCTAGTCTTAATGATCCAGTGGAAAAAAAAGTTGAAATTGAAAATGAAAATACGAGTCAAATAGTTGAAAAAAAATATCCAATTAAAAGATATAAAATTCAAGAAGTTATAAAACCTAACCAAGTTATATTAGTTCAGGTTTTAAAAGATGAAAGAGGTTTTAAAGGAGCTGCATTAAGCACTTTTATATCTATAGCAGGAAAGTATATCGTATTAATGCCAAACACACCAAAAGGTGGGGGAATTTCAAGAAAAATATTCAACCCTGCGGAAAGAAAAAAAATAAGAGAAATATTGAATCAAATAATAATTCCAAAAGAAATGGGAATAATTGTAAGAACTGCTGGAGCAAATAAATCAAAAAATGAAATTCAAACTGATTTAGAAAATTTAATAAAAGTTTGGGAATCAATTAAAGAAAATGCCATGAATTCCATTGCTCCTAACTTAATACATAAAGAAAGTGAAATTATAAAAAGAACTCTGAGGGATATTTATGACGATGATACTCAAAATATAATAATTGAAGGTAATGATGGATATCAAAAAGCTAAGAATTTTATGAAAATTATAATGCCAAATCACGTTAAAAAAATTAAAAAATATAGAGATAAGATACCTTTATTTATCAAAGAAAAAATTGAAATAAAACTTAATGAGATTTTTGATACACAGGTTAAATTAAACTCTGGTGGTTATTTGGTGATTAACCCGACTGAAGCTCTTATATCAATCGATGTTAACTCAGGTAAATCAATAAAACAAAAAAATGTAGAAAGTACTGCAGTAGATACTAACCTTGAAGCTGCAGAAGAAATTGCACGTCAGATAAAAATCAGAGATTTATCAGGTTTAATTATAATAGATTTTATAGATATGATGAATTTTGGAAATAGAAGACAAATTGAGCGCAAACTAAAAGAAAAATGTAGAAATGATCGAGCCAGAATCCAAATTGGTAGAATTAGTAGCTTTGGTCTGCTCGAAATGTCCAGACAAAGATTAAGAGAAAGTTCTGTGAAATGGAAAATTTCTTTAACAAATGAAACATCAGCCCTTAAAATTATTAAATTGTTAGAAATGCAAATAATAGAAAATAAAGCTAAAATTGTTGATTTGAGTCTATGTGATCAGTTGCTTAATTTTGTTAATTCTAATTTATCTGAAAATATAAAATATATTGAGGAAAAACATAAAATTAAAATTAATCTTAAATCTGATAATAATCTAATTATACCAGATTATAAAATTGAATTTAAAAACAAGAGTAAAAAAATATTAAATAAATTAGAAGATATTGCTAAACTTAGCGCTTTTAAAAATGAAAAAAGTGAAATTTCCAATGATAAACATCAAAAGTTGAAAATTAAAAATAAATTTAAAAAGAAAAATTTCAATAAAAAAAAGTATTATAAAAAAAAAACTAAATAATTCCCTTATTTGGACTTGATGCTTTGCCAAAAAAAGTCTTTTTAATTCTTCCAGATAAGTAAGATTTTCGACCAGCTATAACCGATAACTTCATTGCCTCAGCCATCTTAAAAGGGTTTTTTGCTTGAGCTATTGCAGTATTAATTAATACTCCGTCACAACCGAGCTCCATTGCTATTGTTGCATCAGATGCTTGTCCTAAACCTGCATCAATTATTAAAGGTAATTTAGTTTTTAATCTTATGATTTGAATATTTGTTTTATTTAAAATTCCTAAACCAGATCCAATAGGAGCTGCTAATGGCATAATTGCTACCGCTCCAACATTTTCTAATCTTTTGGCCATCAAAGGGTCGTCTGAGCAATAAACCATAACTTTAAAACCTTCCTTAGATAAAATTTCTGTTGATTTTAAAGTTTCAATCATGTCGGGAAATAAAGTTTTTTTATCTCCTAATACCTCAAGTTTTACCAACTTCCATCCACCTATTTCTCTAGCCAATCTTAATGTTCTTAAAGCTTCATATGAAGTGAAACATCCAGCTGTATTTGGTAAATACGTAATTTTTTTCGGATCAATATAATCCATTAAAAGAGGTTTTTTTTTATCAGAAATATTAACTCTTCTTACGGCAACTGTAACGATTTCAGCACCTGATAATTTTATTGCTTTAGCACAGTCACCAAAATTTTTATATTTTCCAGTGCCAACAATTAATCTAGATTTAAAATTTTTTTTTGCAATTTTTAGTAAGTCTCTCATTCTTATCCTCCGCCTATAAAATGAACTATTTCAATTTGATCATTGTTTTTCAATTCAATTTTGTTCATTTTTTTCTTATCTATAATTTGCTGATTTAGCTCAATTGCAATTTTATTAATTGGCAACCTAAATGTTGACAAAAGTGTTTTTAAAGATGTTTTTCCATTGATAAAGCGATTTTTACCATTAATTTTTATTTTTAATTTATTTTTTTTTCTCATAATATATAAATATTTAATGACAGACAGAATTTTAATTATTAATGGTCCAAATCTTAATCTATTAGGTGAGAGAGAACAATCACAATATGGTACTTTATCTTTTAAAGATTTAAAAAAAAAATG
>MDTG01328752.1_pt1 | contig 11842 bp, 14 predicted proteins | sample 811421 | NCBI WGS metagenome assembly MDTG01 (sample SAMN05326645, study PRJNA326480) | marine metagenome | isolation source: seawater | place: Pacific Ocean: South East | collected 2011 | reverse complement strand
CTAAGTGTATCAAACATTTTTCTCCAATAGCTATTTAACACCAGGGCACGAAACTCGTGGGCTAGTGTACCTATCACAATTGTAACAAGCTTATTAACTCTACAATTTAGGATTTATAAGAAACCCTCTATTTATAGATATAAATAAAGTCAAGTTTTCTTAATATTTGAAAATATTCAAAGGATTCAGCGGAAAATGAGGTATAGAAACAATATGCAAAAAATTGAATTTATTAAAATGCATGGTTTGGGAAATGATTTTGTAATTATTGATAAAAGATTAAATAATATTGCAATTAATGAAAATCTTATTCAAAAATTAAGTGATCGAAGATCTGGAGCTGGGTGTGATCAGTTAATAACAATTAACAATAGCAGTGATAAAAATTTAGATGCAAGTATAGATATTTTTAATCCTGGTGGAGATAGGGCTGAAGCTTGTGGAAATGGAACTAGATGTGTTGCCAAAATTCTTTTTGATGAAAATAATGAAAAAGAAAAATTAAAAATCTTATCGGATGCTGGAGTTTTAATTGCTCAAAAAAATCAAAAAAATATAAGTATTAATATGGGTAAAATTACAACTGATTGGAAAGCAATTCCATTAGTTCACGAAATGGATTCACTAAACATTCCAATACAAATTGATGGCTTTAGTAAAGGTATTGCAGTAAATGTTGGTAATCCTCATGTAGTATTTTTTGGTAATTCTATATCGGATATAAATCTAAATAAATTAGGACCAAAAATTGAACAACATGAATTTTTTCCCAATAAAACTAATGTTGAATTCATAGAAATAATAAATTCAAAAAAAATCAAAATGAAAGTATGGGAAAGAGGGGTCGGAATAACATTGGCATGTGGCAGTGGAGCATGTGCTGCTGTTTATGCAGGGTGGAAAAAAAACTTAATTGAAAATAATGTTGAAGTTCAGCTAGAAAAAGGTTCATTATACATAAATATAATTGATGAAGAGGCTATTATGACTGGTCCTGCAGAAATAAGTTATAATGGCTTTATTCTACTTTGATAATGAATAAAAAAAATAATCTTATAAACCTTGGTTGTAGATTAAATATCTATGAGGGAGAAATTATTAAAAACCATCTTAATAATAATAATTTACAAAATCTTACTGTAATAAATTCATGTGCAGTAACTGCAGAAGCAGAAAAAAAAGTTGCATATGAAATTAGAAGAGCAAAAAGAAATAATCCTGAAAATAAAATTATTGTTACTGGTTGTGCTGCTCAAATAAATCCTGAGAAATATAGTGATTTTGAAGAAGTTGATTTAGTATTAGGTAACAAAGAAAAATTATTATCAGAAATTTGGAAAGATTTAAATTTTTTAGAAACAATTCAGGTTAATGATATTTTAGCTGAAAAAGAAACTGTGTATTCCACGATTGAAAAATTTGAAGGTAAGTCTAGAGCATACATTGAAATTCAACAGGGTTGCGATCACCGTTGTACTTTTTGTATTATTCCATATGGAAGAGGAAACAATAGAAGTGTACCAGCAGGAGAAATAATAAATAAAATCAAAAAAATTGTTAATAGAGGTTATAAAGAAATTGTTTTAACAGGTGTGGATATAACAGATTATGGAAAAGATTTACCAGCCCAGCCAACATTTTCAAATTTAATAAAAAGAATTTTAAAACTAGTACCTGAATTAGAACAACTAAGATTATCTTCTATTGATTGTGCAGAAATTGACGAAGAATTTTTAAATTTATTATCTGAAAAAAAATTAATGCCTCATTTCCATATAAGTTTACAGGCAGGTAACAATATTATTTTGAAAAGAATGAAAAGGCGGCACTCAAGAGAAATGGTAATAGATTTTTGTAATAAAGTTTTATCAAAAAGAAAGGATGCTACTTTTGGAGCAGATATTATAGCCGGTTTTCCAACAGAAACAGATGAAATGTTCAACGACACATTAGATTTAGTTGATAAATGTCATTTAACACATTTACATGTATTTCCTTATTCTGTTAGACAGGATACTCCAGCTGCTCGTATGCCACAAATTGATAAATCTATAATAAAAAATAGAGCAAGAATTTTGAGAGAAAAAGGATTAAAAAAGTTTAAAGAACATCTTTTAAAAAAGGTAGGGAAAAAAGACTCAATTTTAGTTGAAAAAAATGAAAATAAAAAATCAATAGGTAAAGATAAAAATTTTTTTAAAGCTATATTTAATGAAAATATAAAAGAAGGCAGTATTATCCCTTGCATATATATAGGAATTAAAAATGATATGTTAGTGGCAAAAAAAATATGAGTCTTTTCGCAAAATTTAAAAATAAATTACAAAAAACATCTAATTTTCTATCATCAAATATAATTAATTCTTTAAAAAATAAAAAAGTTGATAAAGAAACTCTTGAAGAATTAGAGTCTATCCTAATCTCAGCTGATATCAGTTTGGATGTTGTAGAAAAATTATTAAATTCTGTTCATAAAGTAAAATCAAATAATCAAGAAATTGCAAAAACAGTATTAGAAGCACTATCCAAAGAAATAGAAAATATTTTAAAACCTAGAGAAAAAAAATTATTACAAGAAAATGAAACAAAATCAAAAATACTTATATTTGTTGGGGTAAATGGAAGTGGCAAAACAACAACTATTGGCAAAATAGCTAGTCAAATAGATAATAATAAAAAAACTTTAATTGCAGCTTGCGACACCTTTAGAGCTGCTGCTATTGATCAATTAAAAAATTGGGCAGTAAAAAATGATAATGATTTTTATGCAGGAGATACTAATCAAGATCCTGCTAGCGTAGCATATAAAGCAACTGAAAAATTTAAAAAAGAAAATTATGATTATTTAATTATAGATACAGCTGGTAGGTTATCAAATAATACAAATTTAATTAATCAATTAGTAAAATTAAAAAAAGTAGTAACTAAAATAAATGCCGATAATATTATTGAGACTATTTTAGTACTCGATGGAACCAATGGATCAAATATGATCAAACAAGTTGATATTTTTGGTAAAGAATTAGATGTTTCAAGTTTGATAATTACAAAATTAGATGGAACTGCAAAAGGAGGGGCATTAATTTCAATTGCAAATAAGTATGAAATACCTATAAGCTTTATAGGTCTTGGAGAAAAGTCTGATGATCTATCCGACTTTAGTGCTAAAAATTTTGCAAGATCTATATTGAATTTAGACGAATGATATGAAACCAGTTTACAAACTTTTAATTGATATTGGTCCATTAGCTGTTTTTTTTATTTTTTATACAAGAAGTGGATTGCAGGCATCAATTTTGCCTTTTATGATAGCTACAATAATTGCAGTTTTATTTTCTTATATTCTTGAAAAAAAAATACCTATTATGCCAACAGTTGGAGCAACAATTGTTTTAATTTTTGGGGGTTTAACAATTTATTTTGATAATGAGGTTTTTTTTAAAATGAAACCTACTATTATTAACTTTCTTTTTGCAGCAGTTCTTTATGCAGGAACCATAATAAAAAAACCTCTTCTTAAATATTTACTTGGAGCAGCTTTAAAACTAGAAGATTTGGGTTGGAAAATATTAACTCAGCGCTGGATAGGATTTTTTATAGCACTTGCAATACTTAATGAAATTGTTTGGAGAACACAATCAACAGATGTTTGGGTAAACTTTAAAGTTTTTGGAATATTGCCAATAACATTCATTTTTACTATGAGTCAATTTCCTCTAATCAAAAAATATCAAATTGAGGATTAAATAAATTTATTTTCTTTTAAAGCAATGACCCCTGGAGATTCATTTCCCTCTAACCACTCCAAGAAAGCACCGCCCGCATTAGATATATAAGTAAACCCAGATTCTGATTTTGTATTATTGATAGCTGAAACAGTATCGCCTCCACCAGCAAGAGTTTTTATATTAAATTTTTTCGCATTTAATTTTATTGTTTTAGCAATTCCATTAGTTGCTTCATCATATGGCTTGTATTCAAATGCACCAACTGGACCATTCCATAATACCATTTTTGATTTAATAATTTCTTCATTAATTAATTTTGTTGTAATTTTTCCTAAATCCAAAATCTTAAACCCTAATGGAATATCTTCAATCTTACAATAAATTGGATTTTTGTCTTCAATTTTATTTGCACAAACAACGTCTATGGGGAGTATTATTTTGCAATTTAATTTTTTTGCTTTTTGTTGAATATTTAATGCATCAGAAACCAAATTTTCTTCAACTAACGAATCAGCAATATTGATTTTATTAGCTAACAAAAATGTATTAGCCATAGCTCCTCCAATAACAATAGTATTAAATTTTTCTATTAGATTTTTTAAAAGTTTAATTTTAGTAGATATTTTAGAACCTCCAATAATAGCTATATTAGGTTTTTTTAAATTTTGTAAAAATGAATTAATATTATTAATCTCTTTAATAAGATTGTTACCAGCAATAGCTGGTAAAAATTTTGCAAAACCTGTTATTGAAGTATGATTTCTATGTGATGCAGAAAATGCATCATTGACATAAACATCAAATAAAAAACTAATACTTTTTGCAAAATCCAAATCAATCTTTTCTTCTTCTTTTTGAAATCTAATATTCTCTATTAAACAAACTTCTCCACTTTGCATTTCATTTGCAGTTTTATTAATATTGTCTTTATTTAAATTTTTTAAGAAGTGTACTTTGTTTACCTCTAAGACTTTTTTAAGTGACAATAATATAAAATTTAAAGATAATTTATCTACAAATTTACCATTAGGTCGTCCAAAATGAGAAATTATAAAAATTTTATTTTTATTAGAAATAAGCTTTTTTATTGAAGATTTAACAGCACTTATACGTGAAATATTTGTTATTACACCTTCCACAACTGGGACATTAAGATCAGCTCTAAATAGAACTTTCTTATTTTCTATTTTATAATTATCTAAATTTTTCATAACTTGTTGATATTTTGTTCAAAATATATAGGTTTTTATTGTTTTTTTTAAAAAAATCCCAGTTTTTTGTTTTTTTGATCATATATTTAGTATAATAGTCATAATTAATACTACTATATATAGTTTATAAAAAAAGGATAAAGTTGTGCCCTGGAATGAGAGTAATGTTGAAAGACTAAGAGACTTATGGGATCAAGGTCTTCCTACTGCTCAGATTGGTAAATTACTAGGTTTCACAAAAAATGCTGTTGTAGGAAAAGCTCATAGAATTGGACTTGAGAGAAGGCCGTCACCTATTAGAAGAACAGCGGTTAAACCAGATAGAAAAAAAGCTAGATCCCCAATTATTCCGAAATTAAATTTTGAAACTGTAAAAGAAGAAGTAAATGAAACACAAAAACCAGAAAAAAATTTTCAACCCACAGTAAAAAATCTTTTTACAAATAATATCAAAAGAGGTTGTGAATGGCCTGAAGGTCATCCAGATGAATCTGACTTTAAATTTTGTGGTAAAGAAAGATTTGAAGATAAACCATACTGCTTAAAACACTGTGCTGTGGCTTATGTAATACCTGAAAAAGAAGAGAGTGAAAAAGAGCAAATTTCAATTTCTACTAGATAAATAAACCTCTAGATTATTTAATGTTTAATAAAATTACTTAATAATTTTTTTTTATAAAATTTCGATAGATCATAAGTTATTGAAATGATACGATAAAAACTTTTATGATAAATAATAATCAGAAAAATTCAATTTTTACACCTGTTTTGATTGGTGGTAGTTTAATTCTTTTGATTAGTTTTGCTATACGCTCAACTTTTGGTCTTTTTCAAATTCCCATAGCAGAACAATTTTTATGGGCACGTTCAGAGTTTTCACTTGCAATTGCAATTCAAAATTTAGCTTGGGGTATAGGTACTCCTATATTTAGTGCTTTTGCTGAAAAATTTGGTGACAGAAAAACAATAACTGTGGGTTTATTATTTTATGCTCTAGGTATTTTTATTAGTAGTACAGCAACAACTCCAGAAGCACATCAATCCTTAAATATTCTTATTGGATTTGGTATAGCAGGAAGTGGTTTTGGACCAATACTAGCAGTTGTTGGTCGTTCGGCATCTCCAGAAAAAAGATCTCTTGCTTTAGGAATTACAACTGCAGCTGGATCAGCTGGACAAGTAGTTGGCCCACCAATAGCAGCAATTCTTTTAAGTTCAATGCCTTGGTCTTCAGTCTTTATAGTATTTGCTATAATAAGTTTACTAACAATTATTTTGGTTCCTTTGTTAAAATCAAATTCTAAAATTGCTAAAAATAAAATTGAGGAAAATTTAAGTGATGCTTTAATTAATGCGGTTAAAGATCCTACTTATATAATGTTATTTTTAGGTTTTTTTTCCTGCGGTTTTCAATTGGCATTTATAACTGCTCATTTTCCAGCATTTATTGCAGAAGCAAGTAGTCCAATTATAAAAGGAACCTTGATTAGCTTAGTTTGTAATTCAGTTGAATCTCTAGGTGCGTTATCAATGGCATTAATTGGCTTCTTTAATATTATTGGTTCTATTGGTGCTGGAGCTCTAGGAAAAAATTTTACAAAAAAATATTTGCTTTCAATTATTTATACTGGACGTACCATAGCTGCCATTTTATTTATATTACTTCCTATAACTCCTTTATCTGTAGCAATTTTTTCTATGGTGATGGGTGCTCTTTGGTTAGCAACTGTTCCTCTCACTTCAGGGATTATTGGATATATTTATGGACTCAAATTTATGGGAACACTTTATGGTATTGTTTTTTTATCTCATCAAATAGGTTCATTTGTTGGAGTTTGGTTAGGTGGGATATTTTATGATATTTATGGAAGTTATGATATTGTTTGGTGGGTTGGAATTGGAGTAGGAGCTTTTTCAGCAATAATTCATTTACCTGTAAAAGAAACACCTCTGATTGAAAGAAAAATTAAATTAGCCTAAATTTGTATGAAAAAATTATTAAGATTATTTAAAAGAATTATAACATTTATAAACTATTTAATTCAATTTTTTTTATATGGCACAGACTCTGACTTAAAACAGTATTCATCTATTAAATACAAAAATTTTAAATTACTATTTATTAATTCTAATAATATTTTAAGATATCGAATTAATAATTTTAAAACAAAAGAACCCGAAACTTTAGAATGGATTGAAAATTTTGAAAAAGGTTCTAATTTTTGGGATATTGGAGCAAATATTGGATCATATTCAATTTTGGCATCTAAAATTAATAACTGTGAGGTAGTTTCTTTTGAGCCCTCATATGCTAATTTAAATATATTATCTAAAAATATATATCTAAATAAACTTCAAAACAAAATTTGTACCTTTCCATTAGCAGTGAATGAAAAAACAAATATTGGGATGTTCAAATCTTCAGAAGTAATAGCTGGACATGCAAATTCTAGTTTTAATAATGGTTTAGGTTTTGATGGTAAACCAATTAACGTAAATTTTGAATACAAAACCATATCAATGAGTTTAGATGATATGATTATAAAGTTTAATCTTAAACAACCTGATTATATAAAAATAGACGTTGATGGAAATGAACATCTAGTTTTAAGTGGGGCAAAAGAAACAATCAAAAAAACAAAAGAAATTCTAATTGAATTACCTGGTGATTGGAAGGAACAAACAGATACATCACATAAAATCTTAAAAGAGGCTGGTTTTAATATAATAAAAAAACACAATTATGATAGCAAAAAAAATGCAGAAGTTTCAGCAAATGAAATTTGGAAACGTCTTTAATTTGTAAAATAAAAAACTAACAACTTAATTTATAATTTACTACATTTATTTTGAAATTTATTTATATTGCTTTGCATAAATGAAAAAAGTTGCAGCACTTATAGCATCAGGCAGTGGAATGGGAGCGGATGCAGCAAAACATTTATCTTCAAAAGGTTTTAATGTAGCTATAATGTCTTCTTCTGGAAAAGCTGAAAAACTAGCAAAAGAAATTGGTGGATTTGGATACACTGGCTCAAACCTTTCAGTAAAAAATATAAGTGAATTTATTCAAAATGTTTCAAATATATACGGTAAAATAGATGTTCTAATTAATAGTGCGGGACATGGACCAAAAGGTGATATTTTAGAAATAACTGATGATGATTGGTTTAAAGGAATGGAAGTCTACTTTTTAAATGTAGTAAGATCTTCAAGAGTTGTAACACCATTAATGCAAAAACAAAAAAATGGTTCTATTATTAATATTTCTACTTTTGCTGTATTTGAGCCAGAACCCAATTTTCCCACGTCTGGAGTTTTCAGGTCAGGTTTATCAGTATTTACAAAATTATATTCAAATAAGTATGCAAAAGATAACATAAGAATGAATAATATTTTGCCTGGGTTTATTGATAGTTTACCTGAAAAAGAAGAATTTAAAAAGCGTATACCTCTCCAACGTTATGGTAAAGTAAGTGAAATTTCTGCTGTAGTTGAATTATTAGCATCAGATAGTGGGGCATATATAACAGGACAGAATATTCGAGTTGATGGGGGTATTACACGTTCTGTATAAATTAAATAATTTATATTGAGTAATTATTGTGGGCAAGTAATAGAAGTTTAATTAAAAATGTAATTTTTTATTCAAAATAATTTATGAAAACAAAGATTAATAGAAGATTTTGTGTTGCACCAATGATGGGTTACACAACGCCATATGCAAGAAGTCTTTATAGAATTTTATCTAAAAAAGCTTTTCTTTTTTCTGAAATGATTGCCTCAAAAACTTTAATCCATTCAAAAAATATACAATCAATTATTGCAAATAATAAACAAAATCCAATTGCGCTCCAAGTAGGTGGTTCTGATTATAAAGATTTAGCTAAATGCTCAAAATTAGCTTACGAATTAAATTATGATGAAATAAATTTAAATGTAGGATGCCCAAGTAAAGCAGTACAAAAAGGTAGTTTTGGTGCCTGTTTAATGAAAAATAAAATACTTGTAAAAAACTGTCTGGAAGCAATGCAAATTAATAAAAATATTGAAGTGTCGATTAAATGCAGAATTGGTTTAGGAAAAGAATTCAATTATGATTTCTTTGAAAGTTTTATAGACGAAATAATAAAAAGTGGGATAGAAGTAATTTATGTACATGCAAGAAATGCTATTTTAACAGGCATAAGTCCAAAAGATAATAGAAATATACCTCCACTTAACTATGAATTTATAAAACAAATTAAGCTAAAGTACCCTGATATCACATTTATTTTAAATGGAGGAATAGATAGTATCGAAAAAGCTATAAATTTATCTAATATATATGATGGTGTTATGCTAGGAAGATTAATTCAAAATAATCCTTTTTGTCTTAAAGATGTTGATTTCCTTTTCTACAATGAGTCAAATAAATATGAAATTTCAGAGAACACAGTTACAGAATATTTTAATTTTATTAAACCTAAAGTTGGAACTGACTCTATTTATAGACTGTTAAGTCCATTACTAAATATTTTTTTTGGTATACCAAACGGAAAAAAAATTAAATTAGATATTCATTCAAAAATGAAAGATAGTAATTTTGATGTACTAGAAAAAATCTTTCTAAACTTTGTAAGGGAGAAAAAAATATTAATAAATTAAAAAGGTTTTTGATATGAAAAGCTTAAGATTTCAACTCCAGGATTTTTGTTCCCAATATTTGCATTTGAAATGTGTCCGAACGATATACCAATTCTATCAGAATTCTTTAATTGGTAACTTACTTCTAGAGTTGTCCTAAACTCAAGATTGTGTCCAAGTTTTTTACCATCTCCATCATCATAATATCCTAAACCAAAACTAGGTGTTAAGTTCCATTTGTTTTCTTCACCTAACATTAGGTCACCTAAATTATCCTCTAAATAAATTCCTGTAATAGCATAAAAGGCAGAATCTGTTGTAAATTCAACTCCAGCAAAAGGTTTTAAATAAAAAAAATTATCTTCTTCTGGACCAATATCAACCAAAGTATAATCAAATCTTCTTTCATACCTTAGATCTATTGCATGATTTGAAGATGAGCCATCAAATTTAACATCATAAATTCCTATACCAAATACATCATACCCTTGAGCTAATAGACATGAGGTTTTTATAAGTAGAAAAAAAAATATGAAATAACGAATCACTATTTAATTTTATTTTAAAGATCGATAAGTATCAAATAAAAAATTCTTTTTTTATTTTGATTCAAATAACTCTAAAATTTCACCATTTTTAGTAAAAATTCCAGCTAGAATTTTCTTGTTTTTAAGTGGTTTTCTAAAAAGTGTGCACAAAATTTTATTTTTTGAATTTTCTAAATCATTATATTGGTTAGATTGATATCCCCTAACTATTCTCTTAAAAGAATTATAAGGTTTATCAATTAATGCAAAATTTTGATAACCCCACCAAAAACAATCATATTGGGCTGAAAGAGGTCTTGAAATATCCACTCCTCTATTAACAAACAATAATTCTTTAGTATCACTATATGCCGCATGTTTTAAATTCGAAAAAAATTCTTTATGCCCTGGTATATTTGATATTTGATTGTTTAATCTTGATGTTAGTTTATTTATTTGAATAGTTCCTTGAGATGCAATTTCTGTAAATTCTTTAGGATCAAAGTTATATGAGATTACTGTTTGATCAACGCCATGGCTAAAAATCCATTCTATTATTTCTATAGGATTAGGAGCAATTTGTAATTGAAGTAATTTACTGAACATTTCTTCTTGGGCCCCTCTCAGAAAAACAACATCCTCATTTTGTAAAAAAAATTTCGCCATTAATTGAAATCTTAAACTTAAAACTTCAGAAATAATTTCTTTAGATTTACTTCCAAAACCAATAATATTCCCTAGAAAGATTAACTTATCTCCATAATCAAAATTAGATAAAATGTATTTTTTTATTGATTGAAAGGAATCTAAACTTGAGTGCAAAGAACCAACTGCCCATATCTTATTAGCATTTTTAAACTCTTGAAACTTACTTTCGTTGCTCAATTATTTATTTCTAAGTAAGGATTCAATTTTTTCTGTAGATTGAAAATAATCTGTTTTTTCAACTGCAGCTAATTCTCTTGCTAATCTTTCTATGGCAATCTGAAACATTTGTCTCTCACTATATGATTGTTCAGACTGCGTGTTTTTTCTAAAAAGATCTCTAACTACTTCTGCTATTTTAATTGGATCCCCAGAAAATATTTTTGTATCATATTCTTGAGCTCTTCTACTCCACATTATTCTTCTGATTTTTGGCTTTAATTTTAAAGTTTGATAAACTTCATCTATAACTTTTTTAGATGATATTTTTCTTAAACCTACCTCTTCTTGTTTTTCAAGAGGCACTCTTATTGTTAATTTGGATTGCTCCATTTTAACAACATAAAACATTGTTTTAATGCTAGCAATTTCCATAGACTCAATTTTGACTATTTCACCAACTCCGTGTTTTGGATAAACTACAGTTTCTCCATTTTTAAATTCTATTTTCTTTGGATTCATTATTTATTTTCCTGGTTTTTCACTGAAATGATTTTCATATTTATTTTTAACATTTTCCCATTTTTTTGCATCACTGGGTGGCTCTTTTTTTTCTGAAATTACTGGCCATGTTTCAGAGTATTTTCTATTTAATTCAGCCCACTTTTCCATACCATCTTCTGTGTCTGAATGAATAGCTTCAACAGGACACTCTGGCTCACACACTCCACAATCAATACATTCATCTGGGTGTATAACAAGCATATTTTCTCCCTCGTAAAAACAATCTACAGGACACACATCAACGCAATCCATATGTTTACATTTAATACAATTTTCATCTACTACATAGGTCATTTCGTATTTATTTTTTTGCTAGCTCTTT
>MDTG01431972.1_pt1 | contig 11843 bp, 8 predicted proteins | sample 811421 | NCBI WGS metagenome assembly MDTG01 (sample SAMN05326645, study PRJNA326480) | marine metagenome | isolation source: seawater | place: Pacific Ocean: South East | collected 2011 | reverse complement strand
GCCGGCATCCACCCGTTAATGGGATATGATATGCCGGCATCGGCCGATCCCGAACGATGGTCGCAGACAGTATTCTCCAACCCAAGAGTCCTTCATTTTCACACCTGCGGCATTGGACCACCAGGCGAAATCTGCTGGATGATCATTGATCCAACTATTACAATTGATGGTGTCACTCTTTGGGAAAATGGGAGATTGCATCCAGAACGGTTTGCGCCGACTATGGAAGTCTTACGCGCCTTCCCCGAACTCGCCATTGCTTTTGCCGCACCGATTGGCGAAATTGGTCTGCGAGACACATTTTGATGATTAACCATAAATGTTGTTTTTATTTTTTACGGGTATTAGGGGAGTCAGCTAATGCTTAATTTTTCCGCTTTTAACCGTTACTAGTATGCGCTTACCCATTATCGAATGGTAAACAACAATCTCACTATGTATAAGTGTATCGTGGCCAATTGAATAATTGCGATGCAGTTACATGGTCGGTACTAATAACTAGAAAATTGTTAGAACTCTCCGAGTTTCGCCCTAATGGTTTAAAATTTATCCGGCGAAACCCCTTTAATAATTCAGGACCACAAATTAATCAGTTGATGAGTTTTATTAATTTTGTGTTTTTTTGAAATATTTATATTTTTAGATGCCCAGCACATCCTTTTTAATAGTGATCTAACCGATGATTTCATATAAATAGTTTATTAGAATTAAATAGCTTTGCTGATTAGAAATGGGGAAATTAGCATTCTTTCGATATAGTTTTGGTAGTCAGAGCTCCTGACTTTTGATTTACATGGCGGAGTGGCAGATATGGCCAAACGTGGTCGACGAACAAAACGAGCAGGGTCGTCACGAATTGAACAAACACCGTGGCGCCGTTTCCACAACCCCTACGACCCAATAGAAATCCTGACTTCTGAACAACTTCAACTGATTCATGAAAACTCGATGCGTATCTTAAGCGACATTGGAATTAAAGTTTTAGATGCAAGGTCACGAGAGTATCTTAGAGAAGCAGGTGCTGAGGTTGACGACAACACAGAAATGGTTCAATTCGAGCGTGGGCTAGTAATGGAGCTGGTTGATCAAGCTCCTTCAATTGTAAAATTACATGCACGCAACTCCAACTACGACGTAACACTTGGTGGCAACGAGATCATTTTCTCCTCCGTGATGTGTCCACCGTTCGCTAATGACCTTGACCGAGGGCGTCGAGCCGGGACATACGAGGAGATGTGTGAATACGTAAAGCTGGCCCATTCAATTAACGCAGTTCACCAAACAGGTGGTGGTGGGTTTGAGCCTCTAGATTTACCAGCAGAAACAAGACATCTCGACGTTGCCTATGCTCACGCAACACTTACTGACAAAACATGGAAATTCTGGAGCAACGGGAAGACTCGTGCTCGTGATGCTATAAATATTGCTAAGATTTTAATGAACTATTCCGATGATGATTTGGTCCAACGGCCAGCAATTACGGCTCCAATCAATACCAACTCCCCATTAATGATCGATACAGCAATGGCTGAGGGCATTGTTGAGATGGCACGAGTTGGGCAACCGCTAATAATTGCTCCGTTTACAATGGCTGGAGCTATGAGTCCAGCCACGGAGGCAGGCGCTTTATCTGTGCAGAATGCGGAGGCGTTAGCGGGTTGTGCTCTGGCACAATCAGTTCGAGCAGGCGCACCTGTCGTTTATGGATCATATCTAACTAATGTGGACATGCGAACCGGATCACCGGTATTTGGCAGCCCAGTCTTCGCTAAAACGACTTGGGCTTCTGGACAATTAGCAAGGTACTATGGTCTGCCATTCCGATCGTCGTTGAATACTGGGTCAAATCTCGTTGATGCACAGGCAGCTTACGAGACACAAACTTGTCTTTGGGCGGCAGTAATGGGCCACGCAAACATTATTTTTGCTGCTGCTGGATGGTTAGAAGGCGGTCTTTCAGGGTCATACGAAAAGCTTATCCTCGATGCCGAATTGTTACAACAAATGACAGAAAACATGCAACCGATGCTAGTGAACAAGGACACACTCGGTTTTGACGCTGTAAAAGAGGTAGGTCCGGGTGGTCATTTTTTTGGCTCGCCTCACACGCTAGCGCGATACGAAAAAGCGTTTTATCATCCGATTTTGAATGACAATCGAAACTATGAAACTTGGGTTGAACAAGGCCGTGAAAGTGCAGAATTACGCGCTAATCGCCTTTGGAAACAGATGCTCGATGAGTATGAAAAACCAACTTTAGACGAATCTATTGACGAAGCCCTAAGGGAGTTTGTAGCTAAGCGCAAAGAAGAAATTAATTCCAAAAAAGCTTCTTAATATTAAAAATAGCTTGTTCTGCACGTTACAAAACTCAATTTTTTATTTTATTGTCAACAACACAGTGTGAACTAGGATTACAAGACGCCTTTGAAAATTCGAATTGTCTAGCCGCGCAAAAGGACTAGATTTAAAAATTTGAAGATACGATGGTCTATCTGTCTAAATGACCTTACTAAACGCGAAACATTCCATAATCATCAAAGTCATTGAACCCATAGCTTGGAGATTTAGGATTTAAAAGATTAAAACTATAAACAAACTAAGGATATAAATTTGATAGATTTAAACCGGAGGCGTAAATCAAAGGCGGCTTTGGTTTTGAGGGAGCGACAAGATTAATGTCACGAGATTTTGGCAGACACAGAAATATAACTTACTGACTTCGAAACTACTCGTTTTATCCCATGAAGTAGTTCTGCATCAAAACTGATTGAATCTCCTTTCGACATTGAATAATCCTGCTGACCACATCCGTAAATACAGTCGCCTTCCGTTACGGTTATAAACACAAAGCCACGATTCATATATCTTGGATGATTATTTTCAGGGCGTCGGTCAATATTTACAGAGACCGCTTCAAACTCGAGTGGAGATTTTCCATGGCTACCCAATATACGGAAGTCATGCGAGTGGTCAGCGAAATTACGCTGCGCTGGTAGGCCATTCCCTGCCTTCACAAAATTTACATCCGCAGTCTGCACGCTGTCCGCAAAAAAGGTGATTACTGAGATAGCTAGCGCTTCAGCCAGAGCCTCAAGCGTTGCCAGCGACGGAGAAACCTGACCATTTTCTATCCGCGAGACCATGGCGGCAGAGATGTTAGAAAGCTTTGCGAGTTCACGCAGCGACATCCCTGCAATCTGGCGCTGTGTTTTTACAGATTGTCCAACAATTTTTGAGAGTTCAGTAAAGGTCGGAACAAGAAATTTTTTGGCCGTTTTATTCAAACCAGCAGCTCCAACTGGATCAGACGCTTTCCACAAATCAATAGCTCAATTAGCCCAAAATTTCCAGTCAACATAATGTTCAAACTTTCCAGAATTAATCGATCCCAATATCCTGTCGAACTTCCAGTGACTCAATTTTGTTTAGATTAAGAATTTTGCGGACTTCAGACCCGTCAAGAAATACTAATTTGCCATCGTCCCAAATGATTTCGTTCCCAAGCTTAATTGTTACATCAAATAAAGACCATGCGATTTCACCTGGCGCGTACTCTCCACAGGTATGAAAATGCAAATAACGCGGATTAGCGAATGCAACTTTTCCCCAACGCTCAATATTATGCAGTCCACGCACTGGATAGCTGCACCCTGGATTGATGCCAGCATGCCAACTATGAACATTCCATGGGTTTAGTCCAAGAAATTCTCCAACCCGCCTATAATGGGCCTCAACCTTCGCAACCAGAGAACTTGGACCTTCAAAGCATCTGATATTGCCGTTTTCAACTATGGCGCTGACAAGCCCATCTAGAATCAGATTACATTCAGGATATTGTTGATTTCCAGATGCCATTAGCCAGTGCCCAAAGACAACAATTCCATTAGCATTATCACATGATATTGGACGTGATGCGCAGACCGGAAACCGTGTGACGGTAAAATCTTCGGCCTCGCCGCGGGCAATTACCCCAATATCTTGAGTGCCTATGATTTCAGTTCCGTTTTTACAACTAATTTGCCAAGTTTCAGCGCAATCCGCGCGCGAGTCATATGCCGAACGAATTTCTTCCATTACGCTATGGGAGACCGTACAGGAAGGCCCACCAAGTATCGATATATCCAGTGCATAGCTCATTGTCTTTGTCGCACCACCGGGAATTTCAGAAAATCTCAAAGTGTCTCCCAACCTTGAATGAAACAAAACATGATCAAATGTCAAAAGTGCATGCCGAACATTACTTGGTAAAAATTCAGGCCTCACATGACTATCAATTTGAATGATCTCGACTGAGATCCCCATTTGTTCGGCAACATCTGAAACACACAGCGGTACCATAGAGTCATAAAAACCAAGACTTGGATCCTCTGCTATAATAGCTAAACTGTCGCCAGGCCTTGCACCAATCGCGTCCATGATTAGTGTTTCAGCCCCGGCTCGTGGATTGAAACTCCCCATGAGATCTCCCAATTAATTGCCTGCGGCTGCTATGCGATTTTCATCTAAAACTTGTTCCAACCAACCTACTCGCATTTCTGGTGTTGATGAAATGAGAAGATGTGTGTAGGGAGCATATGGTGGCGAAAATATTTCTGTTTTAGGACCCTGCTCAACCACCTGGCCGTTTCGCATTACTACTACATCATCGGCAACTGCACGAACCAACCCCATATCGTGTGTGATAAAAATATAAGAAACATTTAGTTCCTTCTGAAGCCTCAACAACAGCTCTATTATGCCTTCGGCAACCAGAGGATCTAGAGCAGATGTAACCTCGTCACAAATTACCAACTCAGGTTCCGCCGCAAGTGCTCTTGCGATGCAAACTCGTTGTTTTTGACCACCGGACAGTTGGTTAGGATATCTGTTCATCATTTTGGGAGAAATATCGACTAGTTTAAGTAATTCCTTTGCTCTTAACTGTGCATCTTCTCTGGATAATCTGAGAAAAACTTGTGCCGCACGTCCTATTAATTCTCCAACATCCTGTCGAGGATTCATTGCAACATCTGGCAGTTGATAAATCATTTGGATCGCTTTGCGCAACTTCATTGATCGCCTGTTCAAGGTCTCCGGCAACTTTTCACCTTTAAATAGTAATTCTCCCTGTGATAATGACTTCAATCCCATAATTACTCGAGCCAGTGTAGACTTACCGCTACCAGACTCGCCCACAATCGCCAGATTGGTCCCTTGCCGCACTGACATTGTAACCTCCTGTAAGATTTTTATATCGCTATAACACGCTTCGATTTTTCGTAGAGTCAGGATTTCATCTTTTTTACAGTCTAGTTTACATGGATAAATTTTTCGAACGCTTAAAAGATCTTTGGTATATTTCTTTAGCGGGTTACTCAGTAACAGTTGAGTTTTTTGCTCCTCTATCTCTCTACCATTTCGTAGAACCTTGATACGGTCAGCCAATTGCGCAACCACTCCTAAATCATGAGTTATATAAATTGCTGCGTTACCGGAGTCTTTTATGACCTCTTTAATAATTGCCAGAACCTCAATCTGAGTTGTGACATCGAGCGCGGTGGTTGGTTCATCAAATATCAAAAGATCGGGTTCGCCAGCCAATGCCATCGCGGTCATCGCACGTTGTAATTGGCCGCCAGAAACTTCGTGCGGGTAGCGGCTCCCAATATTTTCTGGATCTGGCAACCCCATCCGCGCAAAAAGGTTTATGGCACGTTCTTTAGCAAATGCTCTATCAATATGATGATGTATACTTGTCACCTCTAAAACTTGGCTCATTAGTCGAGAAGCAGGATTGAACGCGGCTGCAGCACTTTGGGCAACATAAGCTACTTTTCGACCCCAGCAGTAGCGGAGTTCTTCCTCTTTAGCCGTAAGCAATTCTGTGCCATCAAACCACACTTCACCAGCCGAAATTCTTAACCCCCGTCGCGTAAACCCCATAGCTGCAAGACCTAAACTCGATTTACCAGCGCCTGACTCGCCAATCAAACCAAGCACTTCTCCACGATCAAGAGTAAGGTCGATGCCCCGAAGCACTTCTAATCTCTTAACGTGTTTTTCAAGCTGATCTGTTGCAGTTTCAATACACAAATTGCGTATTTTTAAGAGGGGCGGTTTCATCTATGGGATTCCAGGATTGTATTGCGTCTTAACACCCCATCAACAACGAGATTTACTCCGATAGCAAGCATTGCAAGAGCCATAGCTGGAAGAATTGGTGCCATTCTGCCAAATGAAATTGCCAAAGAGTTTTCCTTCACCATGCCGCCTAGATCAGCATGAGGAGGTTGGATGCCAATGCCAAGAAAGGAAAGTGACGAAATTAGTATTGCGGCGTAAACAAATCGCAGGCCAAATTCAGTTACCAATGTTGGTAGAACATTGGGCAAGACTTCTTTAAACACGAACCAGCGCATAGTTTCACCACGCTGGCGCGCGATTTCTATATATTCCATTGCTGCAATATCTGCAGCGACTGCACGGGTCAATCGGAAGATAATAGTTGAGGATAATAGTGACATCACCACCAGCAAGGAAATTAGAGAAGTACCCAATGCAGACAACAAAATTAAAGCCAGAATCAGGCCTGGAAAAGCCATAATGGCGTCTACAAATCTTGTAACTAATAGGTCAAACCAACCGCCTATAACCGCCGAAATAATGCCCAATGGGGCACCCATCACAAACGCTCCACAGGTAGCAAATAAAGAGATAAGAACGGTCATCCGACCACCAGCCAAAATGCGCGCTAAAAGGTCTCTTCCAACATTATCTGTGCCCAACAAATGGTCAGCACTCGGGGACTCAAAAGCTCCACCCACAATCTCCACTTCAGAATAAGGAACCATATAAGGCCCTAGAAACACAGCTACTAAAAAAACAACTATAAGAGTGAGGCCGAGTCGCGCACCCAAATCCATTTCAATTAGAAAACGGTTCATTTTGGTTTCCTTCGACGCGGGTTAGTCAAAAGAGAAAGTATGTCAGCTGCCAAGTTTAGAAAGACATAGACAGATGCAAAGATTAAGCCACATGCCTGCACCATTGGCATGTCGCGCTTTGATACTGCATCAATCATCAGTCTACCCATACCCGCATAATTGAAGACTGCTTCAACCACCACAACGCCAACTATCAGAAAGGCAAGTGTTAACATGACAATATTTAAAATTGGCGAAAGTGCATTGGGTAAAGCGTGTAGTAAAATAACACGACGGCGTGAAGCTCCCTTAAGAATTGCCATTTCGATATAAGCCTGGCTCATTACCGAAAGAACTGCCGATCGTGTCAGACGCATCGTATGAGCGGACACAGCCAGAGCGAGAGTCAGGCAAGGCAATGCTACCGTGTGAATTTGCTCACTTAAGGACATTCCATCTGAAAATTTTGATAATGCTGGAAACCAACCGAGTTTTACCGCTGCAATGAGTAGTAACAGGTACCCGAGTAGAAAATCAGGTAATGAAACAAAAACCAGCGTGGTACTGCTAATACCCTTGTCCACAATGCTACCCTCGTAAAGCGCGGCTAACAGCCCTAGCCCAATGGATAATGGAATAGCTATCAATGCAGCAGTACCAGCCAAGAACAATGTTTTTTCCAAACGGGGACCAATTAAATCTGAAATTTCCTGACCACTAACCATTGATTGTCCAAGATCTCCCTGAGCAAAACCAGAGAGCCATTCGAGGTAGCGGGAAATTGCTGGCTTATCAATGCCAAGCTGATCACGAAGCGCTTGCACTGCCTCTGGTGTTGCTTGTTGGCCTAAAGCCGCCTGAGCTACATCACCAGGCAATATTTCAGTGCCCAAGAAAACCAAAATAGATACTATGAAAAGCGTAACTAGTCCCGAAGCGAGGCGCTTTAGGACTAGTCCACTAATTTTTTGATATGACACAGTTAGCCGTCGAGCCAAACTCTTTCGGCCACGCGCATCCCTGACATTTCAAATGAGCCAGCCGGATAGTAACCCTTAACCGTATCTCGCACACCGTCAACATTGTTAACAAAGAAAGGAATGGCCGCCCCGCCGTCTTCATGAATCATCAACTGAAGATCGTGATAATGCTGTTTACGAGCACTAAAATCGGTTTCTGACCGCGCTAGACTGAGTTTCTGGTCAAAGTCGTCGCGCCGCCACTTAGTGTCATTCCACTTTGCTCCGGAGGAATATGCTGTAGTCAGCATGATATCGGCCGTTGGACGCCCACCCCAAGCTCCACTCACAAACGGATGCTTCATCCAGACATTTGACCAGAAACCATCTGAAGGCTCTCGAACAATATCAATTTTCAATCCACCCGCGGCGGCAGATTGCTGTACAAGAGCAGCCATCGCTTCAGCCCCTGAGAAAGTTGTGTTTGAGGTATGTAATTCCAGCGTGCCTTCAAAACCCGACCTTTTTAAATGATAAGAAACCTTATCTGCATCATAAATCCGTTGAGGTATGTCTGCTGCATAAAAAGGATCAGAAGGCGGAATCGGGTGGTCATTTGCAATCGACCCAAATCCAGCCATTACGTTTTCTAAAATCTGGTTCCGGTCAAGCGAGTTTTTTACCGCGAGGCGAAGGTCCAGATTGTCGAAGGGTGGTCTGTCACACAGCATAAGCAAAGGGCGATGACCAGCCGCTGCATGATTTTCAATATGCACCCCTGGCGAAGAATTTATAAGCCCTGCTGACTTTGGGTCAACACGACCAGCGATGTGAATTTCTCCAGTAACCAACCCACTAATCCGAGCCGTGGTGTCATCTACAAACAACACTTCTACCTCGTCCACGTGGGCACGATCCGCCTTCCAGTAATTAGGGTTGCGTTTTGCAATTAAACTTTCACCAGGTGAGAATTTATCCAACATGTAAGGTCCAGTAAATATACCATCTGACAAATTTTCAGTTCCGTCAGGGATCATCAATAGATGATAATCTGCCATCAGATAAGGCACGTCAGCATTCGCTTCCTTCATTTCAACAGTAATTGCGTGATCGCCATCAGCGCGAATATCTGCAATGTTACCTAACAAACCTCTAGCACCAGAAGTTGAGTCCTCTCCCCGATGCAAATTTAGTGAAAAAATGACGTCAGACGATCGCATTTCTTTACCGTTGTGGAATGTTACTCCTTTGCGCAGGTTGAATCTCCAGGTCTTTGCATCGGCAGAGGCTTCCCAGCTTTCTGCGAGTTCCCCGACAAGCTCACCATTTTTTTCAATTTCCGTGAGACAGTTACCAAGAGTAAAGCCCATTACGCCATGGCCAATACTAGTCAGCTTAGTCGGATCAAGAGAATCAGTTGCGCTGCCTCCGGTGGTACCAAGAACAAGCCGTCCTCCTCGGACTGCGGCTGACGCAGGTATTACTGGTCCAAACACAGCTAGGCCTGCAGTTGCAGCCGCTGTTTTTAAAAGTGTTCTACGTTTTAGCATTCATCTCTCCCCCTTTATGACAAGTGCGATGTTTCAAAAGTCGCGATTGATTAACCACTCGATTTATTAATTTCTGACCAACCAAAGCTTCAGCAGAAAATTAAAAACAAGATGATTCTTGAGTATTAGGGTTCCATAAGTTTAATTTTTACGCAAGAAATTACAAAAAATGCAAAATCAATTAGATTATTGCGACATCGCCGTTAACGGAGAATATACGCTTTTTTTCATTTTTGCTCTGCAAAGCGTCTAATAAAAAAACTGGCAAACGCGATTTTTAGTCAAATCAAAAACAAATCAAACTATCATTAGTTAAAAAATAAATTTTATTTACTCTGAAGGAAATATGATGTGCTTACAAAACAAGAGCTTGTCTTTCATCAGAAAATTATACTTAAAAAATAATCAGAGGTAAGCTCGCCCTGAATTTTTGAGAACGTCGATCTTTCAGCTAGACACAGTTTGGAGCTTCAGAAAGAACACAAAAAGGTTACTGCAGTAAATGAATGTCGATTTTTTATTAAGTATGTAATTGATTATTGTTAAGTGAGGTACTGCATGAATCATAATTGCTAATGCCTTAAGAGCGTTTAATTAACATGCTTGCGATTGTTAACTTTAACGCCCTAAGCTATTTATGAATAAAACGAGTTAATAACCTGACGCCACGAATTAATATCAGCCTCCCAAAACAAACTCCAAAAAATTGAACTGAAGAAGTGTTATCGCGGAATTAGTTGAATGTTTAATCGACGATCAAATGTGAGAACGTTTATGGCATAGACAAAAGGGAGTTTAATGCCACCTCTAATGATTTAAAAAAAATTCTAACTAGTCTATGTCTGACAATTTCAATCAGCGACTGATCGAGCTAAGTAATCGGCAATCATAGGACTGAAACTTCGATCGACGCCAAACTGAATAGTATCACCAACTCTCACAAATAAAGCTTTAACCAAAAACGCTTCAGAAAACAGTGAACCATTGACGTGAAAAACATCCAGATTGGTATCTAAAGGGCTAACAACCGACATCAACTCTAGAATTTCAGAGCCAGACAGAGAGAAAAAGGCGAGCGTGTCCGAAATACAAACAATACTAATTTCATCTGGCGCTTTTTCAGGCCTAAACACCTCACCTAATGCGTTCTCCATGTTTAGCGGTGCACGTAAGATCCAATGTTCAGGCCCCAAGAACATCAATTCTAAGTTGTCCTTGACATTGTAGCTCAATGGGGTTTCCGGAAAATCTGGCAACGTATGTCCGCACCATCCCTCTATTACCGACCTCGAGCCTTTTAAATCAAATAGAGCCATTTGCTTGAGGCGCTCTATGCGGACGTCATACATTTTTCATCCCCTCATTCGTGTACCACAAGGGTCATAGAAACAGGGCTCAGTTACCTCAACCGGAATTGATCGTTCCTTGAGCCGAACATAGACAGTTTCTCCCGTCCTGGCACGGCCGTTTTCTAAAAGCGCTAATCCAACGGTGCGTTGTTTTGCGACGCTCCAAACATACGCCGTAACCAGCCCCTCGCTCGGTTCACGCTTACCACCAGGGGTCAAAGGCGCTCCCTCAACAACCATCTCTGTGGGGTCATGGCTTATTATACCAACGAGTTCTCTCCTTACACCATCAGCCTTCCGCCGCAACTGAACCGAACGAGCCCCAAAAAAATCTGATTTCTTCTTTGAAATAATCCAACTCATACCCAAATCGTAGGGATCAACGGTACCATCGACCTCGTGGCCTAGCGACAGAAAACCCTTTTCAACCCTTAGAACATGATTCGCCTCAGACCCTATCGGCATTATGCCGTGTGTCTGGCCCGCATCCATAATCTTGTCCCATAATTCAAGCAAATGACGGGGCGCAACGTTTATTTCGAACGATAACTCGCCAGTAAAACTCACCCTCACCACACGAGCTGGCAAGCCAGCGACAGTGCCATCGCGAAATGTCATAAAGGGGAATGAATCAGCATCAAGGTCAATGTCAGTTCCTATTGACCTTATCACTTCCCGTGCGCGAGGCCCACAAACTGTCGCATTGGCCCACTGACTTGTGACATCAGTGATTTTGACTTCCCATTCGGGTCGTTCAACCTGTAATATTTTGTTTAAGTGTTGAAAGACAGCATCTGCATGTCCAGTCGACGTTGAAATTATATATCTGTTTTTCCCCAACATGAAGCTGACACCGTCATCTAAAATAAGGCCATCATCTGTTAGCATGAGCCCGTATCTGCCCTCGCCTGGCTTCAAAGTAGAAAATAAGTTTGTGTAAACGAAATCCAGTAAGCGTGCACAATCTTTACCTTTAATTTCATAAGTGCCCAGAGGGGAACCATCGTAAACACCGACAGCCGTCCGAACACAACTGGCCTCTCGATTTACTGTCTGTTGAAAAGTTTCGCCATCACGGGG
>MDTG01395676.1_pt1 | contig 11843 bp, 7 predicted proteins | sample 811421 | NCBI WGS metagenome assembly MDTG01 (sample SAMN05326645, study PRJNA326480) | marine metagenome | isolation source: seawater | place: Pacific Ocean: South East | collected 2011 | reverse complement strand
GCCGGTCCGAAGAGCACGTCGAAGCCGTCCGGGAAGGCCGCTTCGATCGTGTCGGCGTAGGCCCGACCCAGCGTCGCCAGTTGCGTCCCCGACCGATAGAGGCCGGTGTTCACGAAATACGGGGTCTTCCGTCCGCTCTTCGTCGTGAAGTCGCCGAAGGTCAGAACGCCGGCCTCGGTCATGAAGTCGATGAAACGCCGTTGATAATCTTGCATAGACGCATCGTATCGGCCGTTCCGCCACGGTTGTCTCCTCACTTCGGGCGCTGGCCCGGAGGCATCACGACCGTTGTTTCAACTCGCCACTCCCCGCGGTCAGGTTCTCGGGCCTTGTTCGTGATTGGGGCGAAGGAGGAGCCCGAATAATTCAGCGGTCGGATCGAATTCCTCTGGACCCGAAAATCATCGTCGGTATCTTGAATAATGACGAAATCGAGAGACCCGAGGGAGTGAATACACATGTCCAAGACCCACCCCGGAGCGATTCTGCTCGCGGCGTTCTTTGTCTCCACATCGGCGGCCTTCGCCGAAACGATCGAAGTCCCGGCTGACCATCCCACGATCCAGGCCGCCATCGAAGCGGCAGTGCCCGGAGACGTCATCAATGTCGCCGCGGGTTCCTTTGTGATTCGCACGGCGATCGATCCGCTGGGCAAGGGGATTGAAGTCCGTGGAGCATTGGATGCAGAAGGCCGGCCGCTCACTCGGATCAACGGCGAGGCGACCACTCGAATCGTTGATGTCAAGACCGGCGAAACCAACACCACGGTCTTCCGAAATCTCCGGTTCGAAAACAGCGCTCGCACCAGCTTTGGCGGCGTGGTTCGAATCACTGGCGCCTCGCCGGTCTTCGAGACCTGCGAAATTCGGGGGGGCTCTGCGATCTACAAGGGTGGCGGCGTCTGGACCCGCGACGACGCCGCTCCGATCTTTCGCGACTGCCTGGTCACCGAGAATCAATGCGAAATCGTCGGCGGCGCATTCTTCGCCGACGATTCGAGCGTCATCACCATCCAGAACTGCGTGATCCGTGACAACACGGCTCAAAGCGGGGCCGCCATCTACATCAACGGATCCGCGAACGCCGCGCTCGAAGACTCGACACTCTGCAACAACCAGACCACTCAGATCGACGGTGCCTTCAGTGATCTCGGAGGGAACTCCTTGACGAATACCTGCGGCTGCCTCGGGGATTTCAATGGAGATGGAATGGTCAATGGAGTGGACCTCGGATCTTTCTTCAGCTTCTGGGGGCGCTGCCCCGCTCCCTGCCCCGCGGATCAGAACAATGACGGCGTGGTGAACGGCATCGATCTCGGCCTCTTCTTCGCGTACTGGGGCGAGTGTCCCTGAACGCGGCGAGACGCCGCCATGCGCCATTCCGAGGGATGTCCGCTTGCCGCCAGACCAGGTGAATCGGCCACCCTCCGGAGCGGGCGGTCAGCTGGCCCATTGTGGTCCGATAAAATATCCATGGCCTTTTTTGCTTCCTGTTGCGCCGATTACTCGACTTATAGGATTCCGGTGCCATGATTCAGTGCGTCGTTGCCCTTCGTAGGCGAGAGACCAGCTTCCGGTCTTCCGTCAAATTGCGACGTTCCGATCCATCCCGGGTCGGCTAGGGAAGCGGAAAAGGGTCGTTGCCACAGCGTGGAAACTGTGCGGCGACGGAAATCGATCTTGATCGGTTTCCAGGCTCGGTGCTCCCGAGCAATGGAAAAGGAATTCAGACATGCAAACTTTCCGTGCCGCGGCTGTTGCTGCGCTGTGCTTGTCGGGTTCGGCCATGGCTGATCTCGATCTCGCGTGGGAAGGAATGGTCGCCAAGGAATCGATTCGATACTCCTTCGACCAGACCTACTCCTGGGACTCGGCCGCCCGAGATCGAACGCAGTTCGCGTTCGCCGGAACCCTCGCCTTCGACGGCACCGACCTCGCCCTGCTGTGCATAGAACTCCAGCAGGATGTCACCGAGGAACTCGTCGCCTACTCGATGACCCCCTTCGAAGCGCCGGATGGCGATTTTCAACGAAGTCTCATCCTCTCGAGCCTGTTCACCAATCACTACGACGAGGTGGTTGAAAGCGGGTCCCGCTCGATGGCGGCGGCATTCGCGATGATGACCTGGGAAATCATGAGCGAAAATTTCGACGGTGACGCGGAATTGATCATCGATCGCATCGATCCAAGCATGGGCGCCGTCCAGTTTGGAGAGTATTCCGAAGATGCCGGCGGTTACTTTTCGGCCATGAAGGACACCCTGTTCGTCGCGGATGACAGTTCCAATCTGATCACCTACCGCAACGATCAGTATCAGGACTTCGTGGGGCAGGTCCCGGCCCCCGGTGCCCTGGCCCTCTTCGGACTCGCCGCGACCATCGGTTGCAGACGCCGCCGGAACTGAGAGGTTTCTTCAGACTTCACGCCGGGTCCCATCCGACCATGGCGATACGAACCGGAACGGCTGACGCCGGTCCGGTTCGTTTCATCATGCGATCGCGGTTTCGGGGATTCTCAAGGGAAACGCATATCCGTCGCGTACCCTGAAGATCATGCACCCATCACCAGATTCTCCCGCCCGCCGTCGCATCCTCCTCGCTGGCGCCGCGACCATTGCCGCTTCCGTGCTTCCGGCCCCAAGCCTCCTCGGGCATTCAACCCCCTTCCTTCGGAATCCGGAAAGACCCCTGCGGTTCGGGGTCTTTGGATACGGCATACGAAGCCGAAACCTCCTGGATCGGTTTCTCCAGCAACCCGGCATCCGACTGGTCGGCGTCGCCGAGGTGCATCCGGTCCGATTGGAGGCCGCCATGCGTCGAGTGCAAGGGGATGCCCGCGGCGAACTCTGCCGACCGTATGACGATGGAATGCGAATGCTTGCGGAAGCGAATCTCGACGCGGTCATGATCGGCACCCCCGATCACTGGCACGCGGTCCCGTCCATCGAAGCATGCCGCCGAGGCATCCACGTCTACTGCGAAAAGCCTCTGTCCCGGTCGATCGTCGAAGGACGAGGGATCGCGAATGCGGCCGCTCGCAGCGGCATCGCGTTTCAGGTCGGGAGTCAGCAACGAACGGAATTCGGACGACATTTCGTGCGAGCAGCGGAACTCGTTCGGGACGGAGCCATCGGCGATGTCAGCCGGGTTCGTATCGGCGTCGGTGATGCCCCGGTCGCTTGTGACCTGCCGGCCCGGCCACTTCCCCAGACCATGAATCACGACGCCTGGGATCGATGGCTGGGCCCTGCCGCCGCTCGACCGTTTCACGAGGACCTGTGCCCGATCGACGAACATCGTCACTACCCCGCCTGGCGGAAGTACCGAGAGTTCGCCGGGGGTGGCCTGGCCGACATGGGGGCACATCACTTCGACATCGCCCAATGGGCCCTTGGCCGGGACTCGACCGGACCTGCTCGGATCCTCCCGCCGGCAACGGGAGAAGACCGCGGCCTCCGACTGGTCTATGCCGACGGAATCGAGCTCGTTCATGAGGGCGAGATCGACTGTCGATTCGAAGGATCCGATGGATGGATCGAAGCGGGACGAGGGTATCTCCGAACGAGTGATCCCAGCCTGCTGGAAGCGACCATCTCCGAGACCGCTCGAATTCCCCGTCCCAAGGACCACATCACCGACTGGATCGAAGCGATTCGCGAGAAACGCCCGACGATCGCACCCGCGGAAGCGGGACATCGCACCGCGACTCTCTGCCAACTCGCCGCGATCGGATACGAGCTCGGCGAGCCTCTCGAATGGGATCCGAATCAGGAACGCTTCGTCGGCGACGGTGCCGACCGGGCCAACCCGCTCCGGCGCCGCCCCGGCCGGACGACCTGGACGGGAAGTGGCGAAGTGATTCGGCAATGATCAAGGAATCATTCGAACCCGAGGCGAGGCCCTCCAGGCGAGCGGGACGAATCCACGGATTGATCATCATGATCGGCGCGACCGGCTTCGGACTGGCCAGCCGTTGGACGATCATCGCCACCTGGCCGCTCCTGGGGACCTATGGCGGCGATGCGGCCTGGAGCGCGGCCGCCTGCGGTGGGTTTCGCTTGCTCTTCCCCGACATCCGCAGCCGATCAGTGGCCACCCTCGGCCTGCTGGCCGCCACGCTGGTCGAATTTTCCCAGCTCGTCCATATCGGTTGGCTTGATGCGATCCGAGCAACCACGCCGGGAGCCCTTCTCCTCGGGCGTGGATTCCTGTGGTCCGACCTCGCCGCCTACACCGCAGGAGCCATCGCGGCGGGTTGCCTCGATGCCACGGTCAGCCTTCGGAACGACGCCAGCCGATGATCGGCCGAAGATCGACATTTCGAAATTCGATGTAGGCGCCCTCGCTCTGGAGCCCGATCCGTCCCGGAACCTGACGACACGCCGAAGCCTCGTTCTGGAGCAGACCGTTGACTTCCAGGGTCAAGTGCCCGCGATCCAGCCGGATTCGGTAGCGATTCCATTCGCCCAATGGTCTTTCGTTGGTTTCATGGGCCTTGATCGTGCGCCGCCCTTTGGTCCGATCGGCATCCGCCGTCATCGGAAAATCACCGATGTTCCAGATGTCACCGGCATTCCGCGAATGCAACTGCGCCTCGATCGAGTTGGGCCAGACGGTGTCCTCGCCGACGGTACGCAGCAGGACCCCACTGTTTCCCGCCCCCTTCGCCGGATCGAATCGCCACTCCAGCGTGAGCTCGAAGTCTTCGAACTCCATGTCCGTCTGGAGGTACCCGATGGGCTGACCGTTGCACACCAGAATCCCATCCTTGACGGACCAGGCTTTCGTTTGATCCACCGAACCATCACGGTTGAAAGATCTCCAGCCAGCGAGAGACCGACCATCGAAGAGTTTCATGGTGGCCCCAAAGACCGGATCGAGCCGCCTCGCCTCCACCTTCGGCGGAGGACCGAAACCGAAGACCAGGCTCTGTCCGAGCAATGCGAGGAGCAGGAATGCCGCAGGGAGCAGCCCGAATCGCTGAAAGTGACTCATGACGCGAAGATACCGAGATCATCTCGTTCGCGTTGATCGGTGACTGACCTCGCCATCCACACGAACGGGCCGCGTCGCCTGAACTCCCCAAGAACAACGCCGCCCCGCAGATGCGGGGCGGCGTTGAATCGCAGTCGTTCGAACCAGTCGGCCGGGGTCAGCAGCTGCCCCAGCGGCCGATGAGCAGGCCGAGGTCGGCAGCGTCCACGATGCCATCTTCATTGACGTCCGCATCAGCGTTCGATGTTCCCCAGGCTCCGATCAGAAGACCCAGGTCGGCCGCGTCAACCGACCCATCGCCATTGATGTCTTCCGGACAATCCGGTCCACCGACGGGTTCACAATCAATGACCAGTGATCCTTCGCCTTCGTCGCCATCCACGGGCGATCCAACGCGAATCAGAAGTGTCTGGCCTTCGAGCACCAGAGTCGAAACCGAGGCGTCATCACCGCATCCGGCATCCGCACAGGCGATGGCACCACTGCCATTCGACGGACAGGAGCCCGAGAAGAGGCTGAGACGGGAGTTGAAGTCCGCACCACAGGTGGAGATGCTCGCGAAGCCGGTGCATTCCGCCGTCCACTCGAACCAGACATCGGCGAAGACCTGGCCGCCGGTCGTGGTCGAGCAGCTGATGGGATCATCGAAGCCGGAACCGCTGGCGTCCACGATGGTGAATTCGGTGATGCCCTCACCCACCACGAGGCTGTCCGAACAGTCGTCGTTGGCCGGGGGGTTGGTGATTTCGTCGAATTGAAGATCCAGGGTGAAGGCTCCGGCCTGCCCGTTCGGGCTGCCCACCTGGATGACGAACTGCTGTCCGGCAAACACCAGGCCGGTCGCGATCGCGTCATCACCGCAGTCATCATCGCTGCAGATCACGATCGGGTCCCCGGAGCTCGGGCAGGAACTGCCGTTCCAGACCACGATGCGGGAGTTGAAGTCGGCACCACAGGTACCGACGGTCAGGAAGCCGTTTTCCGGGGCGGCCCACGTGTACCAGACGTCGTTCTCGACATCCGGGCCCGTGGAGGAGCTGCAGCTCAGGGACGCGTCGACGCCCGAGGTCGAGGCTCCCGCAGTGGTGCCTTCGTTCGGACCGGAGACGAGGGCGAGGGCTCCGGAACACTCGTCGTTCACCGGCGCGGTGCCGCAGTCGTCGCAGGGGAGCTGGACGCGGTAGTGCTCGAGCACGCACCGCATGCGAAGCTGCTGCTCGTAGGTGAAGTTGTTCATGCAACTGTCGACCGAGTAGTCCATGTAGTTGCGCTGGTTGTTATGTGACTGCCCGCAGGAGGTGCTGCTGCTGCAATTGCTGGTCGAACTCCCCTGAGGGAGGGTGTCGCAGATCAGGTCACCGTTCTGGTTGCAGTTGCTCTGGCTGGAGCAGCCGCCCGAGAAGGTGTGCTCGAGGCCCAAATAGTGACCCACTTCGTGGGTCGCGGTCCGACCACGGTTGTAGGGAGAGGCCGTCGCACAGCCGAGATCCCCGAACGCGGTGTAGAGGATGACCACGCGGTCCTGGGTCTGGCCATCGATGTTGGCGCATCCGAGGGCGGGGACGTAGCCGAGTGCTCCACTGGCGGTATTGGTGTAGATGTTGAGGTATTCGCGAGTGTTCCAGGCGAGCGAGTTGTAGTAGTTTCCACCGTCGTTGAACCAGGTGGTGTTCTGCGAGTACGTGATGCCGTCGGTCGCGGCGCCGTTGGGATCCTCGGTGGCAAGGAAGAACTCGATCTTGCAATCGGTTCCGGGCGCGCCTGGGGTGCCTGAAATCGCGTTGAAATCCTCGTTCAGAACGTCGATCTGACTCTGAACGCATGTCGGCGAAATGTAACCCTGGCTTCCAGATGAGTTCTGAATGACGTGTACCACGACTGGAATCCGGTACAGCACACCACCATCGGAGTCGTAGATGCCGCTGGGATTGGTGCGGTTGCAGGTGCAGTCGTTGGACGAACCACCGGCGACACCGTCGGCCGGAAAATCATCTTCGCCCGAGGGGCGAGCGGCTTCGGGTGGCAGTCCGCAACGACGTCCATTTTCGATGAACCAGTCGGAGGCGAGGTAGTCCCCCATCTCATCGAAGACCATCTGACCATTGGAATCGTTCACCTCGACCCGCCCGTCGTCATGAACCCAGAAGGCCGGAGGTGCCGATGGACCGACCAGGGCGCGACGGCCCTGAACGTTCTGGGCGATGGATGGAGTGGACGCCATCAGGGCGACGACTCCGACGGAAAGCGCGAGGAAGGGTCTCATCTGCAGTTGTCTCCGAAGACTGCCGGACATCCGTCCGGCCCGGGGGGGGGAGTCGCGTCGGACGAACGCCCCCGGGTAAGGAAGACGATTCACCCTGTCGTTGCCCTCACAATATGTCTGGAAGACGTGACTTGGTCGTCGAAAACCAAGGTTTTGGCTAGGAAAGAGTGATTCGGGGTCCTCTTGTGCGATCCAATGCACAGTTGATGCTCGAACAACCCACCCGTCCGCGTATTCTCAGGGCATGCGGAAGAAATTGAAAATCGGCATCATCTCTGGATTCCTCCTGATTACCGGGGCTGGGGGGGCCTCGCTTGCCGTCGGTGGTATCGAGCCCGACGACATCGAAGTCCAACGCCTTGCAAACCACCAGACGGACCGTCCGGTCCGATACGGCCGAGATATCCGCCCCCTCCTCTCGGATCGATGCTTCTCCTGTCACGGCACCGACCCCGTCACTCGAGCCGTCGATCTCCGACTCGACTCCTTCGATCAGGCGACCCGCGACCTCGGCGGCGGTTTCAGCGCCATTGTTCCCGGAGATCCCGCCGCGTCCATGTTGTTCGAACGGATCACCAGCCGCGACCCGCATGAAATGATGCCGCCCCCCGAGGCCAACAAGCCCAACCTTTCACCCGAGGAGATCGAATCCATCCGCACCTGGATCGCGGAGGGCGCCGAATACGAACCTCACTGGGCCTTCGAATCCCCGACCGAACCGTCTCCGCCCGTCGTCTCCGACCCGGACTGGAGCCGCAACGAGGTGGATCCGTTCATTCTTCGCCGCATCGAAGCGGTGGGACTGAAGCCCAATCCCGAGGCCGACGCCCCCACCCTCGTCCGACGGGCTTTTCTCGATCTCACGGGACTGCCGCCCACGCCCGAGGAGGTCGATGCATTCATCAACGATGATCGACCGCAGGCCTTCGACCACCTTCTTGAAAGACTCATGACCGAGGAACCGTATCGGTCGAGGCACGCCGAACGAATGGCGACGCCATGGCTTGATCTCGCTCGCTACGCGGATACCGCCGGCATCCACATGGATGCCGGCAAGCAGATGTGGCCCTACCGCGACTGGGTGCTCCGCGCCTTCCGGGAGAACATGCCGTTCGATCGGTTCACCATCGATCAACTCGCCGGTGACCTGGTCGAGAACCCGACCATCGATCAGCTCGTGGCGAGCGGGTTTCACCGCAATCACGTCACCAGTGACGAGGGCGGCGCGATCGCGGATGAATACCTCCTCGAGTATGCCGTGGACCGAGTGGAGACGACCGGGGCGGTATGGCTGGGCCTCACCGTCGGTTGCGCCCGTTGCCACGACCACAAGTTCGACCCGATCACCCAGGCCGACTTCTATGGTCTCATCGCGTTCTTCAACAATGTCGAACAGCCTGGGATCTACAGCCAGATCCCAGACTCCAACCGCGCGTTCGAGCCCGCGGTCGAGATCCCCCGGCCCGAGGACGAGGCCCGAGTGAGCAGCCTTCAACGGCGGATTGCAGAGATCGAAGCCGAACGGGCCACGCCGACCGAATCCGAACGCGTCGCGCTCGCCGAGTACCTCGACCGGCTGAAAACCCCCGACGGCCTGCGCTGGAGAACGGCTTCCGCGACCCAAGCCACCAGCGAACGCGGGGCCGAGTTGCAGATTCTCGAAGACGGCTCGGTGCTGGCCACGGGGGAGAATCCGGATGCGGATGCCCACGTCATCCGCTACCGACTGGATGGAGAGGATCTCGATGCGCTGCTGATCGAAGCCCTGCCGCACGACTCCCTCCCCGCCGGAGGCATCGGACGAGCGGCGAATGGAAACGCGATTCTTTCGGGAATCACCGCAGAAGCGATCTCGGTCACCGATCCGACGAACCGCGTCCCGATCACCTTCCGCTGGGCGTGGGCGGATCACGAACAGCCCGACGGAGACTACCGACTGGTCAATGCTCTCCGCCCCGATGACGGAAGAGTCTGGGCCGCTCAGTCCCATCAGATTCCGGGACGGCGAACCCTGATGTTTCTGGCCGATCGGCCCATCGGCTTCGTCGGCGGAACCGACCTGGTCGTTCGAACCTCCTTCGAGTCACCCTTCGCGCGGCACGTGATCGGCCGCACCCGGCTTCACGTGGCGCAGACCACGGAGTCGATTCGTTCCGCCCTGCCTTCCGCGATCTCCAACTGGTACATCACCGGTCCCTTCTCCATCGCGGACGCCGCGACCGGATACCAGACGGACTTCGGTCCCGAACCTTCGGACGCAATCGATTTCGCCACGCGTTTCAACTCCAGGAAAGACGGCACGGGTGGAGACACCTGGCGATACGCACCCGGAGTCATCGACGGCCGAACGGTGACCCTGGCTCAAGGCATCGGGGCCGAACTCATCGCGCGTGAGATCTGGAGCCCCGACCAACGAGATCTCCCGATCTCCATCGGTTCGGATGATGGCGTGCAGGTTCGGCTGAACGGCGAGATCATTCTGGAAGACCGTTCGAATCGAGGCGTCGCCCCGGACCAGAATCGGACGACCCTGCGACTCCGGGAGGGCCGGAACACCCTGCTTTACAAAGTGGTCAACACCGGCGGTGCAGGTGGCATGTACTACCGGGCCGATCCGCCCGCCTCTGAACTCCCTCGGGATGCGGTGGCCGCGATTCTCCCGGGCGAACTCGTACGCCCGGCGATCGCCGATGCCGGAGAGGAGGCCCTTCGAATTCGAATGTCCCCTCGCTATCGGGATCTCGGTGAACGATCGGACGTGCTGAAGCAGGAACGATCGGCCATTCTTGCGAACGTCCCGAAGACCTCGGTCATGAAGGAGCGGTCGATGCCGCGACCGACCTATGTGATGGACCGTGGCCGGTACGACACCCCGGATGAAGATCGCCCGGTCGATCGATCCGTACCGGCGATTCTGGGTGCGCTGCCACTCGAGATCGACGCCCCGAACCGTCTCGACCTGGCCGAATGGATCGTGGGGAATGAAAACCCGCTCACTGCTCGAGTGGTGGTGAACCGGTACTGGCAGATCCTCTTCGGCCGCGGGCTGGTCGAGAGCGTCGACGACTTCGGATTCCAGAGCGCGTGGCCCAGCCACCCGGACCTGCTCGACCATCTCGCCGTGAACTTTCGAAACAGCGGCTGGGACGTGCAGCAACTGCTGCAGAAGATCATGAGCAGCGCGACCTACCGACAGTCGGCGCGAATCCGGCCCGAGGTCGCCGCGATCGATCCCGGAAACGAACTTCTCGCGCGATTCCCACGCCAACGACTCGAGGCGGAGCAGATCCGCGACCAGGCGCTGTACGCATCGGATCTCCTGATCGAGGACTTCGGTGGCCCGAGCGTCAAGCCCTACCAGCCGGACGGCCTCTGGCAGGAGGTCGCGATGCTGCAATCCAACACCCGCTACTACGAACAGGGCGAGGGGGATGATCTTCACCGACGAAGCATCTACACCTACTGGAAGCGAGCCTCCCCCCCACCGTCACTGCTCGCCTTCGACGCACCGACTCGGGAATACTGCAACGTCCGACGACTCGCCACCAACACGCCGCTTCAGGCTCTGGTTCTCTGGAACGACCCCCAGTTCGTGGAAGCGGCGCGAATGCTCGCGGTCCGCGTGCTACGCGAAGATCCCGACGCTGACGATGACGCCCGACTGGATCGTCTCTTCCGTTTCGCGACCGCCTCTTCGATGCCCGCTTCGGTTCGTCCGATGGTGCTCGAGACCCTCGCCGGTTTTCGCGATCGGTACGCCGCGGATCCCCAATCGGCGATCGAGTTGTTGCAGGTCGGGTCCGTCGACGTGCCCGCGGATCTCGACCCCGGGGAACTCGCCGCCTGGGCGATGATCGCCAATGCCGTCTTTTCCAGTGATTCCGCGATCGTCAAGGACTGATCACCGGGGACACGAACTCTTCCGCCTGAGCTTTCTTCTGGATATTCGGCCCCTCAGGGCCGGAAGGCCCGTTTCTGGATTCGATTCTTGACGGGGACCCAAACTTTGAATAACACATAGTTAAATCATGATCCGGGTGGCACCGGGTCTGAAACCGTGACTGATGATGCAGTCACCGCCAGCTCGGCCCACTCAAGCGAGATCCGGCCGATGCACCACGCCACTCGTACTGAACCGGCCGAAGCGAAGGGAAACCCTTCCGATCACCACGATGTGGCGATCATCGGGGGTGGACCCGCCGGCTCCACTCTGGCGTCGATCATTCTGACGCACCGCCCACGATCGAAAGTCGCGGTCTACGAGAAGGAACGCTTTCCTCGTGATCACGTCGGAGAAAGCCAGCTTCCCGCGATTGGTGCCGTGCTCGACGAGATCGGGTGCTGGCACAAGGTCGAACAGGCGGGATTCCCGCTCAAGGTCGGCGCCACCTATCGCTGGGGACGCAGCCCGGAACTCTGGGACTTCGACTTCATCTCTCCGGAGGTGGTCGAAGCGATCGAACGACCGACCCCCTACGGAGGCCCGCGAACCCAGACCGCGTTCCAGGTCGACCGCGCCATCTACGACGAGATCCTGCTTAATCACGCCGACCAACTCGGCGCCGACGTGCACCAGGCGACGATGAT
>MDTG01172386.1_pt1 | contig 11843 bp, 9 predicted proteins | sample 811421 | NCBI WGS metagenome assembly MDTG01 (sample SAMN05326645, study PRJNA326480) | marine metagenome | isolation source: seawater | place: Pacific Ocean: South East | collected 2011 | reverse complement strand
GGGATCATCTTTCATTACCTGCCGAGCTTCTATGCGATTCTGTACATGGTGGAAAGCAGGTATAGGGATCCCAAACTCACTACATAGTTTGGATGAAAGTTCACGAGAGACTTCTATTTTCATAGCATCTCCGACAGGACTGAAAATTGGCCAGTCTTGTTGGACAATTTCAATTGCCCACGACTGTTCTGCCCATGCAACTGCTTGGGGAATAATTAAGTCCGGTTGAAATCTTTCAATAAGTGGTATGGGAGAGGGATACTCTTCGGAATTCCATGTTTGGCCAACAAGAGATGGGCCGAAGTGACTGTAGGGCCGTGTCAGGTAACAGGAGGTTTCGGCACCGTCTTCCCGAAGGATGGATTGTACCGCATGAGCAAATGCGCCTACTCCCAACACCATCACACGTGGAGTCATAGTAGTTTCAATTCTCCTGATCTTGTATCTGACATAATTTCAACAGTTAGATTAAAGTAAATATAAATATTTTGTAATTTTAAATTATCGAGAAAAAGCAATTGTTTTGCTACTAATATTATCATACAAACTTATATTCTCCAAGTCGCCTTTACATTCTAAAAAACTGTCTTCTAAGAAATATCAACTGCTAACGACTTGAAGTACGGTGGTTGTGGATTTATCATTAAGAAAAATTTTTAGTCAATGGATTTAAAAAGGATTTAGGCATAATTTTTAAGTCTAATTCAGGTACTTGTATTAATCTAAGAAAAACTAATCTTAGAATATTATATTTTGAGCACATCCCATAAATTCTTTTTTAAATTGGATTTTCTTCAAACGTATTGAAAACGGTTTAAATTCTAATCATAAAATGGTCATTAAAAGTACAGTCTGCTGGATATCAGGAATTTTGCTCTTTGGAATAATTTTACGCTTTTCAATATATAACTTGGCACCTCTTTTTATGGACACAGCTTTTTATGCGTCACTTGGACGCTCAATTGCTGAAGGAGACGTGCTTCTTCAGGTTAATCATGTTAGCGATAAGCCTCCTCTATTTTTTTACATCCAAGCTATTTTTTTCTTTTTTCTTGGTGTTTCTGAGTCCGTAGCAGCAATACCAAGTATTTTTGGTGGAATGCTGGGAATTGTAATTATCTATTTGTTGGGGAGAGATCTGCATGATTCTGAAGCTGGTATAATTGCCGCACTTCTTTTTGCAATTTCCCCGGGCAGTGTTTTCCTTTCTGCTTTAGGATTAATTGACTCTTTGTTCATGAGTGTAGTGATGCTATCGTTTTGGTCAATGCTTCATCGACACTATTATTGGACTGGTTTATTGATTGGTGTGGCATTTGGCATGAAGCAAACAATTCTTTCTTTTGGGCCTTTATATCTTCTATGGCTGTTGATATTAGAGTTTCATCAGTATAACGGAAAAATTTCATTTTTCAGTCTTACAAAATCAATTCTAAAAATGTTTCCTGGATTTATGGTGTTTTTCCTTTCAGTTTTGTATTGGAGTATTTTTTTGGCTAGTGATCGCCTAAGACTTTTCAGATACGTAACCAGTTTTGTTTCAGGACAGGGGGATTCTGAATTTGATGGATCTTCATTTGAGCGTCTAACCAAATTAAAAGGCGATTTGATATATGTGTCTGGTTTGAACTGGCATTGGATAATATTTTTTTTGTTTTTTGCAATGATAATATTTCTCTTAAAATTAATTAATCAAAGAAGACAGCAATTATCTTTTCAACTAAAAGACAAACTTCATTTAGGTTTTATTCTTTTCACAATATTCTTTTTCTTTATTTTAATTTTTGTGGCCCGCAAGTATACAGGATTCCATTATGTTTTCCCTGTTTTCCCTTTTCTAATAATAACTGCAAGTATAAGTCTTGCTCAAACAACTAAAATCAAAATTTGGAGTGGAAAGTTTGCAATTCATCAAAATGTTAAGTTAAGTTTTTTGGTTTTGATTGTTTTACTGGCAGTTTTTTTACCTGCCACAAAGAAAATAGAAGAGATAGGTAAAGGACTTAGGAATGTAACTTATAAAGGAGCGCCTGAAGTAGTAGATGAATTAAAAACTTATATAACAAAAGAAGATAGTTTCCTTTTTGAACAGAATCTTGGTTGGATGCTTCGCTATTATCTTTTCGGTGAAAAATACAGGAGGCAACATTATGATTATAAAGAAAAAAATATTGCAAATATGAAAGCTATAATGTTGAAAGAACCTTATACTAATTTTTATGTTTTGTTTGATCGTGACCATCAAAATGATATTCCTAGAATGGAATCTTTTTTATCTCCAAAATATAAAATGAATAATATCTTTAAAAGCTCCGGAGGGAATTTTAAATTTTTTAAAATTGATCCAGTAATATCCACTGAACGAAATAACCAAAAATACTTACCCGAAGAATGGGGAGCAGAATGGGAAAGTTGGTGGATGGATATTATTTTAAGTAAGTGGCCTGATGCTAAAAAAATTAAAATTAACGGCAAACTTGATAAAACGGGGAAACTGCTAGAAATTAATTTATTTGCAGAACAAGTACCTTTTAAGCAGTTAGTAGCAAGTGAAATGGAGATTACAATTAAATCACCAAAGCCGAATTCCCTTCTTTCGAAATTCTACAGTTGGCCTATTTTCGATGAGCATTTGGGAATTACAATGCAATTGGTGGTTAATGAAGAAACTATAGAAAGCACGATAATGGAACGTTTCAAACAAGTAGATAAAATTGAAGTTAACTCATCTCAATCTTTAACAACCATTCAAGCTCATGGACAAATTGGTGAAAGAAAAATTAAAGTTGATACGGATTTTTATTTGATGTTGGAAAAGGATTTTATTCGCATCGCTGTACATAGATTTTTGCTGAACGACTTTGACATAACATGGTTTACAAATTTGTTTAAAAATCATCCTATACCTCCTTTGAAATATAATAAAATTCCTTCGCTTGATCTTGAATTAAAAAATGTTAAACAACAAAAAGGTAAGATAACGTTAGATTATTACGCTATGCAGAGAGTAAAAAAGTGAGTATAAAACAAAATAATAAATTTTCTATTGGAATTGTTGTACCTTGTTACAATGAATTTGATCGAATTCAACTTTCCAAATTTAAGAAATTTTTCATCTCAAATGATAACGTATTTATTTGTTTTGTAAATGATGGTAGTACTGATGGGACCTCGAAAATATTAGCTGATTTCGTAAATCTCAATCCTAAGCGCAGTAAGCTAATTAATTTCTCAAAGAATATGGGGAAAGCTGAAGCAGTTAGACAAGGAATCATAACGTTGCTTAATACACGCAAGTTTCAATTTGTTGGGTATTGGGATGCAGATTTAGCAACACCGCTTAGTGAGATAAAAATATTTATTAATAAGTTAAAAAAAAACAATGAATTGAAAGCAGTTTGTGGAGTCAGAATACTAAGATTAGGCTCGTCAATAAGACGTTCAGTTTTCAGACATTATTTTGGAAGAATTTTTGCGACTGTTGTTAGTAATATGCTCAAAATTCCTGTTTATGATACCCAGTGCGGTGCAAAGATTTTTTTAGCAGAATTTGCAGAATATATTTTTTCAGAAAAGTTTTTATCACGCTGGTTTTTTGACGTAGAACTATATGCTCGAAGTATTGAACATATAGGAAGAAAAAAAATTACGGATAGTTTCTTTGAATTACCTTTAAGTGAATGGCATGACCAAGGACAGTCAAAAGTAACTTGGGCTAATGTGCTTCAAGCACCTTTGGAATTACTGAGGATATACTTTTTTTACAGAAAACGAATGACAAAGTCATAAGAGAAATTTTTGATTAGAGAATTTTTGCTTTTAAATATCCAATTGGAGGATTCCCCTTAGACTTGAATAACAATTCGAACTCAGTCAGTATGTTCTGTGAGTTAAACTCACTTTGATGTAAATCCTCTGTGTGTTGCTCAATGGAATAGGAATCAAGCTGTTTCAGGATCTGAGTTACAGTTTTAAAATATTCCAGATGATCAGTCTTAAATCGCAATTCTCCTCCAGAACAAAAATATGGACGCATTTTGGTAAGAAATTCTTTACTTAGAATGCGATGTTTACGTTTTGTTTTTTTTGACCAGGGATCTGGGAAATTTACGTGCAAACAATCAATACTTTTATGTGCTAAATATTCATTCAGAAACTCACCACGTTCTCTTAGCAGGATAATATTTCGAATATTATTTTTTTGAATTTTCTTTGCAGACAGTACAAGTCGCTTATATCGTAATTCTAGACCTATGAAAATGTCCTGAGGATTTTCAAGAGCCAATTTAATCAGGTATCGACTCGAGCCACAGCCGATTTCTACGTGGACTTTAGCAGGGAAAGAATCTCCTAGATTTTCATTATTTTTCCTGGACCACATCTCTTGAAAATTCTTAGCTCTTGGATGTGGTAGAAGCAATTCTGGATAGTCATACACACGAGCAATGTATGGATTGTATTTAGCCAGATGATATAAAACTTCCGGGTTTTTATTTTGCAGGTTTTTTGGCCTGTATCTCATTCAGATTATGATTTGTGGAATTATTTGACGATCAAAATCCAGTTAGTGTATCGGGAGTCCAATTTTCAAATGATGGAACCGTAACATTAAATCTAAGCGATAATAGAAAACTTAAGTTAGCTCTGGAAAAATGGTATGAAATAGGTCAACCTTTAAACAAGAAGCTATCTGAAAAAGAACTGAAAAGACTGGAACTAGAATCTTGCTATACAATAATCCGAAACAAAATACTTAGTTTCCTCGCAAGACGGGAACATTCTACTGAAGAATTGCGTAGGAAGCTTAAACAAAGTTCTATTATTTTAAAAACGGGTGATTCCTTTGACTTACTTGAAAAATGCCTTCAGGAAATGCAAGATAAAGGATTTCAAAGTGATGATCGTTTTACAAGACGATATGTAGAATCAAAACTTGCAAATAAATCTCATGGTCCTTTAAAAATTTTAGCTGGATTGTTTAATCGAGGCATTTCCAGAGAACAGGCAACCTTGGTTCTTAATGAACTTGGGAATCAAAAAATCTGGCTGAAAAAATCAATTAAGTGTCTGGAAAAAATTCAAAAATCAGGGAAAAAAATTACTCCCCAGATTTTGAGTCAAAAGCTTTACCAGCAAGGTTTTACATGGGAAACCATCGAGAAAGCAGTTGAAATATTCCATGGTATTAAAAATTTTCCTGACGAATGAGTAATCAACTGTATTTATTTTATAGTGAGTAAAAACTTAACTTCATGAAAATATATTTTCTCAATGCCTAGACAAGATTTGCAAACTAATTCTGACACTGCAGAGTCTGAAAAATTTAATAAGATTAGTAAAAATACAAAGTCAATTTCTGGTCTTAAAAATGACAAGTACTTTCCAGAAAGACTTGGTAAGGAACATATAAAGACACTTCCTGTTCGTTCATTTGATGGTAAAATTCATTTAATAACTGAAATGAAAGATTTGGATGGTGCAATAAAAACTTTAAGGAAGTGCCCAGTTTTAGGTTTTGATACTGAAACACGTCCTGTGTTCAGAAAAGGAGTGAAGCATAAAGTTTCTCTTCTGCAGCTCTCTACTGCAAAAGATGCATTCCTGTTTCGTCTAAATCATTTGGGGCTCCCGAATGAACTTGTTAAATTGCTTGAAGATTCATCAATTCAAAAAGTAGGGGTTGCAATTCTGGATGATGTAAGAGGACTGCAAAAGTTAAGAAATTTTCAAGCAGGAGGTTTTATCGAATTGGCAGATATTGCAGGTGAGTTAGGAATTGTAACATGTGGACTAAGGAATCTTGCTGCGATTATTTTAGGGGTTAGAATAATTAAAAAAGCGCAATTGTCAAATTGGGAAAGACCTTTAATTAATTCAAAACAAAGTCTTTATGCGGCGACGGACGCTTGGATTTGTCTTGAGATGTATCTTTTCCTCAAACTTCAAAATTTGCTGCCCAAAAAAATAATTTGGCAAATGCCTAGATCAATTAATGAAAGTTCAAGCAGTAATACAAATAACAATAAAAGCTGAATTGAATTTGGAATGCCTTAAAAAACAATGGAGTCATTCGTCAAAAGCAGACTCTGATAAAGTCGGAATTTTATGCGATGAGTGGGCGACGCATCCCGTTGTTGCAGAAATTATTCTGAGTAGAGGATTTAAAAACCAAAACGAAATCAAGTCTTTTTTGGAGCCCAGCCTGAATAATCTAAAGGATCCTTTCCATCTTCGGCACATGCATTTGGCTGTTGAACTTCTTAAAGATTCAATAGTTAATGATCAGAAAATTTTTATTTTAGGTGATTATGATGTTGACGGAATCACAGCGACAGCATTAATGCTGGATTTTTTAAAGGCCTGTGGGGTAGTGAAAGTGGAGTATTTTATTCCAAACAGGCTAAAGCATGGTTATGGTTTAACAGAGGCCAGCACAGACATTTTGCTTGAAAGAAATGCTGATTTAGTAATTACGGTGGATAACGGAATTACTGCTGCTAGAGAAATTCAAAGGCTGAATGATGCCGGTATAAAAACAATAGTTACTGATCATCATTTAGCTGAGAAAAATTTACTTCCTCCAGGAATTGTTATTAACCCCAATCATCCGGAATGTACTTATCCCTTCAAGAAAATTTCTGGCTGCGGTGTGGCTTTAAAACTGGTTATGGCATTGAGAAAATCCTTAAGAAAACTGGGGTGGTGGACTTCAACAAGGCCTGAGCCAAATTTACTCAATGTTTTAGATTTAGCTGCTTTGGGTACTGTTGCTGATGTAGTCCCATTATTGGATGAAAACAGAATAATCACTTACTATGGTCTGAAGTTGATGAATGAAAAACCGAGGTTAGCAATTAAAGTTCTAAAAAAATTGAAAAAAATTGAAACTATCACTTCACGTACTCTAGCTTTTCAGTTTGCCCCTTTAATGAATGCAGCAGGACGATTAAAGGATGCAGATATGGCAGTAAAATTTTTACTTACTAGGGACAGTCAGGAAGCTGAAGAAATGGCTAAAATACTTGACGAAACGAATACTGAGAGGAGAGAGAAGGAATCAGAGATGATTGAAACTGCTCTTAAACTTGCAGATGAACAAAAAAATGATCCCGCCTTAATATTGGTTTCTCCAAAGTTTCATGAAGGTGTTAATGGTATTGTTGCAACTCGATTAGTTGAAAAATTTTATAAACCTGTACTAATAATCAGAGAAAGTGAGGAGGGATTAAAGGGCTCAGGTAGGTCAATACCCGAACTTAATCTAAAGGAAGCTCTTTCAGATTGTTCAGATCTTTTGGAGCGATTCGGTGGCCATGCAGCAGCAGCAGGCTGTAGTTTAAACCAGAAACATTTGGATGCATTCCGGGAACGTTTCTTTAAATTGTGTGATGAGAGACTTCCAGAGGCACTTATGCCAAAATTAGAGCTGGATGGAATACTCGATTACCCTGAGTTAAATGATTGGTTTGTAGAGCAGTTGAATCGTCTGCAGCCTTTTGGAGAAGGAAATCCAGAACCTTTATTTTCAATTAAAACACCAGGGGCCCCTTTCACTAGTCTTAAACAAAAACATGTAAAATGGCAATTATTCGGGAATGTTGAAATCATAGGCTGGAATTTTTCCGAGACTTTCACTAAAGGTCTTCCTTCTCAATTAGCAGTTAATCTTGGATTTAATGAATACCGTGGCAAACGCTCAATTCAGCTTACCATTCAGGATATAAAAATTTGAAAGATAATTAAAATCTTTTTTTAACTATACAAGTTAGCCGAACTTTAATTACTAGTTTGATTTGCCTAACGCTTAAAGAAAATCCTAAAGTATTATATGTCCTATTAATTGATTAACATCATTAATACTAATATTTAGCTATTCGTATATTTTTAAATAGACATAGTAATCATAAATTACTCAAGATTTAGCTATGTATAAAAACTAAAATTTATAAAGTAAATAAATATAATCTTGGCAATTTATAACTACCATCATTAATCGTGCTTGATCTAATTAAAAATAATCGTATAGCTACTACAATAGTATTATTTTCTGGCTTAGTTTTTACATTAATGACACAACTAAACTGGTTGTATTTAGTAAGGAATGATAATTTTGAAAAAAATGAAACAGTTAGAATGCTTTTAACTCCAATTGGAGCAATTATCATTTTTATTTTTTGGTCTCAATTTATAACACTACTTAAAAATACATTAAATGATAATGTTGTCCATAAGGTTATTTTTAAAGACTCTATTTCTCTGCTTACATTATTAGGGAGTTTACATGTATTGTGGTCCCCACCTATGAATTATATAACTCTCCATTGTATAGTTCTAACCTTCTTTTTAACAAAGGTAATTTTATACCCAAAAGAAATAGTCATATTAGTTAGCAATTCTTGGAATATTTTATTTCATAAAGAGTCAGAACTTCAAAAAAATAACTATATACAGATGTCAAATTTTAATAACTGGAAAATTTTTAGTCTAGCTTCATTTGTGCTCTTTGTTTCCGCACTTGGTTATATGTGGTTAACTATGAATAAAATACCAGCACAAACTGATGAAGGTGTTCACTTTGAGCAAATTGCAATGTTTTTAAAAGGGGATATTTCAAGGCACAGTGCGATCACAATGATACCTGGTTACCATTTCATAGTTTCAATAATTTTATATTTTTTAAAATTAGATTCGTTTGATTCAGCTAGATTCATTTCATTAATATTAGCTTTGGTGTCAGTATATTTTTTCTTTTGCTGCACTAGAATGATACATTCGAAAGTTCTAATACAACGGACTCTTGCATTTTTCAGTTTACCGATTTTATTCCCATTCCATTTTTTAGTATATACACATTCAGTATCATTAGTATTTATCCTTTTAGGGTTTTATTTTTATTTTAAAAGGAATTTAAATATATGTGCATTATTTTTAGGCATAAGTGTTTTAGTGAGGCAAACAAATATTATGTGGATAGTAATGATATTTTTAGTTGAGTATATTGATAATAATGGTTTAGCGTTGAATAAAAAACAAATATTAGAACATATTAGAAAAAATATTCTATTATTTTATATTATTGTAGATTTTGTGTTATTTATCGTAATGAATGGTGGTAGGGTATCTCTTGCTACAGATCATGATCCTACAATTAGAACCGAAAATTTATTTTTTTCTCTATTCGTATTCTTCTTTATATTTCTTCCTTTTATTATTGTAAATATATCAACTTCCCTAAAAATATTTATTAAACATGTTTATTTAATTATTCCAATAATAATAATATTTATCTATTACTTATATGAATTTCAGGTAGTACACAAATATAATATTATAGGTGGACATTGGATTCATAACATTATCCCGCTTTATATGGTTGAAAACTATTCTCACAAAATAGTGTCATTTTTACCTATTCTAATTGCTGCGATATCTCTGTTAAGTTTCCAATTATATTCAAAATCAGCACATATTTTTTATCTAATATGGTTTTTATCATTAGTACCTTTAGGATTAATTGAAATGAGATATTATATACCGCACATGACCTTGTTTCTTTTATTTAAGAAATCTGAAAATAGTCGATTTGAGTGGTTTCAGTCATTATATTTGATTATTATTTCTGCAATATTCTGTTACCTGTTTATTGAGCATGGTATCTTCCCATAAAATATATTTATACAGTGAAAAAATATTATGAGTCATATCTTAAAAGCTGTATTGCTGCCTAATAAAATGATGATGATTATCACATATAAAAAGTTAATCAATTGTAGTACCAAAATTTATTTTGATAGACTGTATTTTATTTAACATAAAAACTTGATTGTGAGATTACCGGTAAAATTAAGTTTGGTTTACATGACTGCAGGATCCCTTGATGAGGCCAAAAAAATTGGCCGTATTCTTGTGGAACAAAATTTGGTTGCTTGTGTAAATATTCTTGAAAATATGACTTCTATATATAAATGGAGAGATAAATTAGAGGAAGATCAGGAAGTTATTATTATTGCAAAGACTCGCAGGAAACTCATGCAAAAACTAACTGAAACAGTTAACAGCCTTCACAGTTATGATCGTGCATGCATATTGGAAATGCCTATTCAAGGTGGTGATAACGATTTTATGAATTGGATTGAAGCAGTAACAGCAGAAAAAGAGGAGAGACAATAAATGCATCCGGATACAATGAGACTTATTGATCGATGGGCTGGCATTCCCCTTTGTTTAGTAGCAAGCATATTTACTTGGATAAAATCTGCTTTAAAAATTAAATCAGAAAATTTTCCTAATGAGGATTCACCTGAAATAATAGTATTCATAGGATTAGCTGAAATAGGAGCTCTCGTAGTGGCTTTTCCAGCTATTCAGCAAGCTCGTAAAGAATATCCAAAAAGTCGTATATGTTTTATTACAGCTCCTGCAGGTTTACAAACTTTGAAGTTAATGAGGTTTGAACCAGAAAATATTTTATTGATGAGCACTACCTCATTTTCAGGCATGTTTGTAGATCTTTTTAAAATTCGTAAAAACTTCAGTGGGAAGAGTGTTTCAGCCATTGTTTTAGAACCATTTACAAGAATTAGTACTTTGCTTTCAGTCTGGATTGGTGCCTCAAAACGAGTTGGGTGCTATCGGTTTTATAATGAAGGTAGTTTTATAGGTTATTTTCTCACACATAGACTTGTTTATAACTCGCATTTGCATGCATCTCAGACATATTATGCTCTTGCAAAAGCTCTATGCGAACCGATTTCAACAGAACCTTTGCTTAAAGATAAAATTCCTTCTCAAATGGGAAATCGCTTGAAAATAAAAATACAGGAAGATGATCAAAAGGCTTTAAAAAATAGATTAAAATTAGAATATCCTGAAGTATCACTCCAAAAAATTATACTCATAAATGCCAATGCCAGTGATATTGTTCCACTTCGAAAGTGGCCGATGCATAGATTTGTTGAACTTGGTGTGAAACTACTGGAAAATTCAAATATCACTATAATTTTAACCGGCAGTCCTGAGGAGAAAAATGTTTGTGAGGATTTAGCTATGCAAATCAATCCTTCTAGAACTGTCAATTTCGCTGGTAAAACATCTTTCAAAGAATTAATTTCTCTTTATTCAATAAGTAACTTGTTAATCACAAACGATTCCGGACCTGTTCATTTTGCTTCGACAACAGAGATCCCTATCCTTGCTTTGTATGGTCCTGAAACCCCAAAAATATTTGGTCCAATGAGTCCTAATGCTAAAGTTATCTCAATGGAATTAGCATGTAGTCCATGTATTTCGGTTTTCAACCAGAAAAAATCTTTTTGCAATGACAATCAATGTATGAAACAAATCAGTGTTCAAATGGTATTAGGTGAAGTTCGAAAAATTATTAAAAAATGGAATTGAAGATGTTGAAAAATTTATATAATTATCCTGCTTTATTTTGGTTGGGAATAACATTTTTAGTCTGGTGGTCAGGGCTTGGTGGTAGAGAATTGTACCTTTTGCCGGCACTTATTTTTTTGCATATATATCTCTATCAAATCTGGAAAGATAGGCATTTGAATATTTACATTCATTTTCCCAAATTATTTTTCAGAAAAAAGTGGCTTAATATTATTTTTTTATTTCATATAGCATTATTCTTAGCGATCACTATTTTAAAATATTATTCATTTAGTTGGAATGTTTGGGATGTAGGAAATTTCAGCAACAAACTTTACAATATTTCTCAAGGAAGTTTTTTTTCTTCTTATTTGGGAGCCCATGATTGGGCTGATCATTTTAATCCATCAATGTCACCTCTAGCATTTTTATATTTGCTAGTTCCAAGCGCTAACTGGGTCACGCTC
>MDTG01127245.1_pt1 | contig 11843 bp, 11 predicted proteins | sample 811421 | NCBI WGS metagenome assembly MDTG01 (sample SAMN05326645, study PRJNA326480) | marine metagenome | isolation source: seawater | place: Pacific Ocean: South East | collected 2011 | reverse complement strand
GATTGACTCAAATAAAGCCGTAGAATAATCAAAGCTAGAGTCATCAAATTTAATAACTAAAATTGCATTGTCATAATTAATGGGAACAATTTTAGTTTTTTGTGATGCTGGAGCTGAATCAGTTTTTTGTAATTCAGCTGAAGATTTTGTAGGAGGTGTGCTAACGGTTCCGCCAAATTTTCCTACTTCAACATCTTCGGCCAATTGTTTCATGTACTGTCTTTCATCGTTTAGTATTTGAATTTCTCTGGTAATTTTCTCTTCTAACTCTGTCATCAGGCGATCATATAGCACTGATGTTCTCTGAACATCATCCTTAAGAACCTTAAGTTGATTATGATCTTCATCGATAGCGCCGGAAATAAAGAAACTTGAGTCGATTGCACTTTTTAAATGACCGATTAGTGCTGCATCAGCTGTGACTCTGTTATTAACGATTTGCAAATTATTGACATTGTTTTGAATATCTTCGAGTGCTCTCTGAGCATCATTCCACTGACCAACTAAGATTGGGTTTCCTGGGGTAGTTCCAATTTGTAGTCTGGATCTTATTGCGCTTGAAAGCCCTTGATAGACAGAAGTTTGTTCATCAACAAGATCTTTAAACCTTAAGAAATCATTATTGTGAGAAGAAATAGCGTTTTGGATACTAGTAAGATCTGCTCTAAATTGGTTAATTTTTCCACCAACAAATGTACCTGTTGGACCAGTATCATTGACAACTTGAGGAGGAGTCATTGTGGGTGGAGGTGCGTATTGAGATGGAGGAATTTCTCGGGCATTGGCCTGTTGATTTAGATCTTGAACTGATGCTGGCACCTCTTCAAGAGCAGGAGGTGCTGCCACCTCTTCATCTGAAAGTGATGGAAAAACATATTCTTGAACACCCGTACATGAGTTTAGAAAGAATACAAAAGCTAAAGCCGAATAGTTGAAATATTTTTTAATCATGATTTTATAAACTTATTAATTATTTTATTGTTAACATATGTCTGATTTTATAATTTATAGCCTATTAAAAAAGTAAAATAAACAAAAAAAAATTTTACTTAAAATAAATTATTTTAATTAAATGACATATTTATCTGTTTTTTATTAAAATCAAATTGACTTTTTGTGCCCGTAGCTTAATTGGATAGAGCATCTGACTACGAATCAGAAGGTTGGGAGTTCGACTCTCTCCGGGCACGCCATGCTTGTAAATATAAAAAAAATTAAAAACTTAATACTATAGGTTGACAATATTTATACTTTTATTACTATATGTTGTGTCTTTTAACTTTAAGGTAGGAAATTGAAATGAATCAACAAAATGCAAACGTACTTAATTTAGTAGAAGAGAAAGTAGAAGATAAAAATCTCTCTAATAAACAAAAAAATCTCGAGATAGATCACTCAAGAGATAGATTTTTAACTGATTTCGGTAAGGCAACACTTAACGATAGATATGTTTTACCAAATGAGAAATTCCAAGATATGTTTATGAGGGTTGCTCAAAGTTACAGTGATAATGATTCCCATGCTCAGCGAATTTATGATTACATTTCAAAACTTTGGTTCATGCCAGCCACACCGATACTATCTAACGGAGGAGCAAAGAGAGGTTTACCAATTTCATGTTTTCTTAACACAGTCCACGATAGTCTTGATGGAATACTCTCAACTTGGGGAGAAAATGTATGGCTTGCGTCAAATGGCGGTGGCATTGGAACATATTGGGGAGAAGTAAGGTCAATTGGTGAAACTGTAAAAAAGTCTGGTCAAACGTCTGGAATCATTCCATTTGTTAGAGTAATGGATTCTTTGACACTTGCAATTTCACAAGGTTCATTAAGAAGAGGGTCAGCAGCTTGTTATCTAGATATTCACCATCCAGAAATTGAAGAATTTCTTGAAATAAGAAAACCATCAGGCGATTTTAATAGGAAAAGTCTAAACCTTCATCACGGAATCAATATTACAGACGAGTTTATGGAATGCGTCAAACATAACAAGGAATTTTGTCTAAGAAGTCCAAAAACCAACGAAACTCTCAGAAAAGTAAATGCTAGAGAGTTGTGGCAAAAAATTTTAGAAACAAGAATGCAAACTGGTGAACCCTATTTAGTATTCATGGATACAGTTAACAAAAACATGGCAAAACATCAAAGAAAATTAGGTATGAATGTTAAGACATCAAATTTGTGCAGTGAAATAATGCTTCACACCGGACTAGACCATCACGGAAAAGAGAGAACTGCGGTTTGTTGTTTGTCCTCAGTAAATTTGGAAAAATGGGAAGAGTGGTCAAAAGATACAAAATTTATTGAAGACATAATGCGTTTCCTTGATAATGTTTTAGAAGATTTTATTAAAAAGGCTCCCGAATCAATGAAAAATGCAATTTATTCAGCAAAAATGGAGAGATCTGTTGGTCTTGGAGCCATGGGTTTTCATAGTTTTCTTCAAAAAAAAGGTGTCCCATTTGAGAGTGCTGTAGCAAAAAGCTGGAACTCAAAATTTTTTAAACATCTAAAAAAAGAAGCAGATAAGGCATCATTGATACTAGCAATGGAAAAAGGAGCTTGTCCAGACGCACAAGAAATGGGAGTGAAAGCTAGGTTTAGTCATAAATTAGCAATAGCTCCAACTGCATCAATTAGTATAATTTGTGGAGGCACAAGTGCGTGTGTTGAGCCTATCCCTGCAAACATATACACACATAAAACTTTGTCAGGATCTTTTACCGTTAAAAATAAGTATCTTGAGTCTCTTCTTGAGAGTAAAGGACTTAATAATGAAAAAGTTTGGCAAAGTATTTTAGAAAATGATGGCTCTATCACTCACATCGAAGAATTGGACGAAAACGAAAAAGCCGTTTTTAAAACTGCATTTGAAATTGACCAAAGATGGATAGTTGAGATGGCAGCCGACAGAACACCATACATATGCCAAAGTCAATCAATAAACTTATATTTGTCAGCTGATATTGATAAATGGGATTTGATGATGCTCCATTGGAAAGCATGGGAACTCGGAATAAAAAGTTTGTACTATTGTAGATCTAAATCAATTCAAAGAGCAAGTTATGCAGGAGTTGAGGCCGACAACACTAAACAATGGCCACAAAAAAATATCGTTAATGAAAAAACAGACTATGAAGAATGCTTATCATGTCAGTAAAATCAAAAAATTAAAGGAGAAAAAAAATGGATGGAAATGAAAAAAAAATTATAATAGAGAAACCAGGATTATTAACTTCCTCACATTCATATAAACCATTTAGGTATCCGTGGGCATATGATTTTTGGAAGAGGCAACAGCAAGTACATTGGATGCCAGAAGAAGTTCCACTTGGCGAAGATTGCAAAGATTGGGTTATTAAATTAAATGATAATGAAAGAAATCTTCTAACACAAATCTTTAGATTTTTCACTCAATCCGATGTTGAAGTTAATGATAATTACATGGAGAGATATTCACAAGTATTCAAACCAACAGAGATTAAAATGATGATGTCTGCATTTTCTAACATAGAGACTGTGCACATTGCGGCTTATGCACTTTTACTCGAAACAATAGGTATGCCAGATACTGAATTTTCCGCTTTCTTAAAGTATAAAGAAATGTCAGATAAACACGATTATATGCAACAGTTTACGGTTGACTCTAATCATGAAATAGCTAAGACAGTTGCAATGTTTGGAGGCTTTACAGAGGGACTTCAGCTTTTTGCCAGCTTTGCAATGCTTCTGAATTTTCCAAGACATAATAAAATGAGAGGTATGGGACAAATAGTAACATGGTCTGTAAGAGATGAATCCCTTCATTGTGAAGGGATGGTCAAGCTTTTCCATGAGTTTGTAAAAGAAACAAAGTGTATGACAACGAAACTTAAAAACGAAATTGTAGAATGTTGTGAAAAGGTCGTTGAACTGGAAGACAATTTTATTGATCTAGCTTTTGAAATGGGACCGGTAGAAGGAATGGAACCATCTGATATTAAAAATTACATCCGATATATTGCAGATTGGAGATTGAAACAACTTAATCTTAACCCAATGTTTGGGATTAAAGAACATCCTTTGCCTTGGTTAACAGAGATTTTAAATGGAGTTGAACATGCCAACTTTTTTGAGGCTAGGGCGACAGAATATTCAAAAGTTGCAACTTCAGGAAATTGGGATGGAAAAGAGGGAGTTTGGGAATCCTTTGATAATAAAGTAAAAAGTTTCGGCTAATTTTATTTTTCAACGTAAATAGTTTGAGATGGAAATGCAAATGAGCATTTCCGTCGCTCGATAATCTTTTTTATTTCTATTGCAAGTCTGTCTTTAGCTTCTAAGAACTTTGAATAATCATTTGTCCTTGTAAAACATCTTACAATCAAATCGATTGAGCTTGGCGAAAACTCATTAATTTTTACAATAACAGGCGTTGCCTCTGAAACTATAAAGTCAGAGTTATTCTTTATAATCAGTTTTTCTATGTCATCACAAATATTCTTTAGTTGAGTTATAGTGCTTTTATATTCCACGCCAATTATCCAGTTGATCCTTCTATTCGAAATCTCAGTTATATTTGTTACTGCATTCTCAGCAAACTGATAGTTAGGTATGAAGCACAATGATTTATCAAATTTTCTAACTGCTGTTGATCTAAAGCCAATTTTCTCGACGCTTCCTTCAACGATGTCTTGGATGAAAATTACGTCTCCTTTTTTAAATCTTTTTTCTACTAATACCAAAATACCAGAAATTAAATTTTTAAATAAATCCTGAGCACCTAGCGCTACTGCGACACCAAACAAACCGAGACCGGCTATAATCGGACCCACTCTAATACCCCATAATTCTAAAACTGCAGAAAAGCCAAGAATATATATCAAAATTTTTATTGCACTAACAAACCAGTCTAATAAATCATTCGTAAAGATCAATTTTAAGTTTTGTATTTTTTGAGTTAAAGGGGAAACACATTTGCTGATTAACCAAAAGATTAAGATTGTGAATAAAGAGAGGTTTACGTTATCAAAAAAACCAGATATTTTATCTGGTGCGTTTAAAATATTCGTTGCCGAAACTATTCCCAATAGAATAACAAGGAAGTTAATTGGTTTATCGATTGATTTGATAAATGTACCTTTAATCTTTTTATCCGAGAAACGTAAAAGTAATGTTATTTTTTTTATAATTACATTTTTTATAAATTTCTTGAATAAAATAAAAAGAAATAATAAAGAAATTGACATTAAAAAATTGGAAATAGAAATATCAAATAATGAAACATTACTATCAATTCCTAAGCTTTCTATGATTCTAAGAATTTCTTCCATTTTCTAATAATTTTTGTAGCATTTTATATGAATCCTCATACCCAAATCCTTGATAAGATAATTTTTTTAATACTTTATCAAAAAGTTCTTGTTCTGGAATATTTAATTTTTTTAGTTTTTCTAAAAGATTTGTTTTTTTGATGTAATTGCTAATTAGTATATTATCTAAATTACTATTCAAAAAAGCAGTGCCGAGAAATTTATTAATAAGCTCTGCATTAAAATTTAACTTGTTAAGTTTGAAAATTATTTTTTTTTTTGAATATCCTTTTTCTATAAATTTCTGAAATGTTATTTCTAATAATCTTTCTTCATTAAAGGCCCCAATTTTTTCAAAGTAATTAGATGCATCATTTATCTGGCTGATAAAATTTTCAAATTCATCCTTATTAATTTTTTTTGCAAAGAAATCTCTATTTATTTTATTTTTTAATATTTCCTCAAACTTTTTTTTGGTAACTGTATATCTTGATAAGTAATAATTTGAATAATTTTTTAAATAATCAGATATCATAACTATATATTAATTTTAAACTTAATTATAAAAAAACCTATGTATAAAATTAAAAGTTTCAAAGGATTTAATTGGATTGGATTTTATACTCTATACAAAAAAGAAGTAAAAAGATTTTTTAATGTTTTTGCTCAAACAATTTTAGCACCTGCAGTAACAACAATTTTATTTTATGTAATATTTACATTATCACTTGATAGAGATTTTATAATTAGTGGAAACTATACATACTCAGAATTTCTAGCACCGGGTTTAATATGTATGGCAATTATGCAGAATGCTTTTGCTAATACATCTTCCTCAATTTTGATATCAAAAGTTCAAGGTAACATTGTGGATGTTTTGATGCCTCCAATATCAGAGCTGGAATTGACATTTTCTTATTGTCTTGGTGGTGTTACTAGAGGTATATTAATTGGTCTGTCCGTATACTTACTGATAAACATTTTTATTCCAATTAAAATTAATAGTATTTTTATAGTTTTATATTTTGCATTTACTTCTTCCTTACTTCTCTCTTTACTGGGAATTTTATGTGGTGTTTGGGCGAAGAAATTTGACCACATGGCTTCAATCACAAACTTTATTATCTTGCCACTAACATTTCTTTCGGGTACTTTTTATACAATTGACAGGTTGCCAGAGTTCTGGCATTTTTTAGCTAGTTGGAACCCTTTCTTCTATATGATTGATGGTTTTAGATTCGGTTTCTTAGGTCAAGGAGATAGTAATATTCTTTTGGGTTGCATTATAATGTTTGTTAGTAATTTAATTTTATTAATTTCAACAATTTATATTTTTAAAAAAGGTTATGGACTAAGGTCATAATGAGTATTCTTGGTGTATATAATCCATTAGACATCGAGGTTGATCACGGAGATGGAGTATACCTTTACTCAAAAGAAGGAACCCGATATTTAGATTTCACAAGTGGTATTGGAGTTACAAGTTTGGGACATAGTCATCCATCTCTAGTGTCTGCTTTAAAAGACCAAGCTGAAAAAATATGGCATTGCTCTAATTTATTCAAAATCGGTAACCAACAAATTGTAGCGGATAAAATTACAAAAAACTCTTTTGCTAAATCAGTTTTTTTCTGTAATTCTGGAACAGAGGCAGTAGAGGCCGGTATAAAAGTTATTAGAAAATTTTTCCATGATAAGAACATAAAAAAAACAAAAGTAATTTGCGCCAAAAATGCATTCCATGGAAGAACTTACGCAGCTATATCTGCTAGTGGAAAATCAAAATTAACACAAGGTTTTGAACCAGTATTAAAGGGTTTCAAACAGGTTCCTTTTAATGATAGCAAACAGCTTTATAAAAATATTGATAATGAAACAGCTGCAATAATGATCGAGACTGTTCAAGGAGAAGGTGGAATTACTCCCGCAAATAAACAATATCTAAGAGAAATACAAAAAATTGCGAATGACAATAATATATTGTTATTTTTTGATGAAGTGCAGTGTGGAGTTGGAAGAACAGGGAAATTTCTTGCAACTGAATGGGTCAAAGAATTAAGTCCAAACTTGGTAGCAATTGCAAAAGGTATTGGAGGAGGATTTCCAGTAGGTGCTCTTTTACTTGATAAAAAAACTACAAGCTCAATGCCTCAAGGGTCACATGGATCCACGTTTGGGGGAAATCCTTTAGGAATGGCTGTTGCAAATGAGGTTTTAAATTTTGTATTAAATGAAGAATTTCTTGATCATGTAAGGGAAATTGGATTTAACTTAAGAAAGTTATTAAAAGAAGAAATAGTTGAGAAATTCCCAAAATTGGTTTCTGGTGTAAGAGGAATTGGCCTCATGATAGGCTTGGAAGCTAAGGAAAGTAATGAAATTTTGATAAAATCAATGATACAAGAAAAGCTATTAACCGTAAAAGCAGGGCAGAATGTAATCAGAATGTTGCCACCATTAATTTTGGAAATGAAACATGTGGAGGAGGCAATTAATAAAATTGATAAAGCTTTCTCGAAATTATAAAAATATGACTGAAGTATTTAGAAATTTTTTAAATTTAGACGAATTAAAAACACAAGAGATAAATTTTATTCTAAAAAAGAGTCATGAATTAAAGAGAAATTTTAGAAAAATTAAATTTTCTGAAAAAAAAATTTTAGCAATGATTTTTGAAAAACCATCCACAAGGACTAGGGTTTCATTCGAGGTTGGAATGAAACAGTTGAATGGTGATGTAGTAATTTTAGATCATGCAGATACACAACTTGGAAGAGGTGAGTCTCTTGAAGATACAATAAAAGTTTTATCTAGATACGTTGATATAATAGTGTATCGAGGTTCAGATGAAAAAAAGATTTATGATCTTTGCAAATTATCAACTATTCCAATAATCAATGGTTTAACAGATGATAGCCATCCGTGTCAGATTATGGCTGATATTATGACTTTACAAGAAAATTTTAAGTCTATCGAGAAATTAAATATTTGTTGGGTAGGAGATGGTAATAATGTTTGTAACTCTTGGATTCATTCATGTAATCATTTTAAATACAAACTAAATATTGCATGTCCAAGTGGAAGCTTTCCTAAAAAAAAAGTTTTAAAAAAAGTAAATAGTTCAAAAATTAACCTCTTCAATGACCCAATGCAAGCTGTTAAAGATGCAGATGTTGTAGTTACTGATACATGGGTATCAATGGGTATGAAAGACAATCCAGAGAGACTAAAAAAGTTTAAAAACTTTCAGATAAATGAAAAACTTATATCAAAAACTAATAGAAAAACTTATTTTTTACATTGCCTACCCGCTCACAGAGGCTGTGAGGTTACAGATGAAATTATTGATGGAAAAAATTCATTAGTGTGGAATGAAGCTGAAAATAGATTGTATGCTCATCAAGCCATATTGCTCTGGTGCTTAAAAGAAATTTAGTAAAATTATCTTTTCCAAAGCTGTGGAGATAAAAGTATTAAAATTGGAAAAAGTTCAAGCCTTCCCACGAGCATTCCAAGACATAAAAAAATTTTTGTGAAATCAGAAATAGAGGAATAATTACCACTTGGCCCTATAGTTTCGTTGAGGCCTGGTCCAACATTAGCAAGAGTTGCTGCTGCTCCAGAAAGTGAAGTTATTATTCCTTGTCCATCAAATGCAAGAATCAAACTCAAGGTTGCGAAAATAAATATATATAAAAAGAAATAACCAGTTACTGAATTTAATACATCTTCACTAATTTCTCTGTCATTATAAGTAGGTATAAAAACGCCTCGCGGTTGAATTATTTTTTTTATTAAAGTTACGGCTGACTTAATTAAGATTTGAACTCTAAAAATTTTTAGCCCACAACTTGAAGACCCAGAACAACCACCAATTAACATCAAGAAAAGAAATAATAATGTTGTAAAGGACCCCCAAACACTGAAGTCATATGTACTAAACCCACTCCCAGTTGAAATCGAAACAACTGCGAAAGCAGAAATTCTTAATGATTGTAAGAAGTCTACTTCGTAATATTTTTTTAGCCAGAATGCAACTATAAGAGTTACTGTCGTTACAACTATACAAAAAAATTGAACTTGAGAACTTAAAAAAAGATCTTTCACTTTTCCCCTCAAAGACTGAAATAATAGAATGAATGGTAATGAAGATAGAATCATAAAAAAAATTGTTATTAGTTCTGTAGAAAGCGAGTCAAAAAATCCTATAGACATATTTTTAGTAGAAAATCCACCTGTAGCAATTATTGTCATACCATGAGCAATGCTGTCGAAATAACTCATACCTGAAAGATGAAGTAGTAGTGAACATACAATTGTAAGAAATAAATACACAAGTCCAATTCCAGTTGCTATCTTTGTTGTTCTTGGGAGCACCTTATCCTCTTTTGAACTAAATTCACTTTGAAATAACTGCATTCCTCCAATTTTTAATATTGGAAATATAGCAATTGCAATCACAATAATACCGATACCGCCAAGCCACTGTAGCATGGCCCTCCATATGAGAATTGACTCTGAAGTCGTGTCAAGATTTTGTATTACAGTTGCTCCAGTTGTTGTAAGTCCCGACATCGATTCAAAAAAAGAGTCTGACAAGGATAGAGCAGTTGTACCTAAATAAAATGGTAATGCGCCAATAAAGGTCAAGAGAATCCAAGATATGAGAGTTAATAAAAACGCTGAGAGTACCTCAACGTCTTTATCTTTTCTCTTAAAAATAAACGATACATTTAGACCAGTGAACAAACATACAATTGAGATCACAAAAAAAACCACCCAGTCTGTTCCATTGTAATAGTAATCAACTATTCCGGGTATGAATGAATATATTGAAAAAAATACTAATAAGTTGCCGACTATAAAAAGAGAAGACTTTAGGTTTTCCATTTTTAATTAAATTTATTTTCTTTATTTGGTATGTCTAGAGAAAAAGGGGGTATTGAAACTTCAAATTCTTGTCCGTCAAAACTTTGCATTTGGTAACTTCCATGCATTAATCCTGAGCTAGTCTTAAGTGGTGTTCCACTAGTATATTCAAATTCATCACCTGGCTCGATTGTTGGTTGTTCCCCAACCACTCCCTTGCCTCTAACTTCTCTATGGTTACCATTTGAGTCAAAAATTTTCCAGTGGCGACTGATTAATTTTATCTTTTCTTCTTCGTTATTTCTTATTTTTACTTTGTATGCCCAAAGATAAGAGTCTTCTTGAGGGTCTGAATGGTCTTCAAGATATATTGGTTCAACGAAAACAGACACTTTATATTTTTTTTTCATTATTTTAGTCCATTGATTTTTTCAAAGATTTATCTAAATCATCCAATATCTCATCAATATTCTCTAAACCTACCGAAATCCTGATCAAATTTGGGTTAATACCTAATAATTTTTTTTCCATATTATTTAGTCTATGATGAGTTGTTGTTTCTGGATGAGTAATAAGCGATTTAGTATCTCCTAGATTATTAGAAATGTTAATTAAAGACAAATTATTTAAAAATGAAAATGATTTTTCTTTTTTTTTCTTTTTTACAGTTGCAAGTTCAAAAGATATCAAATTCCCCCCCATTTCCATTTGTTTTTTTGCTAAATCTACTTGTGAGAATTTTTTATAATGTGGATAATAAATTTTGTTTATGTATTTCGAATTATCCAAATATTCTACTATCTTCGTGGCGTTTTCTGATTGTTTTTTTACTCTTAGTTCAAGTGTATCTAAACCTTTAATTAATACCCATGCATTAAATGGACTTATGGATGGACCAGTGTTTCTTATAAAAGGTTTAATTATATTTTCACAATACTTTTTTGTTCCAAGGATAGCGCCTCCCATTACTCGGCCATGTCCATCAATATGCTTTGTGGCGGAATACATTACTACATCTGCTCCAAATTCAATTGGCTTTTGGAGAATTGGGGTGGCAAAAACGTTGTCAACAACAACTAATGTTTCTTGTTTTTTAGCTATTTTTACAACATTCTTGATATCAACTATTTCTAAACATGGATTGGATGGTGTTTCAAAAAAGATAAGTTTAGTTTTTTTTTTTTAATGCTTTTTGCCAAGATTCGATATTGGTTCCATCTATTAACTCAACATCAATTCCGAATCTAGGTAGTATTTTAGTAAGGATGTAATGACAACTTCCAAAAAGTGCTCTCCCAGCGACCACTCTGTCGCCCGTTTTGAGATATGACATGAAAATTGTAAAAACAGCTGCCATACCGGTAGAAGTAGCCCAACATGATTCTGCCCCCTCAATTTGAGCAAGTTTCTTTTGAAAAATTTCAATAGTTGGGTTTCCAAATCTTGAATACAGAAATCTTTTTTTTTTTTCTTTAAATGCTTCTTCAGCCTCTTCAGCTGTTTTGTAAATAAAACCCGAAGTGAGAAAAAGTGGTTCACTAGTTTCCATGAACTCCGTCCTTATTTTTCCACCGTGGATAAGATCTGTAGAAATTTTTTTTTTCATTTTATTTTTAGATTAACATTTTCTAAAATTTATTTATAGTAGTGAAAATTATGAGGGCAAAGTTTTTTTTCATTT
>MDTG01281980.1_pt1 | contig 11844 bp, 11 predicted proteins | sample 811421 | NCBI WGS metagenome assembly MDTG01 (sample SAMN05326645, study PRJNA326480) | marine metagenome | isolation source: seawater | place: Pacific Ocean: South East | collected 2011 | reverse complement strand
TTCTTTATAAGACTTTTCTAAAATAGTTTTATAATTATCATTTTCTAAAATAGGAAATATTTTCTGAGTAATTATATCTCCGGTATCAATTCCTTCATCAATAAAATGAACTGTAATTCCGAATTCTTTCTCATCATTAATTAAAGCCCAGTTTAATACGTTCCTTCCTCTATAAAAAGGCAATTTACCCGCATGACAATTTATTGTTCCCATGCTTGGAATCGTAAAAGTAGATTTTTTGAAGATTTGATTAAATGACATAGATACAAATAATTGACATTTATAATTTTTCAATTTTTTCTGAAAATCAAAACTATTAATATCTTTTTCTACCAGAAAATCAATTTCTAATTCTTCAGCTTTTTTTCTAAGAAATAAATCAGGATTATTATATCTAGCACATATAAATGCAATCTCAATATCTTCTGAATTGATAATAAGTTCTAAAGCATTATGAGCCCAAGGGCCATCAGCAAAATATCCCAATAACATAAAAAATATTAAGGAAAGTATCTTTACATTTTATCTAATAATGGTTTATTTATATGATTTAATATTTTTTGTCTACAAATAATTGCGGACTACTTGGCAAATTTATAAGTCTTTGTGATTGGAATTTAGCTTCAATTAATTGACTCTTCTGACAATTTTCATACATTGGTAATTCGGATAATAATTTCCATACAGGTCTAATATAAATTTTCGAATTATATGCCTCATTTAATAACTGATCTCTTATTATTTTATGATTCTCCATATTTAGCCTCAATGTAATCAACCAATAATTACTTCTGGAACTTTCTCTTTCTGAGATGATTTCACATTGATCTAAGTCATCAAAATATTTCTTGTATTTGAAATACAATTTTCTTTTATTTTGCAATTTATCATCCAACATTTCCATCTGAGATGTACCTAAAGCAGCATTGATATTTGGCAACCTATCATTCCAACCTACCTGATCATGAAAAAATTCATATTGATGCTTCAATTTAGCTGTGGTAGATAAATGCCTCGCCAGATCTGCTAATTCTTTTTTATTTGTTATTAACATTCCTCCTCCTCCTGAAGTGATTATCTTATTTCCGTTGAAGCTTATTGTTCCAATATCCCCGATACATCCTGCATGAGTATATTTACCCCTTTTAAATAAATAACTTCCTAAAGCTTCAGCTGCATCTTCGATTAAAGGTAATTTCCATTTCTTACAAACCAATTTGATATTTTCAATTTTAGACATCAAGCCAAAAACATGAACTATAACTACAGCAGCAATTTTCCTTCCAGTTTCCTTATTTATAAGTATTCCATTTTTTAAAATTGCTATCTCTTCAAGTCTTCTATCTAACGCTTCTGGGCACATACCAAGAGTATCTTTTTCAATATCAATAAAATGAGGAAATGCCCCAAGATGAGAGACAGAATTTGCTGTAGCGACAAAACTCATTGGTGGTATTAATACTTCATCATTTACACTTACCCCTAAACAAGACAATGAAAGTCTAAGAGCAACCGTTCCATTAGAAACTGCAATTGCATATTTAGCACCAGTAAATTTCTTGATTTTGTTCTCAAATTCTGTCACCCAATTACCTGAGGAGCTTACCCATCCAGAATCAATACAGGAAGCTAAATATTTTTTCGCATTAGAGTTAACAAAACTTGGCTCATGCAAGTTTATAGGTTCAGAATCTGATGAAAACCCTGACACAAGTTTAATACGTTTAATAATTGATTGGCATTCTTTTTCTTTAGTCATACTGAATAATTATCTGGTCTGTAGTAGCTAAGATTTTCAACTTTGCTGAACCAATCAATAGTGAGTTTTAGACCCCTTTTGAAACCATCCAAACCAGAATACTTAGGTTGCCAATTTGTTAGTTCTTTAATGAGACTATTATCACCAAATAATCTATTTACTTCAGATTTTTCCGGTCTAAATCTACTTTCATCTGATTTAATTTGGATCTCGATATTCATGATTTCAGCAATTAAATTTGCAGTATCTTCAATAGAAATCTCGAAGTTACTAGCAGAGTTAATTATTTTTCCTACAGTATTTTCTGAAAAAGCTAAAGCCTTAAAAGCTTCACAAGTATCGTAGACATAGTTAAAGTCCCTGGTAGGTTTTATTTTCCCAAGAGAAATATCTTTCTTCCCGCTCAATATCTGCGAAATTATTGTTGGGATAACAGCTCGTGCACTTTGTCTTGGACCATATGTATTGAAAGGCCTTATTATTGTAATTGGTGTTTTAAAACTCCTCCAAAAACTCATAGCTAATTGGTCAGCACCTATTTTTGTAGCAGCATATGGAGATTGTCCTACCAAAGGATGCGATTCATTTATTGGAACTTTTTGAGCTGTTCCATAGGTCTCAGAGGTAGAGGTATGAACAACTTTTTTAATATCTAATTTTCTTGCCGCTTGTATAATATTTAAAGTTCCAACAATATTCGTCTCAACATAACTTTGAGGAGCTCTATAGCTGTAGGGGATAGCGATTAATGATGCAAGATGAAAAATTACATCAATTCCTTTACATGCTTCAATTACACTTTCTTGATCCCTAATGTCTCCTAAATGTACATCAATATTATCTTTTATTGAAGAATCTACATGATCTAACCAGCCCCAACTACCGATTGAGTTATAAAAGCAAAAAGCTCTCACATTATATCCATCTCTAACTAATGATTCCACAAGATGAGAACCAATAAAGCCATCAGCTCCAGTTACCAGTAAATTTGCCATTTTAATTTAGAGACTCCATCCGTCATCGACAATAATATTTTGGCCATTAATTGCAAAAGATGAATCTGACAGCAAAAACATTACAATACCTGAAATATGTTTCTCAGCTGATAACATTCCAATATTACAGCATGAGTTTTTATATTTATTTAAAAAAGATTCTGGTTGTTTGTCTAAAATCCCTCCAGGACTAATACAATTAACCCTAATATTCTTATTAGAGTAATATTTAGCTAGCCATTTCGTTATAGAAATAATACCAGCTTTTATAGCGGAGTATTCAATAGGCGAATGCATTTCAGTTCCCTCGTAGTGATCAAATTTAGGTGAATTAAATCCTAATATTGAAGAAATATGTATTAAGTTTCCTTTTTCTTGTTGAATAAAATATCTCAAAATTCTTTGGGAAAAAATTATAGCTCCACCCAGTTGCATTGAAAGATCTTTATCTAAATTATCCTGATTAAGCTCTTCAAATTTTGTTCCCCATCCTTTAGATGTTGGATAGGCAGAGTGAATAGCACAATCTATTGTTGGAACTTTTTGGAGACATTCATCTAATAACTTTTCTATACCTTCTGAGGTTGTTATGTCTGCAAATATCAAATGAATATTTTCTTGATATTTTCTTAAAAATTGATCTCTAAAACAAGTTAATTTTTTTTTATCAATATCAGTTAGCAAAACCGTTCCTCCATTCTCTAAAACTTTAGAAGCTACTGCAGATCCAATCCTACCTGCAGCTCCTGTTATTAAAACTGTTTGATTAGCTAATTCCAATTTAAAAAATTAAATACCTTTTTCAGGATGATCCCTATTTTCCATTAAGAACTTTGCTATGGAGTAATCAAATGGATTATCAATATCAATACATCGTTCTGAAGGAATCTCCACACCATATACATTACCATCCCACATTGATGAGGATTTGATAATAAATTCAGGTCTTGATACATAGGCTATGGTAGTTAAGTCATAGCATGCAGGTGCATCCTGTCTTCTATAAAAACCTGAATTTTTAAAGATTAAATTAACTTTAGAGGAACTATCAGCTGTGACCATATTAAACCAAGGACTTCTATTAGCTTTAGACATTGTTAAAACCAAATCTATCTCTCCATTTAATGCAGAGAGACAACGCTGAACATCTTCTTTAATTCTAAGAGGTGCTGTAGTTGGCAAACTGAGGAATTTATCAAATTTTTCATGATTATTCTGAACATATTTAATAGCATGTTGCCAAGCTATCCATTCTGAGGAATTATCTTGAGCCAACTCAAAAGGCCTTTTTATTACTTGAACATTTTGATTTTTTGCTATTTGAGAAATTTCTTCACAATCAGTAGAAACAAAAATCTTATCTACCTCCTCTAGATTTTTTGCCAGATTAATACTATGTACTAATAAAGGCAATCCTGCTATTGGGAGTATATTTTTCTTTAGAATACCCTTTGAACCTCCTCTAGCAAAAATAAAACAAAATATTTTTTCTTTCATGAGCTTCCTTAATTTGATTGATAAATTTTTTTTGCTTGTTTAATAAGCTCAATTATTTGTTTTCCTTCATTAAGAGAACATTTAGGTTTTTGATTATTAAAAATACAGTCAAAAAAATGTTGGATTTGAATTAAAAATAGCGAGTCTCTTTCTATATTCATCTTTTTTTGATAAATAATATGCTCATCATTTGAAATTTCTAGCATCCCAGGAATAATATCCCAAATAATTTGTCCATTTTCTCCTCTGATTGTTATTTTTCTAGTTGAGGGTTGACTACAGAAATTTATCCTAATTGAAATAAGAACTCCCTCATGATTCTCAGCAATTAAATAAGCTCTGTCTTCAACATCAATAGGAAGTAATCCTGAAGACTTTAAATTTGCACTTTTTATTTTAAGTGGTCCTAGAAACCAATTTGCGATATCAATTTCATGACTTAATTCTAATAATACGCCCCCACCTAATTCTCTCTTGGCAGAAACACTTTTCAAATAATCTACGTCTTGTCTCCATTTTGGCAACCAAGAACCACAATAAAAGTCGGCATCAACAATCTTACCCAAAATATTTTCATTTAATCTACTTTTAATAAGATTGGCGCAAGGATGATGCCTTAAAACATATCCTAGGAGCATTGGGATTGACTTGGAAAGATTTAAAATTTTATTCCATTCTTCAAAACTTTCATCTCCTAACCCTAATGGTTTTTCAATTAAACATGGAACTCCCGAATTTGCAAAAGCTATTGATTGAGTAATATGCATATTTGCGGGGCTTGTTATTATTGCAGCATCTGGTTTCCATTCTATAGATTCTCCAATGTTTGAAGCCTGATAATCTATTAGTTTTGTTTCCTCGCATTCAGGACCATAACCAGATCTTAAAACCGCTACTTCTAAATTAGGCCAGTTCCTTTTTATTATTCTTAAATATCTTCTTCCTATACTTCCTAACCCACAAATTATTATTTTTCTTATAGTATTATTTGCCATTTTTTTTTATATTTTATCAGCCCAAGAAGAATAGGCCTCTTCTAATGTTTCTGGTCGTCCTATATCAAGCCAATATTCATGAATTGGACATGCAATTACTTTTCTTTTTATAGAAATTAATTTTTTTATTAATTCAGGCATATCAATATTTTCATCCTTTTTTATTAACTTAAGTATTGAAGGATTAAGTGCATAAACGCCAGCATTTACATTTTTTTTATATGAGGGCTTTTCGACCATTTTTATTACATCTATACAATCAGTTTCAATAACCCCAAAGGGGACATCTACTACATATTCCCTTACTGCCAATGTTGCATGTGCATTATGATGCGAATGAAATTCTAATAATTTATTTGGATTGAATTTTGTCAACACATCTCCATTAAGAACTAATATGTCATCCTTTAAATTTGATGGTAATAATGATAATGATCCTGCAGTACCAAGGGCTTTATTCTCTTCTAGATAGCTTATTTTTATGTCCCATTTAGCACCATCTTTGAAATAGTTCATTATTATTTCTTTTAGGTAATTTACAGAAATAAAGAATTCTTTAAATCCATTATTAATACAATTCTCAATCACAATTTCCAATATTGGTTTACCTTTAACCTCTAGCATAGGTTTGGGACAATTTATAGTTTGAGGTCTAAGCCTACTACCTATTCCACCAGCCATTATTACAACTGGGTTTGGTAAATATTTTTTCTTTGATAAAGTATTTGAGACTAATAATTTTTTTACAAATCCTTCTTTATCTAAAACAGGTAAATGTCTTAATTTCTTTTGAATCAATTTTTCTTCTGCTTTAAATAAATTATCTTTATCCGTTACAAAATAAAAATTCTTGTTCATTATATTTAATACACTTGATTCTAATTCTTTTCCTGCCAACAAAGCTCTCCTAATATCTCCGTCAGTTAATGTGCCAATCAACTTTTTTTTATTATTAAGAACTAAAATGATGCCAACTTGGCATTTATCCAACGCCGATAAAGCACCTCTAATATCGACTTTTTCTGATACACAAAAAATTTCAAGATCAAAAAAAGCTTCCATTATTAAACATTTAAATGAAAAATTTATATAAAAGATTTATATTTTAAATTAATTATAAATTACGGATACTAATTCAAACAAAATTGTCTATAAAAAACTCAACAATAATTGTTGCTTCTTTGATTTTATTAGGGAGAATCTCAGGGTTTATTAGAGAATGGTTACTTTCTTCTATTTCAGGTGCTAATGAGCAAACTGATGTTGCTGTAATTCTTTTTACCTTTCCAGATTTGATAGTCAGTCTATTACTTGGAGGGGGCCTAGCTACTACCCTTATTCCATATTTAGGTTCTTTAGAAAATAAAAAAAGAAAAAAATTTATTAATCAAGTTGCCTTTCTCATATTTATTATCTTTCTTATTTTTGCTTTTTTATTTTCCTTTAATTTAGATTTAATGTGGGGTTTATTAGCGCCAGGTATAAATGAAACAATAAGAAGAGACTCAAGCATTTTTTTTATAATTATAATTTTCTGCATTCCTATTACAGCAATTACGGGGGTATTATCTGCATACTTAAACTCAAAATCAAAATTCAAAATTGCAGCTTCTGGCACTTTTCTTTTTAATTCAGGAATAATTATTGGCCTATTTTTAAATATTCCAATTCTTTGGAGAATTACCATCGGTGTAATAATAGGAACTACATTAAGATTTTTGTCTCAAAATAACTTCATTAAATTATTCAAAGATCTGAGAAATATATTTGATGAAAATTTGATTAAGAAAGAATTTTTAAAAATATTTATATTTAACTTTTCATTTGTAACATCAATAATTTTAATGCCTTCAATTGGTAGATCTTGGGCTTCAAATATAAGTAGTGGTTCTCTAACAATATTTTCTTATGCGAATAGATTAATAGAATTACCAATAGGAGTTATCATTGGATCTTTAACGACTGTTCTACTTACAAAATTAACTAATGACTCTTCAATATCGAATATCATTAAATCAATAAAGATAGTTTTTTTAGTAACATTAATTATAAGTATCCCCGCGATAATATTTTCACCCCTTATAGTAAAAATTATTTATTTTAAAGGACAATTTGAAAAATATCAGTTGGAGGACTTAATTTCAATTACAAGAATAGGATATTATTTTTTAGTTCCTCAAGCTCTAATAAATCTATTTAGTACCATTATTGCCGCCAGGAAAAAGCAAAAAATACTGATCCCTGTCGGCATAAGCATGATAGCTTTATCAAATTTGCTATGTTACATTTTTTCATTTAATGGAAATTTAGAAGGAATAGTATATGCAAATGGTATTACATATTGTTTTATATCAATTTTACTTTATATTTTAATCAACAAATATATAGATAAAAGAATAAATAAGCAGTTAATTACTCTTGAGATAAAGTAATTTAAATATAGTCCTTATTATTATATTTAAATCGAAGAAGAAACTTCTTTTCTTTAAGTAAATTCGATCAAGACTATTTCTTTCAATAAGTTTGTGACAAGGATATAGTTGAGCCAATCCTGTAATTCCAGGGATGATTGAGGTTCTCATTTCCCAGAATTTTTCTCGATAATCAAATTTCTGCACTGGAACATCTGGCCTGGGTCCTACAAAACTCATATCACCCTTTAGAACATTTATTAATTGAGGAAGCTCATCAAGATGAATTGGTCTTATTATTCTTCCAATTTTAGAAATCCTACTATCATTAATTTTAGTAGTTTGAAATTTTTGTCTGGAATTTTCTAATACTAGATTTGCAATTTCACTATGAGATCTCTTAAAGTCATAATCTTTATTAGATTTCATAGTTCTAAATTTATAAATAGTAAAATAACTGCCACCTTTACCAACTCTAATTTGTTTAAAAATAACAGGGCCTTTATCAAAAAAGAAAATTAATAAATAAATTGATGTCAGAATAGGAATAATAGGTATCAATAAAAATAAGACCAAAATTATATCAAAAAATCTTTTAAGAAATTCATATGAGAAAATATATTTCAATTTTTTTAAATAAAAAGATATCAAATATAATAAACTCCAAATAGTTTTTTTAAATTTTATCTAATTTTAGATAATTAGTGAAAGATATAAACAAATGCTAATTGGTTTACATTGTTCAAAATTTAATATAAATAATAAAAAAAGAGACTCATATTTTTCTGCCTCTAATAATGATACAAAAATAGCAAATAAGTTTAGTAAGTTAAAATTTCCATATCAAATAGATACTCAAGATTTTATTTTTTTTAATAGTTACCTTTTTGTTCTTCATCATACTGCTTATAAAAAAGTAGGTAATTTTGAAAAAAGGAATATTGAATATTTTGAAATAAGTGATATTAATTTTAGTCTCCCAAAAATACTCCCTCAAAATAGTGATTTAAATTTTCCAACTTGCTTCGCTTGTAATAAAAATTTTCTAGCTATAGGTATAGGGGGCAAAAGATTTAAAAGTAAGATTTTTATTTATGATAAATATCTAATTTTAATTAAGGTAATTGATGTTGATTACAACCTGCAATCACCTCCTTCAGGATTGTTATTTAATGAAAATTACCTTATTGCTAGTTTTTTTAAATCAAATTCTATAAAGTTTTTCGATTTGAATAATTTTGAATTTGCATTTGAATTTAATAACTCAAGTTTTGGTAATCCATTGTCATTAGAATCATTTAATAATAAGATTTATGTTTCATCGCACATCGGATCAAAATTAATAGAATTAAATCTCCAAAATAATAAAATCAATTATATAAATTCTGAACTTTTGCAAAATCCATGGGGATTAATTAGCATGAAAAATCAATTAATAATTATTAATTTGAACTTAAACAATAACAAGTTCTCATCTTTAGTATCATTAAACTTTAATCATCAAATTAAAGAATTAGATTCTAATCTAAATAAGGAGGGCCTAATAATTGCTAGATACCTAAAAGAATAAATAAAAAAATAAGTAAACAAATGATTAGAGATTTATTTATAGTTACCTTCTAAATCAAATATTATATACTCAGTGATTCTAAAAAATCTTAAATCTATCGCCTTTCAGCCCAAATATTCTGGTCCAACAAATTAGGCCATAATTTTCTTGGATCTTGAAGTGATTCTTCACTAAATGGCTCAGACATTATTACGTGTCTTTCTTTAGTTAAAAAATCTCTTTCATAAAGTGATTTTCCTAATGTGTCTCTTGGATAACCTCCAGGAAATTTCTCAAAAAGATCTTCTATATAAATACCAAAACTGGTTACTCTTGTAATTTCATTTAAAGCATATTCAAATTGAGAATCATCTAATATTTCAAATACACCTGTGACTAATGATGAATTAAAATATTGGTCCGGAAATTTTAATTTTTCTCCTACAAAACTGCCTTGATGGAATTCAAAAGTAATATTTTCATTATTGGATTTGACTAATTTCTTAGCATTTTCAATCCTAGATGAATTAAGGTCAATTCCAGTTATGTGGATTTTTTTATCATTAATATTATTTTCAATCCAATATCTATTTGTAAAGTCTATTAATCTTTGCACAGTATCTCCATCACCACATCCAAAATCGGCAATTTGACCTCCATTATTAGCTATATTCGTCCAACCCAGGGGCATAATAAACCATGCCTTCCTTAACATTAAATATTTCCACCTTAAATAATCTATAGGTTTATCTGCTTTTTTGTAGTAGTTATCAAAGTCTTTTTCTAAAATATAATTATTTCTTTTAGATACATAATTTTGATAAACTTCATTTTGATCTTTCGCCAACCACCTTCTCTCAGTTTTAGTAGAAGAGAAATCTTTAATTGCCGCAAAAGGGTCATTATCCAAATTCCAACTTTTAATAACAGAGAAATCGTAATCAGTTAGATTATCTAAATCACCACTCATAGAAATAAAAATTTCCAACATCTTATTATCGTTTAATCAAGTATGTCAAGATAGTTTTTTTCTACAAAACGCCATTAGAAATTTTTTGATTCGGAAAAAAATTTTATTAAAGTTTTTAAAATATCCGATGACAAAAAAATTTTTAAATATAAATTTTTAAATGCTTAAATTAAGTTATAAAATAAACAATAATTTTTAATGTCTAAAATTATAACCATAAAATAGAAACATTAATCCTCACAAAGAAAGTTTTTTTTATAAAATTTTTTTAAATTTTATAAGAAGGGGATAAATTTTACAATAAAAACCAATCAATTAATATTGAAATATTAATTCCCCAATTTAGAAACAATACTCAGAAATATAATTTGTAAGAAGTTTTTAAATACAAACCAATTTCAAAATAAAGATTTTTGTATTAAATAAATTAAGTCGCATTAATGTATTATTGTAATGATTTTATAGTTAAAAATGTCTAGAAAACTTAAATTGAATAGTCATAATGAATGGGATCCTTTAAGAGAAATCATAGTTGGAAGCGCGAAAGGTACTGTCGGGACATTAACTTGGTTAAGTCCTAAACCTATTCCTGAAAAAGTACTGAATGAAGCAATATTATTAGCTAAAAAGGCGTGTCCAGAAAAAGTATCCGAAGAAGTTGAAGAAGATCTTGATAATCTTGCAAATACATTAGAAGCAGAAGATATAGTAGTTCACAGACCAAAGGTTTTTGATCAAAGCTCTTTTTTTAGTACTCCTTTTTGGTCCTCAAATAGCAATAATTGCTATAACGCCAGAGACTTAAATTTGGTTGTTGGTGATAAATTGATTGAAAGTCCATCTATGATTCATTCAAGGTATTATGAATCAACTGCTTTTTATAGCATTTTTTATAAATATATGGAAAATGGATTCCAGTGGATAACTGGTCCGAAACCAATATTAAATTACGATACTTTAGAACCTTTATTTGAAAAAGAAGAAGATAGAGAAATTACAGAAGAAGATATACTACACAAAAAACTAACTAAAGGTAGGATAGAAAAACTTCATAAAGTTTCTGAAAAAGAAATTTTATTTGAAGCAGCTAATACTTTAAGAATTGGCAAAGATCTTCTTTATCTCATAAGTTCTTCTGGCAATAAGAAAGGTGCTGATTGGCTTCAGCAAGTCTTAGGTTCAGACTATAAAGTACATACAACATCTTCTATTTACAGATCAAGTCATATTGATTCAACAATATTTGTTTTGAAGCCAGGACTAGTTTTATTAAATGATACTAGAGTAAATGAAGATAACCTTCCAGAAATCTTCAAGAAATGGGATAAAATCTGGTTCAGCGATGTTGCACCAACTTCTGATGAAGAACTTGAACTACAAAAAAATATCAGAGAGCCAATTGGTAAAAGGCTTATAGAATTGGGATTTAAAACTAATCTTCTTGATATGTCATCTCCATGGGTTGGGCTCAACTTTCTCTCCATTTCTCCAGATACTGTTGTAGTAGAAAGCAGGCAAAGAAATCTTATTAAGATGTTTGAAAATAAAAATTTCACGGTCATACCAGTTCCTATGAGGCATATGTATACACAAGGTGGGGGAATACATTGTGCGACACTAGATACTGTAAGAGAGAGTAAATTAGAAAGTTATTTTGACTAAAAAATA
>MDTG01356359.1_pt1 | contig 11845 bp, 1 predicted proteins | sample 811421 | NCBI WGS metagenome assembly MDTG01 (sample SAMN05326645, study PRJNA326480) | marine metagenome | isolation source: seawater | place: Pacific Ocean: South East | collected 2011 | reverse complement strand
TATATATACAATAACAAATAAAACAGGATTTATAACAGAAAAAAAAAACATATTATATATATTTTTTATATGTATTATTATATTTGAGAGGAGTAGTAAGGCATGATGACCATAATTCAACCCTTTCAGCTATTCGATGGAACAAATAATATCAACTATACGTGTAGATTGTACTATCATTCAAAATCGCCTATCAAATCCCGAGGGTTTGTAAAAATATTGGTTTGCATTTTTTACATATTTTTTTGCATTTTTTTTTTTTTTAAATATACACAGAGACGACTTGACGACTACAGATAAATGTTAAAGTGGTCATTTAACATTAATGATATGGTTAAAATCTAAGTTTATAATGATTTTACTTCCCGTGCTAAGTAATTAGGCTCAATACTCAACCCCAAGAAGAATATTCTACCCAACTCTATCTATAGTGAAGCTCTAATGCCATTTAATATTTTTTTCAATGTATGCATATGATGTACAAAAAGTCAAAAAGTCAAAGGTTTTTATAAAAGTGTGCGTATAATACGAAGAGGTGTACGAAGTATATAATACGTATACACATAATACTACTCGTACGAGTATTTTATAATTTTGTACGAAGCGTAGTGTTGAAAAAAAAGAGCCCTCGCAAAAATAAATGTATTACTTTAAAATATAAAATAATGATACGACGTACACACGTAATATTTTTTTTAATGAAAATAATATGTTCGTAAATGTGATAAAAATGCATTATGATACTACACTATGTTTTTGATCCTTGTGCTAAATCTCCAAAATATTAATTCAGTTTCAACTAAACCACATCCTTCCTTAATTTTAATATCTTTTCCTTTTCCCATCATATAGTTTCGACAACCTTTTCTTTGTTTTTTTCATTATTATCATCATCCATAACTAAGGCCACAACCGCGGATGATGTGCCACCAACTGCTAAATTCTTTTTATTTGATGAAGTCATCATTTCAATACCATTACTATTTATTTCTGTATCATCAATCTGTGTCTCGGAACCATTTTTCTGTGCACGTCTTCCCGCTTGAAATGCACTAAATACACTCTTCACTTCTTTCTTTTTCTTCGGCTTGAAGACTTTAAAATACCACACTGTTACAGCTATGAGAAACACTATAATTCCAACAACAATCAAAAAAATGATCCAACCTCCAATTGTTTTTGGTACTAGGGTAGAAAGTATTGATTCATTTTTCTTTTCATCAATAATTTCCTCCTTTTCAACAGCATTAAATTTGAAAATTAAAGCACATTTACCATCGTTGACGTATCCTTCTGAAGGCAATGGATCTGATGGATTGGTTTTTTTGCATACCGATGCAAAAGATGTCGCTCGAGCGACATCATTTCTAAGCTCCACAGATACATTTTTATCTTGGCAAGGCCATTCTTCACACAAATCAAATTCTTCAACATTTTCGCAAATGACTGAGTCTTTATAATTGACACAAAATTCACGTAACGCTTCTACATGATGTGTAAGATTTCCTATAATACTTGAAGGGCATCCTCGCGGATCAACTTCTGCATCTTGCTTTGTATCGCTATCATCGCAATCTGGATCCCAACGACCACAGTTACAATCGCAAATGCCGTCTTTGAACGCTTTCACTTCGCACCCATACCAACCAGGCGTTGGGACACTCGCCTCCTGTGTCAATTTAAATGATTGAACAATTTGGACCTGTGTGTTCTTTGTAAGCTCTGCCTCTGGTGTGTCAATTAATTGCTTGCCAAAATTATTTAACTCTTTGCCAGATTCAGCCATCAATGCTTCTTCTGCACTAGTAGATGTCTCTCCATTTGTGTTTTGAGACAATTCACCACGTTTGGTTTCTGTAATGACAAAGTCCAACGTTACCGGCTCGTTTGCTAAGCGTCTTCGGTTATGGCCGACACTTGCTTTTTCTTTTGCATCTTTATAATCACCAACCCCAGCAACTGCAATTCGACTTTCATCGATTCCCAATAACAAGGCAATATTTCTCGTTAAACCAAGAAGACCAGGTACGAAAAATTCATCTTCGGTTACGGTTATCGTTCCTGTCAATACAACCATATTGGATATGCGGATGACGACAGGTTTTGGACCTCGTAATACAAATTCCATATAACCATTTAAACGATCGTAATAGTTTGCACCATGGGGTTGGTCACTTAAAGTGCCACGGTTGCTCAAATCTGGCCCATCTGGATTTTCAAATGTAACTTTGGCCAATGGTGGAACAAGTTCTTCGTCTACATATAAATCTACATTATTTGCCACTCCATAGTACAATTTTATGTGCACCGCGTCGTCCATTGTTGCTCCAGACATCCCGACCCGTTGAATACCAGGATTTGTGCTCGTATGATGCACTTCATGCGTTGCCCCTTTATGACCTGTTACCCATAATGTTACGCTTCGTTTAATAGCCCCACTCCACTCGATTTTATACCGACCAGGGCCAGTGTACAAAGCCATGTATCGTTTATCATTTAATCGAGTTAATACTGACGTTGGGGACAAACGGCGCATTTTGTGATCCCTATCTAGGGATTCAAACACTATTTGGCGATGTTCTGCATTTGGACATTTATATGCTTGCCAAGCGTCTTGAAAGGTACACCCGTCGCGTAAAATTCCTGCTTCATCGTACAATTTGTCAGCTCCTTGCAATGGAACAATTCTACTACCATCTACCCGCCATTGTGCTGTGTAAGGAATCAACGATTCCATTGTTTCTCGGCCTAATGCATCGACGTACGTTAGCTTCTCTTTCCAACCTAATTCATTAAACGGAACTAATGTTCCTGTTTCCTCGTTGCCAAGCAATGATCCATCTTTATCAACGATGAACAAACTTCGATCTCCGTCACAATAAATCTGTGCACATCCCCACTTCATATTACCAATTCTACCCTTTGGTGGTGGGAGCATCTTGAGTTTATTATCTTCTGGGGTATTTTCGAAGGATAACCCTGAAATTTCCACACTATTTGCAACGTCGTGGTAAACGTATGCGTATCTCGCACGCGCCATGTTGTTGACCATGGCGTAGTTCTGGCCTTTGCCGTTGTTGCAAGTACCAAAATCAACAAATTTAACATTCTTTATGATCGACCCACCATACCTTGATGGGGTTTCAACACCTTGGCTTGGACGATATGGTTTTGTGCCCGCGTAAAAATTTGGAAATGCTATTCCATCGTTTCTGCATCTCGAGTTGGAACCAACAATTGTAGAATCTGCAATCTCTGCAAATGCACCTGAGTTTGATCGTGAACCACGACCAGAATCACCGTTTGATAACCATAAGGAGACCCCAAGGCCGGTATCCCATAATGCCAATCTATTTAATCGAACGCACTTGTTTTTATGAGAGCTAGATTGAACACCAAACATATTTGCCCCTTGAACCTCTATATCTCGCCATTCACGGCATTTTGCGGTTTCCGGGTATGCCTCTGCAGGTTCGCGTGGATACCCAATTTCCTCACCACCCATAAGAGCTACCCCAACTTGACCCCCCCAATAAACCAAAAATCCACTTGCCTCGGATAACTTGTCTTCAACTCCACACGGCCTTCCACCTAATTTAAAGCCAGTGTATTGGCTCAAAGAAACAGCATTGTTCTTCCATATACCGTTTCCTTTTAAAGCCATACCTACTGCCCCCATGTCATGAAACATGCTGTACATGTCATTAAATATTTTAATAGCAGCGTTGTTTACCACTTTGTTGTTTGATCCAGATATACTTAAACCACTATTATAAGTATTAGTAACGGCATTATCTTCGACAATAACCCCACTTGCCGTAACTACAATTCCTGTAAAATAAGCATCGGAAAATGTGGAATGTTTAATCATAGCTACAGAAGCAATACCTTGTTTAACAAGTGCATCAACATTAAATTCGCCTCGAAATCCTGGGCGAACAGCTAAACATGCTTGTGCACCTCGTTGGCCACAATGTGTAAATCCAGTGTTCATCACAATAACATCACCTTGTTTTTTTTCGCACTCTTTTGGCGGTACATAATCTGCAGCTGATAATGCTTCTCGTGTGCGAGCTGATTCTGGGTCAATTGCATTGTTTTTAATGGCTTTTCTTCCAATTTTTCCCATTGGCCCTTTCTTTGTAGCTAAAACTTGAAGTGTTACACCATATTGTTGCACTGAATTGGCCTTTGTATCGTCTTCCATTCCTACAACATGGACGCGGTGATTGGTTGAATGTATAAGTGTTACCGGTGCCCCTCTAAACGTCATATCACCTTTATTATTTGGCCCACTATGATCATTTTTAAAAGGTTCCTCACATCCAATTACAGTATGTTTCGATACTTTTGTCACTGACGTGATTTTGCAACGATCCTCGGAATCAAAGCCAGTATTGCCATCTTCCATGTGCCCACCACCGAGCATAATCTCATCATCTACCTTCCATGCATCAAAAATGTATGATTCCATCTTCAATTGCGTTTCACCTTTCATTGCATTTGCTTGTAACGTACCCCAAGTGGTTTGATTGTGGTCTCCTAAGGATTTCCCAACTAAACTTATTCTACCTAAGACTGCAATATATTTAGTCTCGAGTCCATACCCATATCTTGGATTGCTGTAACGATTACCATTCAATTCAAGTCGGACATTTCCATTTGATATTGGTAAAGTAGTAGTACCAGCTTCCAGGTAACCCTTTCCAGCTGCCACATGGATCGTTTGTGCTCTCAATTTTACAGTTTTTCCAGCACCAGGATCACGAAGCAATAAACTGCCATAGACGTCTAAATGTCTTACAATCTCCGTTTCTAAACATGTATCGTCCAAAATGACCGTCCACCCTACTTTTATTAGAACATCATCTCCAAATTTTGGAGGAGACCATTCACCAGGTATTGTATCACACCATTTAAATGTCCGTTTCACTTTCGCACCCTCAGGAAATGGCGCATCTGAAAAGCAATTAGCAGGCTTACCCATTGGTAAACATCGCACGGAATCTCCTGGTGCACAATTTGTTCGCTTCATACCGAAAGCCAATTGAGTTACTCCGGAACAACCACCACCAGTATTGCAAATTGGGTAGGCATTGTATTTTCCATCATACATTGTTAGCCATTCCTTTGGCGCCCAATCCTTAAACCATGGTACCCAGGTAAAACTAGCTCTATTCGCATTACTATCTAAAAGCGATTTTCCAGATATTAAAACATCTAATATTCCCGGATCTGGTATTACATTAAAATCTTTTACATCTTTGACAGGGATATAGCTGTATTGGCCATGTACAAATCCGGTGTAGGTAAGTGGTGCTGCATCTTTATTATACGTATACGTGGATTGTTTGTAATCATTTGTAGAGAGATCACTTGCATGTTTACCAAATTTCCATTTCCAAGGATTTCGAAGAGTAGGAATACGTAGAATAGTCCATTCATTGGGTCGCATCTCACGAACTTCACCTAACCAAGAGTCGGGGTCATCTACTTCCCATGGTTGCATTAAAAATGTCATGTTGTGAACGATTGGAACTGCGTCTGCAGTTTTTACCACAACTACTGTCATATGCCAATTGTATCTCCGCCCCTGCGAATCGTAGTTATAGTACGGTACAGGTAAAGACACTTGCTTGGGCCCCGTTTGGAGTCTTATTGGTATCCAAGCCATTGGAAGAATCATCCTAAATTGTACTTCTCGCATGGACACCCGATCATCGCATATTACACCATCAACCATTTTACTAAACTGGCAATATTCTGGTGGAAAATGCCCCAGTGGTGAATTGCCATCGAATAATGTTGCCGCCCCCCTTACCGAGTGTGCCCAAGTTGGTTTTGATGTATTTGTTAATTTTCCATCCATATCATATATAATATTGCTTCCCCAATAACCATTGAATTGTAATCGTGGCAGCTTTGGCGATTCGACGAATCTTGTCCCTAAAAATCTAATTTCCATGCCACCCTTACCCCCTCCACAAATCAAACAGTGATGGATAGGAAGATCCTTAATATATCTGCTAAATAATGTATCTTTGACAGTGAGCCAAGCACCATGCGGTAATCCGATTCCCATCGTTCTCCTCCCCGGGTCTCCGCGTATTAAAGCCCGCTCAATTAAATGACCTTGCCAATTATTTTCTGCTGTTGCCCATCCACTCGCACTCATTTTCATGTAGCCAATATTTACACCATTGCCCATGCATATTGCATCGAGAATTTGTAAGTGTCCAACGCCCATCACAACGCCAATTCCTTCCTTTCTGTTATTGAAAGCCAAAACATTGTTCATGTACATATTTCTCCGCATGTATGTTTCCCTATATTGTGGATTCGGCTTTTTGAATATCTTATAATCAATCTTGTCTATCCATACCCCATGCTCTCCATTTGAGCTAGCAGTATTATTATCAAATTGGAGAAGTGGAGCTGATCTTGTTTTGACAACTTCCTCTAGATTAATGCAATATTTTTTATCGACGCAGTATTTAGTTGTTGTTTGATCTTTAAAACTCCATGGATTACCAGAACTATGTTGGTAATAATAGAATATTTCTTTGTCGAATTCAGTGATAACGATCTTTCTTCCTGATGATGGTCCAGTCGGGCCGCCTGGTGGATCAAACCAATATCCATGATGAGTTGAACCTATTGCACGATTACGTATAAATCTATTATTAGAATTTGAAATCCAAAAACAAGCCGGCGTTGTGTCTGTATTTAACAATGACCATGCTTGGTGCACCATCATTACAACATTTTCTTTCAAAATATTATGTTGTTCAATACCATCTTCAATAAACATCGCATGGCCCATTATATTATACGCAATATTTCGTTCGACTGGTAAAAAGTGACATCCATGAACCGCTATAGCGCGATTGTTACTTCCATGAATAGCACAGCCCCTTACGCGACTTAATGCTTGATGGGAACCTTGCATTTTCGGATCATTACTGGTTTGTAAACCATTTTTAAATAGTGGTTCGTTCGGAGTGTGAAAATGCACTGCGTATCTTCCTAATTGAAATGCTTGCCCAACGAATGGTCCAAATTCAACGTAATCTAAGACCATTTGGCCACTTAACATCATTGTCTGGGCACCAAATCCTTCTACATCTGTTCCCTTAACATTTATATTTCTATCAAGCAAAGCTACTGTTGCCCTTCGCTCCACAGTCTCTCCGTTTTCCGCTCCTGGTATTGCTATTGATTCGCCTAAATGTGTGTACGATAAAGGATTTTTCAGTGTTACCTTCATTACATTCCCAGGCGATACAATGGTTATAGATTGTACTTGAACTTCTTCAGTTTGGCATTTATCTTTTCTATCTATACGGCAATTTCTTTCAGTTCCATATCCAGTCGATGAAACGAGAAGTCTTGCATTGGGAACCCAGCCTTTCGTTCTCAAATCACCTTGTACGTATATAATATTTTCCTCTGCATTCACGGTCGCATGCAAAAGTGACCATGGCTCCACTTCTTTCCCATAAAACGTCATTCTGCCACTTGTCATCGCTATAACTTTCACTCCAAATTTTGGTAAACCTAATGAACGCCAATGCCCATGCATTGTTATAGTTGCCTGCTTTGGATATGGATCATTTGGCTCTCCAATTGTAAAATGCGCATCGTTTCCATTGACAACAATAAATTCACCCTCCATGTGTATGTCTTTATTTGTGGCAAAATCAAGCCGCCCTTCAATGATCCATACACGAATATATGCATCCGTGTCTAGTGTTAAATTAAAGCCTGCTGGAATATACACAATATCGTGTGTATCTTTAGTTGGAACAGGGTTTCCTCCCCATGTTGAAGGGTCATTGAAATTACCTTTTCCTGGTGGCAGCTCGTATACACTATCGGTAGATGGTTTATTAGTATTTACTTCTTCTTCATCTCCTGATAATGCTCGTCGTCGTAACATTTCTTGTTTTAAATGCTTTTCAACAACTCCAGTCACCACTTCTCCATATTTGTACTTTCGCTGTAACAATGGTACTGCAACATTTAAATTGTGTAATTGGTCTTTTGGAATTAATAAGGGATGCTCTCCTGTAATTGTAGGGCGCGCTGCCCATGTATCTTCACCTGGGAAATGTAAAGTATTTGAAGTTATTTTAACATCATCATCATCATCATCATAATGATCATTTATGTCTTTAGTATCCAAACCTTGATGTCGTAGACGACGTCGAGTTTGGCCATTCTTGCCAAAATTTGCATCGTTGTTTTCTTCTTCTTCTTCTTCAATGCCTAATGCACACTGAACATCACCACTAAAGGCACCTTCAACAAAATTTTCAGTCTCATCGTAATCTTCTTCTGCATTTGAAGTACATGGGATAGGAAAGCCTGCTTCATCCTCCACTACCGCTGTTTGCATTTCACCCCGTTCATGCTGCACGCGAACATTTATTGCTTGGGCACTACCGCCAAGACGTACATAACCTGCATTAGCGGATACTTCATCCTTTGCAACTAATTCTGCTACTCCCCCAACATCGTTACCAATAACAGTACCACCATTTCCATCAACTTGAACAGATAAAGACATACCAACGGCTGTCTGAGGAGAAGCCAAGTTGATCTTGTCGTTTCTTGAAGACCATGACATGGCATGCGCAGTAACGCCACCTTTAGTTCCAAATAGTGAAATTTGTGGATTCTCGATATTAGAAGCATGGCTCATTTGTACTGTATGTGCTATGGTACCACACATATCAAATAAATCAAATGTTTTTTTCACAACAATACTTTTGCTGGAAACTTTTCCCAATACGGTACCTAAAGCAGTTGATACTGTATTGGCAATATTATTGCCATTACTAATTGATTGAGTGATTCCACCATATATAAAATTGATCGTGCCACCACTACCACGACTGCTGCTCGTATCACGAGGTACAAATGACATGGAAGGTTTCGGCAACATCCTGTTCTTCCTGTATGGCACTGTTAGTACAGGATTGAACGCATTTAATGATGGAGCACTGCTTGCAGAAGTTACACATTGATCAGTGCGATACAATTTAATGGTCACTTTGTCTTCCGTTTTGTCTGCATTTGTTTGCGTATCCACGTCAATATGTGTAACTGCTGATTTTCCCTCTACCATTCCCGCCATTTGAGTTTCCGTGCGTTTTTGTCGATTAAATGAATATGAAGATTTTGTCACTGAAACGGCATCAATCCACATTTCACCTGATAACGAACCGCTGCCTTCATTATGTGTATCTGCATTATCTTGTTTTGATGGGCACGAACTTAGATGAACTTGAGCTCCAATCGCGATCGACATTAATTGCACGCCCGTATTAATCGATGGGAACAGTGCATTGAAAGCATTACTCTCGCTTGTCAACAAGCTTCTCCAGTTGAACGACAATTCATGCCATGCACCATCAGCAACAATTTGATTTTGCAGATTTATGCAAGTTGGATGAGCAGTCACACCATTAGCTGGCTCAGGATGGGTCAACAACACTGCACATGTGAAAAATCTTTTTCTCATGTATAACCGGAGCAACATTGTTACTCGAGCATTTGGCGTTAACTTGTATGCAAAATTCAAGTAAGGGTAATCTTTTCCGTGCGCGGAAATAGACAACGGTGGGACAATAACCCGGCCATCTGGAATAGCATTTAAGTTAATATGTTGACTCAATGATCCACAGTAAGACGTGGAATAATCGATCGATGCCCCTGATATACCACCAACTTTCGTACTTTTAGGAAGCGAATTGGTGATAAATGCATTTGTATCTTTTGCCATTATCCACCGACCTTCAACGTCAAATGGGTGTATTTGGTGATACCTGAAGACTTCCATTTTCTTTGATCTTGCAGGCAGTTCATCGCATGTTGCCCATTTCAAACTGTTACGTATAATATTTCTAAAATAACGTGGTGGAAAACGCACACCACGTACCGGAATAGGGACCGTGCCGTTGGCTAAGCTTAAATCAAATATGTTCGATTCCCCTTTACGAACTACTATGGTAATTGTATCTGCAGCGATACCAGATGTTCTTAACACGTACTGTGCATTTCTAGCTCGCCTTGGTGTATATGGGCCAGTGTAACCTACATTGCTTTGTGCTGTTTCTCCATCGTTATCATTACCTTTATATGAAAAATCAAAATCAACATTAAAACCACCCCATTTTCTGTTGTGCTGGGGATTATATTTAACTAAAAGTTCAATTAAGTATGAATTATCTTTTACAACTTGAAACCACGGAGTTCTGACAGATATATCATTAAAATGTAATGTTTCCGATATTATTATTTTATCTGAATTTTCATAGCATAAATCAGGATTCACCGTATTACATACCCTTACCGTCATTAAATTACCAGCCGTATGTCTTGATACCATGCGAAGATAACCGTTGTGAGTAGCCTTGTAAATACCACTTACACGTTGAAAAATTGCACCGCGTCTTCCATATGTGTGTTTCAAATCGATACTTGGATTTTCGCTTTGGTACTCCCACGGTGTTCCAGCGTGGCTTCCAGGCAATAAACTAGAAATGCGAATTTTAGCATATCCAGTTTTTAATGTTCCTGTCCTTAACTTATCCATTATTTCACCAGGGGATGGCCTTGAATTCATTTTAAAGCCTTCAATTGCAGTTGACCAAGCCTCTCCAGCCAAAGCGTATGCCATATCGCTCTCTTTGAAAAATACATATTTTTCCCTCAACCATGCAATAGGCCCTAAATAATATTTATTTCCCGTTGATGCTGTATTTGTACTTTTTGTACATAAAATTTCATTATATTTAATTGAATTTTTAGTACAACTTTGACCACCCCATTTAATTTGCACATTTGATTCATTTAAATGCTTTCCATGTACTCGTAATACATTTGTATTTGCTACACTTGTAATATTTAAAATGGATATTTTTTTCGTTGATTTTGGCAATACCTGTACCGAAAATGCTTCGCTAGCATTATTAATGTTGAAACCATACCCACTTATACTTGTAATGGAATGCCCATTATTAACAGTTTCAAATTGTATTGGGTATTTACCAGGTTCAATTCCTTCAGGTAATCGGCATTGAAACCAACTTGAAAAAGAAGAACATCGTCCTTTTACATGTCCTTTGTTCGATCGATAATATCGACCAGCACTATTTTTAGTTTCACATATATATTTTCCAACTCGTATTCGTATAATATCCGATTTTAAACCAAAATGATCTCTGGTTTCTTCCCCACTCATTGAGAAATCACTTTTTAATGATATTTTTTCATCTTTAATATATTGAAAATCATCGCCAAAACATGTTTGACCATATACTGTTATTAACTCCCCAGCATGAACGGCACGAGGTACAACGGATGCAAGTATTGGTGTCGATCCGATCATTATCCCACGACTACATTGCCATATTCGATTTTTTTTTCCACCACCACCACCACATCTACCCAGTAACGACGTAGATGCTGTAGGATAATTAGGGTGGCGTAAAGGGCCGCCAACATTATCAACCCATAATGTCATGGGTGGTGGTGCATTAAGATACAATTGGCGTCCATCGCAATTTGATAACGTAGAAATTTCTCTTCCATTTAATTTATTATCAAGTGCACTTGGAACGCATACAATTTTACCATCGTTTGATAGGTAATTGATAGGGTCACAGGAAATGGAAGAATTTGGGCCAACACCCCATTTTGCTTTTATTCCTGCATCAAATAATGCTCCACCTTTTTTATCCTTTGACGGCAATAGATCCTTTCCGTAGATATTTATATAACCCCCACCCGTAATAGAACCACTATTTGGCGAAACGAAATTAGCTGTTGGATTTGCAGC
>MDTG01411225.1_pt1 | contig 11846 bp, 12 predicted proteins | sample 811421 | NCBI WGS metagenome assembly MDTG01 (sample SAMN05326645, study PRJNA326480) | marine metagenome | isolation source: seawater | place: Pacific Ocean: South East | collected 2011 | reverse complement strand
TATTCCAACAAAAATAGTTGTACAATGTCAAAATGAGCGATCGCAGCATAAAAATAAGGAAACTTGTTTTAAAATGCTTAAAGCTAGACTTTATGAACATGAAATTCAAAAACGAGAAGTTGAAAATGAAAAAGAACTTAATACCAAAACTGATATAGGGTGGGGGCATCAGATAAGATCTTATGTTTTACAACCCTACCAACTTGTAAAAGATTTAAGAAATAAAGTAGAAAACACAAATCCAACAGATGTTTTAAATGGAAATATAGACCAGTTCATAGAAGCTGGGATAATCAGTAAATAATGCTTAAAAAAATTTATATAAGATCTTTACTTTTTATCTTTTTAATAGTTTTTGTTTTTATTGGAATTTTATCTACAATAGGATACGAAACTGATAAGTTTAATAACATCATTTCTTCAAAAATCAAAGACAAAGAAAAAGATATTAGTTTAAATTTAACTAAAATTAGATTTAAGATTGATATAAAAAAATTAAGTCTATTTTTAAAAACTGATAACCCTTCACTAGTTTATAAGAATATTTCTATTCCAATTGAAGAAGTAAAAGTTTATTTAAATTTTTACTCTTTAATTAAGTCAGATCTAAAAATTGATAAGATAGAATTGTCTTCAAAAAAAATTGGTTTATCAAAGTTAAGAGATCTATTAATAAAATCTAAACCCTCAAATTTAAATAGCTTAATACTGAATAAAGTAAAGAGTGGAAATCTGAAAGTAAACTTAGCACTTTATTTTAAAGATAATTTACAAATTGAAAATTTTATTGCCAAAGGTCAAATTATTAAGATGACGGCTTTACTATCAGAAGATCTATTATTAACTAATTCAAATTTTGATTTTTTTGCTGACAAAACCGACTTTTTAATAACAAACATTAAAAGTAATTTAGAAGGTATCAAAATAAATAATGGAAATTTAAAAGTTGAAAGAGAAAAGAACGTATTTGTAAAATCAGAGTTTGATACTAAAATTAACATTAATGAAAAAAATATTAATAAGTATTTAAAGTTCTTTGATAAATATGATTTTGTAAACAAAAATTCAATTTTAAATGGAAACTTATCCCACAATCTTGATATTCAATTCGATCAAACTTTTAAAATTGTTAAGCATAAATATTCAAATAAAGGAAAATTAGATAATGTAAAATTCGAATTACAACGACCTCTATTCAAGTCAAATATTTTGAAAGATATAAATATTATACAATTTAAAGACATAGACTTTTTTTATCAAATAAACGAAAAAAATGAAAATAATATAAAAACTTCGGGTAAATATATTATTGATAATGATGAGCCGCAAAATTTTAATTTAAACTCTACGTTTATTGAAAATGATATAAAGAATGAAATTACTTTCGATTTTTCAAGAAAATTTGAAATTGACATTATTAATTACAAAAAACAAGCAAATAAGATCGCAACAATATCTTTATTATTTGATATTAGAAAAGATAATCTTTTTTTCAAAAAGATAAATTTAGAAGAAAATAAAAATAAAATTTCAATAGAAGATTTAGAAATTCGTAAAGGTGATTTAGTTTCTTTCAACAACATTAATGTAACTACTTATTTAAAGAAACAACTACAAAATGAATTCAGTTTAAAATTTGGAAAAAAAATTGATATTAATGGTAAAAGATATGACGCTACTAATTTGATTAAGATTATAAATAAAAATAATAATAATAATAATAATTTAAAAAAATTAACTAAAAATATTGAAATAAATCTTAAGGATATTGAAACTCCTTTATCAAAAAAATTAAAAAATTTTAAGCTAATTGGAGCAGTAAAAAAAGGTCAATTTGTTAAAATTTCATCAAAAGGAGAGTTTGAAGACGATAAATTTTTAGAAATATCTATGAAAAGCGACGGTAAAAGTGAAAAAAAGTATCTTGAAATTTACTCTGATATTCCACAGCCTCTATTATCTGAGTTTAGTTTTTTCAAAGGTTTATCGGGAGGGACATTAATATTCACCTCAATTATCGAAAAAAATATTTCTAATTCAAAGTTATTTATTGAAAATTTTAAAATAATAAATGCACCTGGGTTAGTGAAGCTATTGTCACTCGCGGACTTTGGTGGACTTGCAGATTTAGCTGAGGGAGAGGGCTTATCATTTGATAAAATGGAATTGGTGATTAATAATAATAAAGGTTTTATAACATTAAATGAGCTTTACGCTGTAGGTCCGAGTATATCAGTCTTAATGGAAGGTTATCGAGAACCAAATGAAGGCATTGTTAGTTTAAGAGGAACACTAGTTCCAGCAAAAAACTTAAACAATTTTTTATCAAAAATACCAGTTATCGGAAAAATAATTATTCCTAAAGAAATAGGTGAGGGATTATTTGGCGTGAGTTTTAAAATAAAGGGACCATCAGGGAAAGTGAAAACAACAATAAATCCAATTAAAACTTTGACACCTCGTTTTATTACAAAAGCTCTGGAAAAGAAAAAAAAAACTAAATAATTTTAATTATATAATGTTTCTTTTTACCGAAAGAAATTTTTAGGACTTTATTTTCAAAATCATCAGCATGAATTATTTTCATATCATCAGTTAATGATATATTATTAAGTTTTAAAGCATTTCCTTTGATCGCCCTTCGTGCTTCACTTTTAGAGGAAAAAATTTTACTAGTAGATAAAAAATCTAAAATCTTAACTCCTTTTTTAATTTCATTTTCTTTAACCTTTATTTCTGGTAGATTTAATCCAATACCTCCTGATATAAATGTTTGCTTTGCAGTTTTTTCAGCTTCTCTTGCAGCAATTTTTCCATGAAGTAATTTTGTGGCTTCATTTGCTAAAATAATTTTTAATTTGTTAATATCTTTTTCATTATCAAATAATTTTTCAACTTCGCTTGGTTTTATATCTGTAAAAAAATTTAAAAATTTTTTTACATCCCTATCATCGGTATTTCTCCAAAATTGCCAATAATTATAACTAGAAAATAAGTTTTCATTGAGCCAAACAGCACCTTTTTCTGTTTTACCCATTTTTGCACCTGAGGCTAAAGTTATCAAAGGAGTTGTAAGACCAAATGACTCTTTTTTTAATAATTTACGAATTAATTCTATACCGCTTACAATATTTCCCCATTGATCAGATCCTCCAATTTGCAAAATGCATTTATTTTTTTTATATAATTGATAAAAATCATATGCTTGTAAAATCATATAATTAAACTCCATATAACTTAGAGATTGTTCTCTTTCTAATCTTAACTTCACACTATCAAAAGTTAACATTTTATTAATTGTAAAATTACTTCCAACACTTCTCAAAAAATCAATATAGTTAAGTTTTGATAGCCATTTAAAATTATCTACAAAAATAGGTTTAAGTCTTTTATTTGAAGTTAATAAAATTTTATTAAAAACTTTTTTAATGTTTTTAATGTTATTCTTTATCTGTTTTTTTTCTAAAATTTTTCTGGTTGCGTCTTTACCTGATGGGTCGCCAATTAAAGTGGTTCCACCACCTAAAAGTACTATAGGACGGTGGCCGTGTTTTTGCATTAACCTTAGAACCATGATTTGCAATAAACTTCCTACATGTAAACTACTAGCAGTACAATCAAACCCAATGTAAGCTGTAATTGATTGTTTGTTACAAATTCTCTCTAATTCCTCTAAATTCGTACATTGATTTAGGTATCCTCTAGACTGCAATTCTATCAAAAAAGCATTTTTCATAGTACAAATTGTTTAAACTACTATTATACAAAAATTATTATAAATAAATACAAATATGAATAAAGAGTTCACATCTTTAGGTCTTATGAGCGGAACATCAGGCGATGGTATCGATGCATCAATAATTTGTTCAAATGGACAAACTGAATACACGGTCTTAATAGATAAGTTTTATGAATATAATAATGAAACTTTCAAAAATATTCATAATTTAAAGGAAAAAGTTCATAATTTACAAGATTTGATTGCACATAAAAAAGAATTACTAAAGTTAGAGAGAGACATAACTCTTTTTCACGCAAAAGCTATCGAAGATATTTGTACAAATTATAAAGTCGAAGTGGTTGGGTTTCACGGTCAAACCATCTATCATAATCCTGAAGAAAAGATTTCAAAACAACTAGGTGATGGGTTTCTTTTAAGTCAATTAATAAAAAAAAATCTAGTATACAACTTTAGATTAAATGACATTAAGAATGGAGGGGAAGGCGCTCCATTAACTCCAATTTATCATCAATTAATAGCAACACAAAATAAATTTGATTTACCTGTTTGCATTTTAAATATTGGAGGTATTTCTAATATTACAGTTATCACAAAACCTATTGGTAAAAATGGTATAAGTAGTAAAGATATTGGGCCGGGAAATTGTCTGATAGATACTTGGGTTAGAAAAAATACTAACAAGAGATTCGATGAGGATGGAAATCTAGCATCTAGAGGAACTACAAATTTTATAATTTTAGAGCAAGCACAAGAATTATTCTCAAATAAAACAAAAAGTAGTTTTTTTTCACTTGATGTAAATGACTTTGACATATCTTTTGCAAGAGGGTTATCATTAGAAGATGGCGCTTCAACACTTACTGATTTCACTGCTGGTATCATCAGTGCTAATTTGACAACAATTTTTGAAGATCTAAAAAAAAATTCACTTAAAATTTTGATAACTGGTGGTGGAAGAAAAAATAAAACATTAATAGGAAAAATAAAAGAAAATATCTCACAAAAGATAATTCTTAACAAAATAGATAATCTTGGGATCAATGGTGATTTTATAGAGTCCCAAGCTTTTGCATTTCTAGCAATAAGATCAATTTTAAAAATGCCAATTTCGTTTCCTAAAACAACTGGATGTAAAAATAATTCTTTAGGGGGAGAACTAATTAAATTTAAATAAGAGCTGTTTTTTCTTTAATATATTTTTCAATTTCAGAAACTAATTCTTTTTCTTTATTCTTAAAAAAGTGATTTGAGTTTTTAATCTTTGAAAAAATTACCTCAACACCTTTTTGACTTTTGATTCTATTATCGAGTTCATTTATACTCTCCTTGGTAACAAGTTCATCATTCTCGCTATAAACAACTTGACCAGAAGTTGGGCATGGAGCTAGAAAAGAAAAATCGTAAACATTAGGTTGAGGAGAAACAGCTATAAAGTTATTGACCTCTGGTCGTCGCATTATCAATTGCATACAAATTAAAGATCCAAATGAAAATCCTGAAACCCAGCATTGACTATAATCTAAGTTTTGTCGTTCTATCCAATCTAATGCGGCTGCAGCATCAGAGAGTTCACCTTGACCGTTATCAAATACTCCATCACTTTTACCTACGCCCCTAAAATTTACTTTTATTATTGAAAATCCGTTTTCTAAAAAAACATTATACATGAGTTGAACTATTCTATTGTTCATAGTTCCACCATATTGCGGGTGTGGGTGTAGAACGATTGCTACAGGTGATCCGAATTTTGGATTTTTGTAATACTTAGCTTCTAGCCTTCCCGCAGGACCTGGAATAAAAATTTCAGAACTTTTTGGTTTCATAAATTAGTAATGATTATTATTTTCACAAAAAGATGACTTTTATAACACGTTTTTGTGCGTCAAATAATTATTTTTAATTCCGATAATTTTAGTAGGAATTGACCCAGAATTATTATATTACAAGCACAATTTATGAAATTAACAACAAAAGGTAGATACGCAGTAATGGCCATGGCTGATTTAGCTTATAATGCTTCATCAGGATCGGTAAGTTTAGCTGAAATTTCTTTAAGACAAAATATATCATTACCTTATTTAGAGCAGATTTTTATTAAATTAAGAAATAGTAAACTTGTGAAAAGTCAGAGAGGAGCATTAGGTGGATATTTGCTAAATAAGCCTGCATCAGAAATTAAACTTTCGAATATTATTTTTGCTGTGGACGAAGAAATCAGAGTGTTAAATTGTAAAAAATCTTCAAAAAGAAGCTGCAATAATAAATCGACTAAGTGCATTACACATAATTTGTGGGACGAGTTAGATCAACACATAAATAGTTTTTTTGAAAAAGTTAAACTTCAAGATTTAGTTAAGGAAAATAATTTATACAAATAAAAATGAGTAAAGAAAATATAGATACAAATCAAGAATACAAGTACGGCTTCACTACAGATATTGAGAATATTAAAGCTCCCAAAGGTCTATCTAAAAAAACTATTGAATTTATTTCAAAAGTTAAAAATGAGCCTAAGTGGATGTTAGAATGGAGATTGAAAGCTTATGAAAGATTAAAAGTTTCTAAAGAACCAAATTGGCAAAAGCCGAAATATCCAAAAATTGATTACCAAGATTTATATTATTATTCCGCCCCTAAAAGTATGAAAGATAAACCGAAAAGTTTAGATGAGGTAGATCCTAAGCTTATTGAAACATACAATAAACTTGGAATCCCACTTAATGAACAAAAAAAACTTAGTGGAGTCGCAGTAGACGCAGTTTTTGACTCAGTCTCCGTTGCAACAACTTTTAAAGAAGAATTAACAAAAAAAGGTATTATTTTCTGTCCGATATCTGAAGCAATACAAAAACATCCCGAATTGGTTAAAAAATATTTAGGTTCAGTTATACCTATAAGTGACCATTATTTTGCAACGCTTAACTCTGCAGTATTTACAGATGGTTCATTTGTTTACGTGCCCCCAAATACTAAATGCCCAATGGAGCTATCTACCTATTTTAGAATTAATGCTTCGGAGACAGGCCAATTTGAGAGAACTCTTATTATAGCTGATAAAGGTAGTTATGTTAGTTACTTAGAGGGTTGCACAGCACCAATGAGAGACGAAAATCAATTACATGCAGCAAACGTTGAACTTATAGCTTTGGATGATGCTGAAATAAAATACTCAACAGTACAAAACTGGTATCCAGGTGACAAAAACGGAGTTGGTGGAATATATAATTTCGTAACAAAGAGAGGCGCATGTAGAGGGAAAAACTCAAAAATTTCATGGACACAAGTTGAAACTGGTTCAGCGATAACTTGGAAGTATCCTAGCTGCATTTTACAGGGAGATAATTCAGTTGGAGAATTTTATTCAATCGCTATAACAAATAATCATCAAAAGGCTGACACAGGGACAAAAATGATACACTTAGGAAAAAATACTAAAAGCAAAATAATTTCAAAAGGAATATCAGCAGGTAAAGCTGATAATACTTATAGAGGCCTTGTAGATATTGGTAGAAAAGCATCTAATTCTAGAAATTTTACTCAATGCGACTCATTATTAATGGGAAATAAATGTGGAGCGCACACTGTCCCTTATATTAAGAATAAAAATTCAACATCAACAGTTGAACATGAAGCGACAACATCAAAGATTAATGAAGATCAATTATTTTATTGTAATCAAAGGGGTCTAAATCAAGAGGAGGCAGTCAGTTTAATAGTTAATGGTTTTTGTAAAGATGTTTTGCAACAATTACCTATGGAATTTGCTGTTGAGGCTCAAAAACTAGTTGGGATTAGTTTAGAAGGAAGTGTCGGTTAATGTTAGAGATTAAGGATTTAAAAGCCTCAGTTAAAAAAAAAGACATTTTAAAAGGTTTGAACATATCCATCAAGCCTGGAGAATTACATGCAATTATGGGTCCAAATGGGTCCGGTAAAAGTACACTAGCGAACATACTTTCTGGAAAGTCGGGTTATGAAATTACAGGACAACTAAAATATAAAGGGCAAAATCTAGAAGAAATACCTATTGAGGAAAGAGCTCAAAAAGGAATATTTTTGGCATTTCAATATCCAACTGAAATACCAGGCGTAAATACTAATAATTTTTTAAAAACTTCGTTAAATAAAATACGAAAAGCTAAAGGAGAAAAAGAGTTAGATACATTATCATTTTTAAAACTTGTTAAAGAAAAATCTGCAGAACTCGGAATGAATGAAAATATGCTAACCAGACAGCTCAATGTGGGGTTTTCAGGTGGTGAAAAGAAGAAAAATGAAATCCTACAAATGAAAATTTTAGATCCAAGTTTAATTATTTTAGATGAAACTGACTCTGGATTGGACATTGATGCTCTCAAAACTGTAGCTAATGGAGTAAATTCATCAAGAAATGAAAAAAAATCTTTCTTAGTGATCACTCATTATCAAAGACTTTTAGATTATATAAATCCTGATTTTGTTCATGTACTAGCTGATGGTAAAATTGTTAAATCTGGAAAAATGGAATTAGCTCAGCAATTAGAGAAATCCGGATATAAAGGAATTAATTAAATGTTAGATTTTAAAGTAGATCTGAAAGAAATAGATAAAATTAATAGTATCGATAAAAAAGAAAAAGAAAATAGAGAAAAAAATCTAAAGCTTTTTAATAAAATTGGTTTTCCGAACAAGAAAAATGAAGATTGGAAATTTTCAGATTTAAGAGAGATATTTTCAAAAAATTTTAAAAATTTTAGTTTTGAAACAAAAAAATTTGATCAAGAAATAGATATTATTAGTAATATTGAGCATAATTATATCAAGTTAGTAAATGGTGAATTAATCTCAAGTGATTTTAGCCATGAAGAGAAAAATAAAATTAAAATTAAAAATTTTGTTAATAGCAATTTCTCAGATAGACAAGAAAATAATCCTTTAATAAATCTAAATCACGCTCTATCAAATAAAGGTTTTTACTTAGAAGTAGAGGATAATTATAAATTAAATAAAATTATAGTTATTTACAATTATTTTACAGAAAATCTTAATGAAAATTTTTTAAACAGCTCAAACATGATAAAATTAGGAAAAAATTCTGAATTACATACAATTGATTTTTTAGTAAATAAATCAAAAAAACATTTTTTTAATAATGTTCACGAAAGACTAGTCTTAGAAGATCATTCAATTTTTAAAAACATTTATATTAATAACGAGAAAAATAATGGTTATTTTCATAAATATTCAAAAAATACTTTGTCAAAAAAATCACGTTTTTCATCTTTTATTTTTTCATCTGGTCCAAAATTTAATAAACTTGATTTAGAATTCGATCTAAACGACGAATATTGTGAATGCAATATCCAAGCTGCTTCTTTACTTGAAAAAAATGATCATCAAGAAATTAAAACAAAAATAAATCATCTTGCACCTAATTGTAAAAGTTATCAAAAGGTAAAAAATGTCTTAAGTTCAGAAAGCAAGGGAATATTTCAAGGAAAAATATTTGTAAAAGATATTGCGCAAAAAACTGATGCATATCAGCTGAGCAAAGCAATAATATTAGACGAAACCTCTGAATTTAATTCTAAACCAGAGTTAGAAATTTATGCTGATGATGTTAAATGTTCACATGGATCTACTTCTGGAAGTATAGATGAAGACTCAATACATTATTTAATGACAAGAGGCCTAACTAGAAAAGAGTCTGTTGAATTACTTATCTCAGGATTTTTAAATGAAATAATTGACAATATTAAAAGTAATTCAATAAGAAAATTTGTCAAAAACAATTTAGAAAATCAACTATATGCAAATAAAAAATATTAAATCCGAATTTCCTATTTTTAAACAAAAAATAAACGGAAAAAAACTTGTTTATTTAGACTCCGCAAATTCATCTCAGAAACCCAAATTAGTTATTGATAAAATTTCAAACTTTTACGAAACAGAATTTTCTAATGTGGGAAGAAGTGTACATACGTTAGCTGTTAGAGCTACTAATAGATTTGAAGAAACAAGAGATAAGGTTAAAGATTATCTAAATGCTAAGCATAGAGAAGAAATTATTTTCACTAAAAGTGCCACCGAGTCAATTAATTTAGTAGCCTCATCTTATGGAGAAAAATTTATCAACAAAGGTGATGAAATTTTAACAACAGAACTAGAGCATCATTCTAATTATGTGCCTTGGCATTTTATAAGACAAAAAAAAGGAGCCGTGATAAAATTTGCACAAATTAATCAGAAAGGTGAAATAGATATAGATGAATTTAATAAATTGATAACAAACAAAACAAAAATAATAGCTGTTACTCATATTTCAAATGTAACTGGAACTATTCTTCCAGTAAAAAAGATTATAGATTTAGCAAAATCAAAGAATATACCTGTATTGATAGATGGTACTCAAGGTGCCCCACATTTACATCTAGATATGCAAAATTTAGATTGCGATTTTTATGCAATTTCATGTCACAAAATGTACGGACCAAACGGATTAGGATTGCTCTACGCAAAAAAAAAGTGGCTTGATCAACTTCCGCCATATCAAGGTGGCGGTGGAATGATCAGTGAGGTATTAAAAGAAAAAGTTTTATTTGCACCCTCTCCAACGAAATTTGAAGCCGGAACCATGCAAACTGCTGAAGTAGTGGCTTTTTCAAAAGCCATAGAATTTATTGAAAGTATAGGAATGAAAAATATTCAAAATCATGAAAATGAGATTTTAGAGTATGGTATTGAGAAATTGAAACGTAATAATTCAGTAAATATAATTGGCGATCCTAAAGAAAGAGGATCAGTCATTAGCTTTACAATGAAAGGAGTGCATCCCCACGACATTGCAACAATTTTAGATGAAGATGGTGTAGCAATTAGAGCAGGACATCATTGTTGTCAAATTTTGCATGATAAGATAGGTGTTCCAGCAACTGCAAGAGCATCAATAGGAGTTTATAACTCTAAAGAGGATATAGATATTTTATGTGATGCGATTGAAAACTGTAAAAAGGTATTTAAAATTTAAATGGACTTAAAAGAACTTTATCAAGAAATAATTTTAGATCACGCAAAGAACCCTAGAAACAAAGGTAAATGTGAAGGATATAATCATGATGCAAAAGCTCATAACACTTTGTGCGGTGATAAAGTCCATATCTTTTTAAATTTAGAGCAAAATAAAAATATTAAAGATCTAAGTTTTGAAGGTGAAGGATGTGCAATATCCTTAGCTTCAGCCTCTATTTTAACTGATTTATTAAAAGGTAAAGATTTATCGTTTACAAAAAAAATTACTGACGATTTTTTAAATATGATAAAAAATAAAAAATCAATTACTCTAAATAGTTTAACAGATGATCAACTTACTACTATAAAATCGTTATCAGGAGTGCAAGAATTTCCAATGAGAATAAAGTGTGCTACAATGGCGTGGCATGCTTTATTATCTGCAATTGGAAAAAAATAAAAAATTCTTATGAGTGAATTAAAAGATAAAATTATTGATTCTATAAAAAAAATTTATGACCCAGAGATACCTGTAAATATTTATGAACTAGGATTGATTTATAAAATAGAAATAATTGACCAAACGGTAAATATAGACATGACCTTAACCTCTCCAAACTGTCCAGTGGCTGAAGAATTGCCAAATGCAGTTAAGCACAATATTATGAAATTAGATGAGGTGAAAAGTGTTAATCTTAAACTAGTCTGGGATCCACCATGGACAAAGGATAAGATGTCCGAGTCCGCAAAACTTGAATTAAATCTATGAGCAAACAAATAATTAAATTAAGTGATAATGCTGTGAGCAGAATAAAAGAAATAATGAGCCAAGCAGAAAACTCTGCTATTGGAGTGAGAGTGGGTGTAAAATCTGGAGGTTGTGCAGGCATGTCATATGTTATGGAGTATGCTAAAGATATTAAACCTAATGAAGAGATTATAGAAGATAAAGGCGTTAAAGTTTTAATAGATCCTAAAGCAATTATTTATCTCTTAGGGACAGAAATGGATTATAAAAAAGAGAAATTTTCATCTCAATTTGTTTTTAACAATCCTAATGAGACCGAACGTTGTGGATGCGGAGAATCTTTTAAAGTTTAACCACTGTAATACATTT
>MDTG01153978.1_pt1 | contig 11846 bp, 8 predicted proteins | sample 811421 | NCBI WGS metagenome assembly MDTG01 (sample SAMN05326645, study PRJNA326480) | marine metagenome | isolation source: seawater | place: Pacific Ocean: South East | collected 2011 | reverse complement strand
TTTCACTATTTTGCGGTGCATTATTTGGCACCACAAGGCCAGCCATATCAGCTAGATAGCGCACCGCCTCCATAAAATCCATACCATCACTTTCACGCAAGAAACCGATAGCATCTCCTGACACACCGCACCCAAAGCAATGATAAAACCCTTCACTATCATTGACATAGAATGATGGAGTTTTTTCAGAATGAAAGGGACAAAGTCCTACTAGCCTGCCGCCCTTAGGCACCAGCTTTACCCGTTTACCTACCAAGTCAGACAGGGCAGTTCGGGCGCGAAGCTCTTCTATAAATTCAGAGGGTATTGCCACTTTGGTTTACATCTGCCCTTTAGTTTTAAAAAAGCATTGAGTATAGCTCTGCCTTTACAAAAAAGTCGATTATTATGCTTAGTTTAGCCTTACCTAGCCCATGAGGGCTATTTTGACCAATTGACTAGCCGCAGAAAAATCCATCTGGCCAGCATAATGCTCTTTTAAATGTGCCATCACTTTGCCCATATCCTTGATTGAGGCCGCCCCGGTTTGCGCTACCGCATCTTTGATAGCTTTTTTAATTTCGTCATGGCTCAGTTGCACTGGCAAGAACTGCTTTATAAGTTCTATCTCTGCCTGTTCGGCCACAGCCAATTCTGGACGACCTCCCTCTTTGTACATTTTGGCCGATTCATTACGCTGTTTAATCATTGTTTGCAACATAGACAAAATTTCATCATCTGAAATGCCATCATGATTATTATCCGAACGCGCAGCGATGTCTCTATCTTTCAGCGCGGCCGAAATTAGCCGTATAGTAGATAAGGCTGACTTATCTTTGGATTTTAAAGCGTCTTTCATTGCTTGGGCGATTCGTTCTCGCATGCAATTTTGCCCCTCCAGTAACCTTTTGACCGGTATATGACTTCATGAAAAGCCATTTTATTCTGCGTCAGAAAGAGGTTCTCAACCCTTTTTTTGACTATCTGACCAGATTGAAGGAATCTTTTACGCCAGAAGCCCTTTTCACGCAAGACAAGACTTGACCATGATGGGTTTGCTGGAGTAGACAATGGCAATTTTGAGCGGCCAAAAGCGTACCTATAACATGTGGCTCTAGCCAACGCTACCTGACCTGTACCACGAGTGGTGGCTTACAAAATTATTGTTTAAATTCAGACAGGAAGATTGCCCCATGCCTGACGCTGTTTATGATGTGAAAACTCTTCCCCCTTTTTCTACTACCAGCGCCGCAACGGCAATTTTGATTCTCGAAGATGGTTCGATTTTTTATGGAAATGGATTTGGTGCAGAGACCGCTAATGTTGGTGAAATTTGCTTCAACACATCCATGACCGGCTATCAAGAAATTATGACTGACCCTTCTTATGCTGGTCAAATTATAACCTTTACCTTTCCACATATCGGCAATACGGGCACCAATGGCAATGATATAGAAACCCAGCATCCAGCTGCGCTGGGAATGATAGTACGCAATGAGGTAGCCGAGCCGTCAAATTGGCGCGCAACCAGCCACTTGAATCATTGGCTGGCCGAGCATGGTCTACCCGGTATTTCTGGCATTGATACGAGGGCACTGACCCGTACCATCCGTGATAACGGCGCACCAAAAGGCGTTTTATGCCATGAAAAAGATGGGAACTTCAATATCGCTACACTGCAAAAAATGGTTGCAGATTGGCCAGGCCTCAAGGGAATGGAGTTGGCAAGCGTTGTATCGACTAAACAGGATTTTAGCTGGTCAGCAAGCAGTTTTGACCTTCAAACAAACGTTTCTGAAATCCGCAAAGATGGGTTACGTGTTGTTGCTATGGATTTTGGATGTAAGCAAAATATCCTGCGCTGTCTTATAGATGCTGGCTGCCTAGTAGATGTGGTTCCAGCAACCACAAGTGCTAAGGATATATTAGCCCGCAAACCAGATGGTGTCTTTTTAGCAAATGGCCCAGGGGATCCCGCTGCTACCGCCGATTTTGCGGTGGCTGAAATCCAAAATCTTATTGATAACAATATGCCTATTTTTGGGATTTGTATTGGGCACCAACTAATTGCGCATGCCATGGGAGGCCAGACTAAGAAGATGGAGCGTGGGCATCGCGGGGCAAACCATCCGGTGCGTGACCTTACCACTGGTCAGATTGAAATTACGAGCCAAAATCATGGGTTTTGTGTTGAACAAGATAGCCTGCCAGCGGATGTGGAAGTCACCCATATCTCGCTTTTTGACGGTTCAGTAGAGGGATTACGGCATAAAACAAAGCCTGTTTTTTGTGTCCAGTATCATCCAGAATCCTCACCCGGCCCACATGATAGCCGCCATCTATTTACCCGCTTTACCGAGATGATGAAGGAACATCAAAAACCGTGATGCGCTGTTTTTACCAAGTTTGTTTTTTTCTAACCCCGAATTCAGGTAGCCGATATGCCCCGTCGCAATGATATCTCCTCAATTATGATTATTGGTGCAGGTCCCATCATTATTGGGCAAGCTTGCGAATTTGACTATTCTGGCGCACAGGCCTGTAAAGCCCTGCGTGAGGAAGGCTATCGAATTATTTTGGTAAACTCAAATCCAGCCACGATTATGACAGACCCGGATATGGCTGACGCTACCTATATCGAGCCCATTACCCCAGAAATGGTTGCACGCATTATTGAAAAAGAGCGCCCTGATGCCTTACTCCCCACAATGGGCGGTCAAACTGCCCTTAACACCGCACTCTCTCTGCATCATGACGGCGTGTTAGATAATTTTAATGTTGAATTGATTGGCGCCAGGCCAAACGCAATTGAAAAGGCAGAGGACCGCGCCTTATTCCGAAAGGCAATGGATTCTATAGGCCTTGAATCTGCGCGCTCCTGCACTGTGGGCAATTTCGAAGACGCAATGGCTGCATTGGATACTGTTGGTTTGCCTGCAATTATCCGCCCGTCTTTTACACTTGGCGGTGAGGGCGGCGGGGTTGCTTATAATTCAGAAGAGTTTGAGATGATTGTTCGCGATGGTTTGCGTCTATCCCCTGTTTCAGAAATTCTTATCGAAGAATCGCTTCTAGGTTGGAAAGAATATGAGATGGAGGTGGTACGTGATCATGCCGATAACTGCATCATTATCTGTTCGATTGAAAACGTTGACCCGATGGGTGTCCATACCGGGGATTCCATAACAGTAGCGCCGGCCCTGACCCTAACAGATAAGGAATATCAGGCACTAAGAGATGCCTCTATAGCTATATTACGCGAAATCGGTGTGGATACAGGTGGCTCTAATGTGCAGTTCGCCGTCAGCCCCAAAGATGGGCGTGTTATTATTATTGAAATGAACCCACGCGTCTCGCGCTCTTCGGCGCTTGCCTCAAAAGCAACCGGGTTTCCCATTGCAAAAATCGCTGCAAAGCTCGCCGTTGGTTATCGCTTGGATGAGTTAGATAACGACATTACCGGTGTCACACCAGCGAGCTTTGAGCCAACCATTGACTATATCGTCACAAAAATTCCGCGCTTTACATTTGAAAAGTTTCCAAGCGCAGTTGCTGAGCTTTCTACCTCTATGAAATCTGTTGGAGAAGCAATGGCAGTCGGCCGCAGTTTTGCTGAAAGCCTACAAAAGGCACTCAGGTCTCTTGAGACCGGCCTAAATGGTCTAAGTCCTATTACCGCACCAGATGCGCAAGGTAAAGACCTTAAAAACACCCTAAAAGGTTGGATTTCTGGACAGACACCAGACCGCATACTTAGGATCGCCGAGGCAATGCGCCTTGGTATGTCAGTAGAAGAAATCCATCAAACAACTCATTGGGATAAATGGTTTTTAAACCAAATAGCCGAGATAATAAGCGCTGAGGCCTTTCTGCATAATAATGGACTGCCGACTGAGGCAGATGCGTTGCACAAGATAAAATCGCTAGGTTTTAGTGATAGCCGCATCGCCGAATTGACAGTGATGAGCGAGGCAGAGGTAACCACGTCGCGCCTCAAGCTTGGTATTACACCAATTTATAAGCGCATTGACACCTGCGCTGCTGAATTTGCCTCAGACACAGCTTATCTTTATTCCACCTTTGAGAATACATCTGGAGCTATGTGTGAATCGGCGCCTTCTGACCGCAAAAAAATTGTTATCTTGGGAGGGGGGCCAAACCGTATTGGGCAAGGTATCGAATTTGATTATTGCTGTGTACATGCAGCATATGCTCTTTCGGATGCAGGGTTTGAGACCATCATGATCAATTGTAACCCAGAAACAGTTTCAACCGATTATGACACCTCCGACCGCCTATATTTTGAACCCTTGACACAAGAGGATGTGATTTCCGTTATTCGCCGTGAGGCTCAGGAAGGCACACTGACAGGGGTTATCGTCCAGCTTGGTGGCCAAACGCCGCTAAAAATTGCCGCTGCGCTAGAGGCCGCTGGCATCCCAATCCTAGGGACCAGCCCAGATGCGATTGACCTAGCTGAAGATAGAGAACGCTTCCAACTTCTACTGCAAAAGCTAGAATTAAAACAGCCTGAAAATGGCATTGCCCACTCAGTTGAAGAAGCGAGAAAAATAACTGAAAAAGTTGGCCTTCCAGTAGTTATCCGCCCTTCTTATGTGCTGGGTGGACGCGCTATGGAGGTCGTACATCAGATGAGCGAACTGGAACGCTACATGCGGGATGCGGTAGTGGTATCGGGTAGCAATCCTGTGCTTATAGATCGGTTTTTGGAAAATGCGGTTGAGGTAGATGTTGACGCGCTCTGTGATGGAGATGATGTTATTATAGCAGGCATAATGGAGCATATTGAAGAAGCTGGCATCCATTCGGGAGATAGCGCCTGTATTTTGCCACCACAAAATCTATCGTCAACCGTTATAAAGACCATTAAAGAGCAAACCAAAGCGCTTGCAAATGCCTTGAAAGTCATTGGGCTGATGAACGTGCAATTTGCTGTCAAGGATGAAACGGTTTATTTGCTGGAAGTGAATCCAAGAGGTAGTCGCACCGTGCCATTTGTTGCAAAAGCAACCGGTAATGCAATAGCTAAAATTGCCTCACGTATTATGGCTGGGGATAAATTATCTGACTTCCAGATGCTTACCGAACCGAATGCGCATGTTGCTGTCAAAGAAGCGGTCTTCCCGTTCTCGCGTTTTCCGGGCGTTGATATTTTCCTTGGCCCAGAGATGAAATCAACTGGTGAGGTGATGGGCATTGATAATGATTTTGGTCGTGCCTTTGGCAAAAGCCAGCTTGCGGCTGGCACTGTTCTGCCACTTGAGGGCACAGTATTCATCTCGGTTAAAGATACAGACAAAGTCGCTTTTATTCCGATTTGTCGCGACTTAGCAGAGATGGGATTTAAAATTCTGGCTACTGGCGGTACGACAGATGCGTTACGAGAGGCAGGGGTTCCAGCGACTAGAATTAATAAAGTGATGGAAGGCCGCCCGCATGCTGTGGATGCTATGCTGTCTAATCAGATTGCGCTGGTGCTTAATACAGCGCAAGGCGCCCCAGCTATTCGGGATAGTTTTTCCCTACGCCAAACTGCTTTGAAAAATAATATTCCCTATTACACAACTGTTTCTGGAAGCCGTGCGGCGGTTGCCGCCATCAGAAGCATGATAGATGACATGTTGGGTGTAAAATCTATACAGGATTATTTGCCAAACAGGCCCAATTTATCGTAGCCTAATGTGATAATCTTGAAAGCAATGTGCGCACTCTCCATTTCAGGGGTAGGAGGCACAAAGGGAAATATAATGGAAAAGATCCCCTTTACACAGCATGGTCTGGACAAGTTAAAGATTGAGCTGACAAATTTGAAATCTGTTGAACGGCAGGCGGTTATCCGCGCTATTGCCGAAGCGCGTGAACACGGTGACCTGTCCGAAAACGCAGAATATCATGCCGCGCGCGAGCGCCAATCTTTCATCGAAGGGCGCATCACAGAGCTTGAAGATGTGACGAGCCGCGCTGAGGTCGTAGATATGACACGTCTAACGGGTAAAACCGTTACCTTCGGAACCAAGGTTGTCATTGCTGATGAGGAAACGGATGCTGAATCCACCTATATCATTGTTGGGCCTTATGAGGCGGATATTTCAAAACAAATGATTTCGACCTCATCTCCTATTGCCCGGGCCCTTATTGGAAAAGTCGAAGGCGATTCTGTAGAGGTGCAAACCCCACGCGGGCCACACCCTTATGAAATCGTCACTATCAGCCTGATTAGTGAAGCTGATTTGTAAAGACCCGTTCTTTACCGGATTTTATTCAGCATCTTATCGTGGGTTTTAGCGCCATTTTTGCGAACGCTATTTGCAGAGGATTACCCTCCTCAGACGATTATTGGTACCCCTGGTAAATTTTTACGAGAGCGAATAGATAAAGCTGTTTTTACATGGCTGACATTAGGGGCAGGGGTAAGCTTTGTGGTCAGAAAACGCTGAAAATCATCCCAGTCATGCGCTACAATCTTTAGCAAAAAGTCGGTTTCCCCCATCAGCATGTTACATTCGCGCACCATATCCCAGCTGCTCACGAGCGCTTCAAATTCCTGAAGGTCCGTTTCTGCCTGACTGGTCAGACCCACAAAAGCAAAAATTGTCACCGTATACCCAAGCGCCTCTGCGTCAATATCCGCATGATAGCCCTTAATAATATCCGCATCTTCCAGCGCCCTTACGCGCCGCAAACAAGGTGGCGCAGAAATACCAGCATTTTGTGCCAATTCAACATTGGTCATCCGTCCATTTCCTTGCAGGTCGTGCAGAATTTGTTTATCAACAGAATCTAGTTTGAATTTTTTAGACATTATCTCTTATACTACAAAAAATAGGTTAAGCTGGCAAAAGGAGCTAGCCGGCGAAAATGACCGCATCCAATGCGTCTCCGCACATTTCCTAACTATAACATGTTTCGCTTCTTGTTAAAGTAATATTATTACAAAAAAATGAAATAAATGATCAAATACTTCAATCTAAGAGTTTTAAAAATATGGCCTCAGGAAAACACACATCTTCCCACCCAACCTCTTCTTCTAAAGCACCGCCTCTACACCCTGATGTAGCAGGCGATGACCCTTTAAACCCGCTGATCAGCCGCCTGTTAGAAAAACAGGATGCTGAAGGGCGCAACTTTGAGGGCTGGCCCGGACGTTGCTGGGTGATATCAGATGGCACTGTGGGAATGGTGAGCCAATGCCTCGCCTTATTGCGGGCACTCGATATTGATGGACAAGATATACGTGCTGTTCCCACGCCGCTTTTGCGGATGTTTCCAACCCTTGCAACAATTCCAGGCTGGCAGCTAACGTTGGGGCGTAAGCCAGACTGGATTAAAGCTGAACAATGGCCAGATTTACTTGTTACCTGCGGCAGGCGCATGTCTGGTATTTCTATTGGCATAAAACGCCTTTCTAAAGGCCATACCCGTACTATCCACATCCAAGACCCAAATGTTTCAGCTCATCATTTTGATTTGCTGATTACGCCGGCACATGACCATATTGCTGTTGCCCAGCGGAATGGCAGTAAATTCACCGAAAATCTGCTGGTTACCAAAGGCGCATTGAACCGCCTAAGCCCAGAGGAGATTGCTGAGGCAAAAACAGACCTGCCAGAAGAAATAAAGAAAAGTGCAAAACCGGTTATAGCGGTTATGCTAGGGGGGAATAATCGGCGCTATACCGCAGGTAGCGAGGTGTTTAAAAAGCTAGGAGAACAGCTTATCGCCCTGCGGGCCAAAACCGGGGGTTGTCTGGTTATTATTGCCTCACGCCGGACGCCGAAACGCCATTTGCGCAATCTTTCTAAGCAACTAGAGAGCCTGCCGCATCATATTTGGGACGGCACAGGCGAGAGCGCAGAAGATAATCCTTATCCCGGTATTTTAGGGCTAGCCAATATTATCCTCGTGACCTCAGACTCGGTGAACATGACAAGTGAAGTTTGTATTACCGGCAAGCCTGTCTTGTCTGTGCACCTGGCTGAGGAGAAAAGCCGTATTGCTAGCTTTCATCAAATGATGGAAGAAAACGGCCATATCCTTAGGCTTGAAGCGATATTATCAGGCGAGAAACCCCTGCCGGAGAAAATGGCTGTCTTGGATGAACGCGCAAAAATTGCGGCCCAAGTACTTGCCTTTTTCGGGATAAAACCCTAGCGCTAAACTGCCTATCGCTAGCGATATAACCAATCACCAAGCGCTGTCATATTTTTATATAAACCAGCCACCTGTGCCTCATAACCATTATAAAGCAGGGTAGGCAAGCGCTCATTCGTGCCAAGCATACGCTCAGTGGCTTGGGACCAACGCGGGTGATCGACCTCTGGGTTCACATTTGCCCAAAAGCCATATTCCTTGTTTGCTAATTGCGCCCAGAAACTCAATGGACGCTCGTTAGTAAAGGTGAATTTAACGATAGACTTAATCCCCTTAAAGCCATATTTCCATGGCAACACACAACGCAAGGGTGCGCCATTTTGCTTCTCCAGCCCTTTACCATACATGCCAGTGCCGATAAAGGCCATCTCGTTCATTGCCTCTTCCATCGTCACCCCTTCAACATAGGGCCACGGGTACCAGCTTTGCTTTTGCCCGCGTGCAACAGCAGGGTTGTAAAAAGTTTCCATACGGATGAATTTTGCACCAGCTTGTGGCCTCGCTACCCGCACCAATTCTGACATTGCAATCCCTGTCCAAGGCACCGCCATAGCCCAAGCCTCTACGCAACGATGTCGATAGAGGCGCTCTTCTTGGCTACCCATCTTTTTAATCAGAGCTGCCGCATCAAGCACCATTTCTTCTTCGACCATCCCGTCAATAGTTACCATCCACGGGTCAGTTATTAGCTTTTGCGCCTTTCGCCAGATATTTTTAGAAGAGCCAAATTCATAAAAATTAGTATAGGTGGTCGCCTCTTCTTCCGAGGTCAGTGGGCGGTCGAGGCTATAAGCATCATTTTGCGGGGCTGGAAACCCTTTGATAGGGGCGCCAAGCGCAGATGCAAAAGGCAATTGCGGTGCGGCGAGTCCTGCCCCCGCTAAGCCAATGCGTGACAGAAGCTGGCGGCGATTTAAATAGACATGCTCATCTGTTGCTAGATGTTCTGGGAGTGCCCAGCTTTTATGTTTTTTAATATACATGAACGCCCTCTTCGATTGTCCTATGCCCAAATCGGTATGACACCCAAGTTGGCATGGTTTAAGTTTAATAAGTGCTTCCTCCAACCTTTGAAATACCCCATGTCTTATATGGATAAGAGCTAATAGATTATTTCAACGGATTTGACACGCTCTATATGAGCCGCAAAAAAGCCCATAAAATAGAAAAAGCCCTGATAGATAACACCGTAGCTGATTAATCTAGCTGGTTACAGGCTTTGGCAATCCGTCCCATTGCATCCTCCAGCGCTTCGGTGCTAGTCGCATAGGAAATCCGGAAATGCGGCTCTAGCCCAAACGCTACGCCTTGCACAGCCGCCACCCCTTCGAAGGCCAGCAAATAGGATACAAAATCGCTGTCACTTTCAATGACTTTGCCATCCGGTGCTTTGCGCCCCAACAGCCCTTCACAAGACGGATAGACATAAAACGCGCCCTCAGGGATGAAACAGTGCAAGCCATCTATCTGGTTCAAGCTGGAGGTTACCAGCTGACGACGCTCGGCAAAATGCACCAGATTATCGGCCATAAAATCTAGCGGGCCGTTCAAGGCGGCGACGGCTGCCCATTGTGCAATAGAATTAGGATTAGAGGTAGATTGTGATTGTATCTTCGCCATCGCCTTTATCAGCGGCTGAGGCCCGGTAGCATACCCTATACGCCACCCCGTCATGCAATAAGCCTTGGAGACACCATTAATGGTCAGCACACGGTCTTGCAAGTCTTGGGCTACCTCTGCCACAGTGGCAAATTTAAAGCCGTCATAAACCAGATGCTCATACATATCATCAACCATCACATAAACATGCGCATGGCGGCGCAACACTTCTGATAGCGCCGTAAGGTCAGCAGCCGAATAGGCTGCACCAGTTGGGTTAGACGGGCTGTTCAGGATAAGCCATTTAGTCTTTGGCGTTATCGCGGCTTCTAACGCTTCAGGGGTCAGCTTAAAGCCATCTTTTTGAGGGCATGAAATCTTCACCGGCGTGCCGCCAGCCAGCAACACCATATCTGGATAGGACACCCAATAAGGGGCGGGAATAAGCACCTCATCACCAGCATCCAAAGTCGCCATCAGCGCGTTATATAAAACCTGCTTGCCACCCGTTCCAACGGTAACCATATCACGGGTACAGGTTATGTTATTCTCGCGGCTGAACTTCTGAACAATCGCTTCCTTCAGCTCTACAATACCGTCAACAGCGGTATATTTGGTTTTGCCATCACGCATCGCCTTAATGGCAGCTTCTTTTACATGTTCAGGTGTATCAAAATCTGGCTCACCTGCGCCCAGTCCTATTACATCCTTGCCAGCGGCTTTCATTTCAGCAGCCATATTGGATACAGCAATTGTTGGAGACGGCTTAATAGCAGACAAACGCGAGGCAAGCATAAGTGAAGTTCCTTCAGTTCAATCATCTTCCCAAGCCATGATCAATGGTTAGGCAAGGGCGGGTTTCAAGCTGGCTCTGTTTTTAAAGCCAGCAATTAAGACAAAAAGCACAAGGCGAGTGCGCTAACACTCAATTAAAAATACGCCTGACAGACAGAAGATGTAAAGAGAGAAGATGAGGGATTATTCGCGCTTTGTGTCTGAATTTTCAAGATGAGTAACTCCCCCTTCCAATTTTTGATTTGCTACTGGTCTTTGGCTGTTGGCGGGACTATCTTAGATCCTATGGATAGCGCAGATAATATTATTAAAAAAGAAAACATCCCGACCGAGCGCACGCAACTTCCAGCGAACTATCAGCTGACATCCGATTTTGCACCAAATGGCGATCAGCCGACCGCAATCAAGGAGTTATTTTCGGGCATATTAGAAGGCGAGCGCGACCAAGTTCTGCTCGGTGTTACTGGTTCTGGCAAGACCTTTACCATCGCCCATGTCATTGAACAGACCAAGCGCCCTGCCCTTATCCTTGCGCCAAATAAAACGCTGGCTGCCCAGCTTTATGGCGAGATGAAAGCGCTGTTCCCTGATAATGCGGTGGAATATTTTGTCTCTTACTATGATTATTATCAGCCAGAGGCCTATGTGCCGCGCTCTGACCTCTATATCGAAAAAGAAAGCTCTATTAATGAGCAGATTGACCGGATGCGCCATTCTGCAACACGCGCGCTTTTGGAACGTGATGATGTGATTATCGTTGCGTCTGTTTCTTGTATTTATGGTATTGGCTCGGTTGAAACCTATTCGACAATGACGTTGCGCCTAACCGAAGGGGATGAGATTGAGCGCCAGACCCTACTGCGCAGCCTGACCGAATTACAATATCGCCGGAATGATTTGAACTTTGTACGCGGCACTTTTCGGGTGCGCGGTGATAATGTAGAGCTGTTTCCAGCCCACCTAGAGGACAGGGCTTGGCGGATCAGCCTGTTCGGAGATGACATTGAGGAGATTTGGGAGTTTGACCCGCTAACAGGGGAGAAAACATCAAAGCTAGAGAGAATCATTGTCTTCGCGAACTCGCATTATGTAACCCCGCGCCCTACCTTGCAACAAGCGATAAAACATATCGGTGCAGAATTAACTACGCGGCTGGCGGAATTTGAAGCGGCAGGAAAATTGCTGGAAGCACAGCGCCTGCAACAGCGCACCCAATTTGATGTGGAGATGATCGAAGCGACAGGCAGTTGCAACGGTATTGAGAATTATTCACGCTATCTATCTGGGCGTGAGGCCGGCGA
>MDTG01035929.1_pt1 | contig 11846 bp, 12 predicted proteins | sample 811421 | NCBI WGS metagenome assembly MDTG01 (sample SAMN05326645, study PRJNA326480) | marine metagenome | isolation source: seawater | place: Pacific Ocean: South East | collected 2011 | reverse complement strand
TCTTACAATATCTCCAGCAGCAAATACTTTTGGGTTACTAGTTTGAAATCTTTTAAAATCAACTTTAATAGTATTCCAACTGGTAAGTTCTAAATTTGTATTAAAATGAGAGTTTAAATTTTCAGGTTCGAAGCCCAAAGCTTGGATAATGAGATCACTTTTGATGTTTTTTTCAACTCCTGTGTCAACAGGTTTTCTTCTACCAGACTCATCGGTCTCTCCGAGTGTGGCTACTTTATAGCTTAAACTTGAGGCCTCTGAATTACTACTTATTAACTTTGAAGGAACAGAAAGCCAATTAAACTTTACTCCTTCTTGTTCTGCATTTAATACCTCTCTTGCAGATCCAGGCATATTTTCTTTATTTCTACGGTAAAGACATGTTACTTCTTTTGCCTTTTGACGAATAGCTGTTCGAACACAATCCATAGCAGTATCACCTCCACCGATAACAACTATGTGTTTACCCTTTGCATTTAAATACTTATTTGTAGATGGTGTGTCACCAAGACCAACTCTGTTACTTTCGATTAAAAAGTCTAAGGCTGGTAAAGAATTATTTATGTTAGATGTATCAATATCTAAATTTCTTGCTTTGTATACACCTGTAGCTACCAAAATAGCGTCATAATTTTTTTCTAAATCTTGAAAAGATAAGTCTTTACCAATTTCTTTGTTTACATGAAAATTAACTCCACTCTCTGAAAGCCAATCTGTTCTTCTTTCGACAATGCTTTTATCTAATTTAAAATTAGGAATACCGTATATCATTAGCCCTCCAACACGATCATTCTTTTCAAATACATCAACTTCATAACCATTTTGAATTAAGTAGGATGATGCAGCCATTCCTGCAGGTCCAGAACCTATAATTGCAACTTTTTGTTTTGAAGAAGAATTGATTTCGATATTTTTTACCCAGCCTTTTTCCCATGCTATTTCAGTTAGATATTTCTCTAGATTACCTATAGTGATAGCTCCAAACCCGGCCTGTTCTACAACACAGTTTCCCTCACATAGCCTATCCTGTGGGCAAACTCTTCCACAAACTTCTGGAAATACATTTGTAGATGATGATATTTGATAAGCTTCTTCTAGCCTGTTCTCAGCAATGTATCTCAACCAATCCGGTATATTGTTGTTTAAGGGACAATGAATTTGACAAAACGGAATTCCACATTGTGAGCATCTTGAAGATTGTTCAACAGAGTCTTTTTTATCAAACTGACTATAAATCTCCTGAAAATCCTTTATTCTTTTTTCAGGTTCTGTTTTTGATGGATTCTTCGGTTTTTTTTTTATGAAACTCCAACATGATAATAAAATATTACTTTATTCTCCTACAAATAAAATGGATTGTATTTCTATATAGGTTTTTTGGGTTAGTAAACTTATAAATAGTAATAAATTATGACAGAATTTGAATTTTTTTACATTTTGTATGGCTTAATACAGGGAATTACCGAATTTATCCCCATAAGTTCAAGTGGCCACCTAAATATATTAGAAATTTTTTATAAAAATATAGAATCCAGAAATTACTTATATGAGACAACTGCTCATTTTTCATCTTTGTTGGCTTTAATAATATATTTATTTGCAAATAAACATTTTTCAAAATCGAATTTAAAAGCATACTCAAGAGTAATAGTTTATGCCACTATGCCCGCAGTTTTTTTTGGGCTTATGATAAAATTTTATAATTTTAATTATATTAATTTAAAATTAATAGCATACACCTCAATTAGTGGAGCAGTTGTACTCTATATTTCAGATAAATCAAAAAAATTAAAAATTAATATAAAAAAAAATAGAACAAAATTTATCTTAGCTGGTTTTTTTCAATGTCTTGCTTTTTTACCAGGATTTAGTAGGGCTGGAAGTTGCATTATTGCTTTCAGACTATTTGGTGAGAATAAAAAAATTTCATCTATTTATAGTTTATATATGGGTATTCCAATTATTGTGTTATCTTTTTTTTCAAATATAGAGAGTTTTGAGAATTTTATTATTGATAAGAATCTTATAATAGTTTTTATATCTTCATTTTTTGCAGCTTATATCACAATTTTTATATTCGTTAGATATATAAATAAAATTGGTTTTACACCTTTCGTAATTTATAGAATTTTATTAGGAATATTATTATTGGTTTACTTTAGTTAAACATTATCGATAAATTTTTTCAGATATTCTGAAGTGATAACCTTCATATTTGACAAATCTTGATTCAATATTTCTGTAACTAATTTTTGACTTCCTTCCGAGATACTATCATGAGAGAGAGTAACATACTGATCATAGGTAAAAAGAGGTCTTGGAAGTTTTTCCAATACTTTGCCTTGAAGAATTGCAAGAAAAGATGGAATGTAAAAAAATCTTTCTTTTTTTTTCAGAGAAAGAAAGATATGACTTAAAATTTCTTTGAAAGTGAATATATCATTACCAACTGCTGCTAAATTAGAATTTTTGTAATTATCAAAATTATTTAACAAATTAAATATAAAAAGAGATAAGTCATTAACATAAATTGGTTGAAATTTTGTTTTTCCTTTTTTTATTAGAGGAAGAAATGGCAATATTTTAGCCATCTTTCCAAATAAATTAAAAAAATTATCCTCCTCACCGTAGACAGTACTTGGCCTTACAATGATGTGATTATTATTATTATTTTCTATGAATTCCTCACCCATTTTTTTACTAATTAGATAATTTGATTTTGTATGAAAAGTTGAGCCTAAACTTGAAACATGGAGAAAGGGTTTTTTAAATAATTCGCAATAAATAGCAATTTTTTTTGGAAGTAAGAAGTGTGCCAATTCAAAGGATAAATTATTTTTTTCATATAAAATTCCGATCAAATTAATTACTAAATCTGAGCTCTCAATTAAGCTTTCTATTTCATCTAAGTTATTAATATCAAATTCAATAACTTCTATTTGCCCAATATCTCCTGAAAGTATGTTTCTTTTTACCCTACTAGCGTTTCTAACAGGGCATATTAATTTGTTACCATTTTGCAAGAGTCTTTTTGTTATACTCCTACCTATGAAACCTGTAGATCCAAAGACTAAGATATTTTTGTTTTTCATTCTAATATCTATCTTATATAAATATATGTTTAAGGATGTCAAACTATCAATTATTTCAAAATGATCTCCCAAGTAAGATTTTAAAATCTTTTAAAGGAGATATCTCTATCGATACTGAAACCCTTGGTTTAAATGTTAAAAGAGACAGGCTGTGTCTGATACAATTAAGAAATGAGACTGATAAAAAAGTATATCTTATTAAATTTGAAGAGGACCTATCTCCAAAATTATCAAAAAATATAAAAGTGTTATTAGAAAATAAAGGTCTTACAAAAATTTTTCACTTTGGAAGATTTGATATGGCAGTATTAAAAGAAAATTTGAAAATAAATGTTAAAAATGTTTTTTGTACAAAGATTGCATCTAAATTAACTAGAACGTATTCTTCAAAACATGGTCTTAAAGATCTAGTATATGAAATATTAGATGTTCAATTAGATAAAACAGAACAGTCATCTGATTGGAGCAAAAAAAGGCTCACTAAAAAACAAATTGAATATGCTATGAATGATGTTTTGTATTTATCAGACATAAAAAGCTCTCTTAATGAAAAGCTACTTATGCAGAAAAGATTGAAAATATTTAAATCAATAATGAAATTTATGGAAATAAGAGTTGATTTAGATTTACAAGGTTGGGAAGGAATAGATATCTTTGCTCATAAATAACTTATGAATAATTCTAAAATCAAAAAGGTAGGACAAGAAGTAATTAATTTAGAGTCAATTGCTTTAACAAAACTCTCTAAAAGCTTAGGTAAAGATTTTATAAAAGCCGTTCAATTAATTGACCAACAAAATGGTAAGGTTATTGTTTCTGGAGTTGGAAAAAGTGGAAATATTGCCGGTAAAATTGCTGCATCCTTTACATCAACTGGAATACCAGCAATCTATTTGAATCCTGTTGATGCTAGTCATGGTGACATGGGGATAGTTGAAAAAAATGATATTTTAATAATCTTATCCAATTCAGGTGAAACTCACGAATTATCTGATTTGATTAACTTTAGTAAGAAAAAAAAAATTAAAATAATTTCAATTACATCCACTAAAGGGAGTTTATTGTCAAAAAATTCAGATGTTAGCTTGATTTTACCTGCTCATACTGAGGCTGATAAATTAAAAATCATCCCTACGACTTCTACAACTATGTCTTTAGCTCTTGGTGATGCTCTTTGTTGTTCTGTGCTAAGTTTAAGAAAATTTGATAAAAAGTCTTTTAGTGAGCTTCACCCGGGTGGGAAGTTAGGAAAAAAGTTGAAAACCTTAAATGAAATTATGGATAATGACATCCCTTTCATTCGTTTAAATTCATCCATTATTGATGCAGTACTAATTATGACTGAAAAAAAGTATGGTTGTGTTGTTGTGTTAGATAATAATAATAAAATAAAGGGCATTATAACTGATGGTGATTTAAGGAGATCAATAGCAAAATTTAATATGAGAGAAAAAGCTACCAATATTATGAAGAGCAAGCCTATAGTTGCAAAGAGTGATTTATTAATATCATCGGCAATTGTTCTTATGAATAAACACTCTATCACTAGTCTTATTATAGCAAATCAAAATAAGCCTGTTGGTATTGTGAATATTAAAAAATGTTTAGAAAATGATTGATTATTTAAGTAAAAAAATAGTAAATATTATAATAATCTCAATTTTAGTTATGCAGTTTTTGATTTATTATTATAATCAAAAATCTTTAACAGATAATTTTATTCAAAAAACAATAACAGTTGAAGATTTTTCTAGTATAGTTTTAAGTAAATCTGGGGTTACAAAGATTGGATCTGAGAAATTAAATAAAATTGATGATAACAATATTTATTTAGAGGGAAAATCTTATCTTGAAAATAGGGAATATAAAATTTACGGTACAAATATATCAATTAACTTGATCGAAGAAAAATCAAAAAGTGAAGAGCCTGTAAAAGTAATCAATTCGATGGGAACTTTAAATGCATCAGGGTTTGAAAACCTTGATTATGATAGTAAAATTATTTTTTCTGGAGAGATTGAATTTGTTATTAATTAAAATTGTATTTTTATTTTTTAATTTAATTTTTTTTTTCTTCTGCGAACTCTGAAAGTTACGTTAAGGCAGGTGAAAGTCTTATTTGGGACTCTGAAAATAAAATCTATACCGCTGATGGTAATGTTGAGTTTAAAAATGATAGGTTTGTGGCCTATGCAAACAAAATGGTTGCCAAATATTTAGAGGAGGATAATGAAGAAATTTTTACAAAAGTCGAGCTTTTTCAAAATGTAATAATTGAATTTGAAGATGAGATATTTAAGGGAAATTATGCTATTTATACCCGAAACGATAATATAATAAAACTTATTGGAGATGTATCAATTGAGTCTCCAACAAGATTACTTACCGGTAGTGAGTTAATAGCTGATATCGATAATAATAAACGAATACTTAACTCAAAAGATAATGAGTCCTTAGTTGAAGTTTTATTAGAAAATAATGCAAACAATTAAACTTATTGAAGTAAGTAAAAGTTTCAAATCAAAAATAGCTCTTAATAAAGTAAACATTGAGTTCAAAAGTAACAGAATTAATGGTTTACTTGGGCCAAATGGGAGTGGGAAAACAACTCTTTTTAATATTGTGGCAGGTTTTTTATCTCCAGATTTTGGTAAAATTTTATTAGATGAAAACAGTTTAAATAACCAGAGCCTTAATAAAAGAACAAAACTTGGTATTTCGTACTTACCACAAGAGGCATCAATTTTTAGAGACCTTAATGTTTATGATAATATTTTTTCAATAGCAGAGCTCTTTCATAGTAAAATTGACTCTATTAAAATTACTAATAATTTAATTAAACAATTTTCTTTGAACAATTTTAAAAATACTAAAGGCAAACTTCTCTCTGGAGGTGAGAGAAGAAGAACCGAGATAGCAAGAGCTTTGGCAAGTAGTCCCAAATTTATTTTACTGGATGAGCCTTTTGCAGGCATTGATCCCATAGCAATAGAAGAAGTCAAATCAACAATTTCATTATTAAAAAAAATGAATATCGGAATAATTATAACAGACCATAATGTTAAGGAAGCTTTAAGTATTGTTGATTACGCATACATAATTTATAACGGGGAAATTATAAAATTCGGTAATCCAGAAGATATTGTATCTGATAAATTCGTAAAGCGAGTCTATTTAGGTAAAAATTATAACTAAATTTATGATTTTAAATAAAACCAGTATCATTAAAGGTATGTACTCACCTCCTGGTGATAAATCAATTAGTCATAGAGCTCTAATATTAGCTGGACAAGCAATAGGTGAGTCTAAAATTTCAAATTTGCTTGAGAGTGAAGATGTAATAAATACCTGCAATGCAATGAAATTATTAGGTGCGCAAATTAAAAAAAAGAACAATAAATATTTTGTTTATGGAGTACCACCAGGAGGGTTATTCCAACCCAAGAAATCTTTAGATTTTGGTAATTCCGGAACTGGTATCAGATTGATCTGTGGTTTAATTTCCTCAAATAACATTGAAGTAAGATTAATAGGAGATGCTTCATTAAGCAGTCGGCCTATGAAACGGGTTACAATGCATTTAACTAAGATAGGTGCTAATATTAATTTAAGAAAAAATACGTTCCCCCCAATTAAATTAAGAGGTACTGGAAGTGCAGTGCCCCTGTCATTTGATATTAAAATACCTTCAGCTCAAATTAAAAGTGCAATTATGCTTTCTGCATTAAATACAAAAGGGATGGTAAAAATAAAAGAATTCAAGACAACAAGAGATCACACAGAAAATATGCTTAAATCGATGGGCTATAATATCAAAGTAAAAGAAAATAATTCATACAGATTTATTGAGATGACAAATAATAAAGAATTAAAAAATATTAATTATAATGTTCCGGGTGACCCTTCTTCTGCTGCATTTGCTATAACAGCTGCTTGTTTAAAACCTGGATCTAAACTGGTTGTAAAAAATATTCTTTTCAATAAAACAAGGGTGGGATTTATTAAAACCTTAAAGTCTATGGGTGGAAACATTATTGTAACTAATAAAAGAATTAAAAATAACGAATTAATTGCTGATTTAAAAATTGAACAAAAAAAATATTTAAAACCAACTACATTGAATTCAAATGATATACCTTTACAAATAGATGAAATACCAATTTTATCTATAGCTGCATCTTTTGCTGAAGGATTGACTGTTTTTAAAGGCTTGAAAGAATTAACTGTAAAAGAAAGTAATAGGTTATTACTTATTCATGAAAATTTAAAAAAAATGGGTGTAAGATCAAAAATAAAAAAATATGATTTGTATATTTATGGTAATAAAAATCTAAAAAATGGTGCTGCAATAATTAAACACGAAGATGATCATCGAATTTTAATGTCTTTTTATATTGCAAATATGATTTGTAGGAAAAACAATATATTAAGAGATAAATCATGTGTAAAAACAAGCTATCCAACGTTTTTTAAAGATATATCTCTTTTGACTAATTAATTTTTCTTGAAAAACACTGATAAAACTTTAAAACGACCTAACTAATTTGAAAGGTAAATAATGACTTATGATATCTAATGACGAGTATAGCAAATTGCTAGACCAACAATTCGAAGCCAAAAACATAATTGCTGCTAATAAGATAATTTCTGGAACAATTTTAAAGATAAGTGATCAGCACATAACTGTTGATATTGGATACAAAAGTGAAGGACAAATTCCTAAAGAAGAATTCCTAAATACAGGATCATTAGACGATTTAAAGACAGGACAAATAATCGAAGTATTCGTAGAAAAATTAGAAGATCGAGAGGGTAATGTTAAAGTCTCTCATGAAAAAGCAATTAAAATGAAGTCATGGGAAAAGCTTCAGAAAGTTTATGATAACAAAGAAAGAGTAAAAGGTTTTATTGTTGGTAAAGCGAAAGCAGGTCTATATGTAAAAATTATGGGAACAAATGCATTCTTACCCCTAAGCCAAATTGATGTTCGACCCGTTAGAGATGTGAGTCACTTGATAAAGACTGAAGAAACATTTGAAATTCTTAAAATGGATTACTCAAAAGGTAATATTGTTGTCTCAAGGAAAGCTATTCTTGAAGAGAAACAAAAAGAAATAAAAAACAAAATATTAGAAAAATCTCAAAATGAGTCTATTGTCACCGGCAAGGTTAAAACTTTTACGGACTATGGTGCTTTTGTTGATTTGGGTGGAATAGACGGTCTTGTTCACTTAAGTGACATTTCCTGGAGTAGAATTGGTCATCCATCGGATGTTCTGGAAATTGGAAAAAAATATGAATTTAAAATTCTTAAGGTCTCGGATGAATCCGACAAAATAAGTTTGGGTTATAAACAATTAAAAGATGATCCATGGGAGAAAATAGAGGATAAAATTCAGCAAAATGAAATTTATGATGGTAAGATTACACACATCACTGATTACGGTGCATTTGTTCAACTGACTGATAAAGACTTAGAGGGTCTTGTTCACTCGAACGATATCAGTTGGACTAAAAAAAATATTCATCCAAATAAAATACTTGAAGTTGGATTCAATATCAGAGTAAAAATTTTAGAAATTGATAAAGACAAGAAAAGAATAAGTCTTGGGATAAAGCAAACTGAACCTAATCCATGGGAAAATATTCTCAATGAATACAAAAAAGACCAAATAATTGATACTGAGATAAAAAATATTACGGAGTTCGGAATATTTGCAAAATTGAACGACAATATTGACGGACTAATTCACAAAAATGACTTATCATGGACTGACTCAAACGGTGACAGAACTCTTAAAAAATACCAAAAAGGACAAAATATCGAGGTTAAAATTTTGGAAATTGATCCAGAAAAAGAAAAAATTAGTTTTGGTATAAAACAACTATCAGCAGACCCTTTTCATGAATTTTTCAAAGATAAATCAAAAGGTGATATTGTATCTGCTACTATAACTAAAATTAATAATAATGGCATTGATGTTGAGGTTGATAATTTTATTGTTACAACTATCAGAAGGAAAGAGCTCTCAAAAAATAAGGAAGAGCAAAATATATCTAGATATAACGAGGGTCAAAAAATTGATGCTAAAATTAGTTCTATTGACCTTACAAATAGAAAATTTTCTTTATCGATTAGACAGCTTGAGATAGATGAAGAACAAAGTTTGTTGCAAAAATATGGATCTAAATCCTCTGGATCAGTTTTAGGTGATATACTAGGTAAGGCTTTAGATGAGGAAAAGGACTCCAAAGAAGAATAAATCTGATCTTTTAAAAAACTTTTTGCGATCAGAAAAAGATTTAACGCCTAAAATTAATGAAGCTATCTTTAATAGGTTCTTTAAAATTTTAGAAGAGAATATTTCAAAACATATTTCAGTAGAATTAAGAAATTTTGGTGTTTTTAAAACTAAATTAATGAAATCAAGGTTTGGGTCTGATCCAAGAAATAAAAGAAAGATATATATTCCATCAAAATGGAAGGTTGCATTTAAAACTAGTGAAAATATAAATAGGAAAATAAATGAGAAAATTTAAATCTTTCGTTGCTTTGGATCTAAAATCCCCTACTAGAAATATTAATATTATAAAAAAATTAAACCCTTATGTTTTTGGTTTTAAATTGGGATATAGGTCTTTTTATAATAAAAAGTCTAATGAACTTATTTCAGAAATAAAAAAGACAAAGTGTAAATTATTTCTTGATTTAAAACTTCATGATATCCCTAATACAGTTGAAAATGCAATTGACTCTCTATCAAAAATAAATCCAGACTATTTAACATTGCATGTATCTGGAGGTGATGAAATGATAAAGGCAGCTGTAAGATCTGTAAGAAAGAATAAACTCCGGACTAAAATTTTGGGTGTTACTCTGTTAACTAGCTTAGATCAATATGATAGTAAAAAAATTTATAATGAAAAAAATACAAAACAACTAGTAAAAAAATTTGCTAAAATTGCAAATAATAATGATATTCATGGCATTGTTTGTTCAGGTGAAGACCTTTTGTACATAAAAAAATTAAATAAATTAATCAAAGTTACACCTGGTGTAAAACTATTTAGTAGAAGCGATGATCAAAAAAGAATTACATTTGCTCATAATGCTATACAAAATGGTGCAAACTTTGTTGTAATAGGAAGAGAGTTAATAGAAAGCAAAGAACCTATAAATTTGTTGAAAAAATATGTCGAACAACATAAAAATAAAAATCTGTGGACAAAATAATCCAGCTATAATTAATCATTGTCTTGATTTGAATATTTCCTACCAAGGTCTGATTTTTTATGAAAAAAGTCCAAGGTTTATAGATACAGATACACTAGCACTTGTTAGTCAGTATTTTAGTTCACATAAAAATAAATTTGTAGGTGTTTTTGTTAATCCTACAATAGATGAAATCAAAAATAAATTATCAGTTTTTGACTTTGATACAGTTCAACTCCATGGTAACGAAAGTCAAAATTTAATAAATGAAGTTAAAGAAAACTTTAAAAAAAAAATATACAAATCTATATCCCCTGAAGATTTTGAAAAAACAAATTTGATTAACGTAGATAAATATTTAATAGAAGCTAAACCATCATCAAATCAAATGCCTGGTGGAAATAATAAAACCTGGGAGTGGAATAATTTTAAAAATCCTAAAAAATTGTCTTATATTTTATCAGGAGGTCTAAATGTCACTAATATTAAAAAGGCAATTAGCTTAACAGGTGCAAATTTTGTTGATATAAACTCTGGTGTAGAGGAAAAACCAGGTGAAAAAAGCTTATCTTTAATAGATAGTTTTGTTTCATCAATTTATAATTAATGAGGGCTTATAAACAACCTAGTGATGCTGGAAGATTTGGTGAATTTGGTGGCATGTTTGTGTCAGAAACACTTATGCCCTTATTATTAAATTTAGACCGTTCATATAAAAAAATACAAAAAGATAAAAAATTTCAAAAAGAATTAAATGAACTTTTTAAAAACTATGTTGGAAGACCCTCCTCTTTACATTACGCTAAAAATTTATCTAAATATATTAATGGGCCTAAAGTTTATTTTAAGAGAGATGAGCTAAATCATACTGGAGCTCACAAAATAAATAATTGTTTGGGTCAAATACTCCTTGCAAAAAAAATGGGCAAAACAAGAATTATAGCTGAAACAGGTGCTGGACAACATGGTGTAGCTACAGCGACTGTATGTGCTCTTTTTGGACTTCCTTGTTACGTATACATGGGCTCTAAGGACATCGAACGGCAAAAGCCAAATGTTTTTAGAATGAAGCTTCTTGGCGCCACCATTGTGCCTGTAGAATCTGGAAGTAAATCTCTAAAAGATGCCATGAATGAGGCTTTAAGAGATTGGATAAAAAACGTCAGAGATACTTTTTATATTATCGGTTCAACTGCAGGCCCTCATCCATATCCAAAAATGGTTAGAGATTTTCAATCTATAATTGGAAAAGAAGCAAGAGACCAAATATTAAAGGTAGAAAAAAAATTGCCAGATTATCTTATTGCTTGTGTTGGCGGTGGATCAAATGCTATGGGTTTATTTTATCCATTTTTAAATGATAAGAATGTAAAAATTATTGGAGTTGAGGCAGCCGGTAGAGGAGCTAAAACAGAAGAAACTGCAGCTACAATGACATCAGGAACCCCAGGTATTTTGCACGGAAGCTATAGTTATGTCTTGCAAGACAATGATGGTCAGATAAAAGAGGCCCATTCGATATCTGCTGGTCTAGACTATCC
>MDTG01325413.1_pt1 | contig 11847 bp, 9 predicted proteins | sample 811421 | NCBI WGS metagenome assembly MDTG01 (sample SAMN05326645, study PRJNA326480) | marine metagenome | isolation source: seawater | place: Pacific Ocean: South East | collected 2011 | reverse complement strand
TTGCGGAATATTTTACTTTCCACATTATATCTTTATCTAAATATTTCGACAATGTAATCTACTTGTTTCGTATCAAATTTATAAAACTAATATAATAAAATAGCGCAGCAAACATCAAACTTAGAAAGATTACAATAATTTGCAAATTCATTATTTGTATACCAGTAGTTTTATGTGTAATGGCATTACTTTGGTAACTTGCAATTTCAACTTCTTCATTGACTAAAGTATTTTGTAAACGAATAAAGATTCTATCTAAGTCAAATTTAGTAATCAGAATAGTCTTAAGAGTTTGGGTTTCATTTTTTGACAATTGCGTATCAGGATAAGTTTTTAACGAGCGAAGTTTTGTTAACTTAGTTGAGTTTAGACCTTGATCACTATGTACCTGGCTGTTAACTCTATCCAGCTCTAAGGCTAATATATTTTCACCAAGAAAATATAGAGGGACGTCTTCATGGACATACGACATAAATAAATCATCAGCCACATCGCTATCTCGGGGACCTGCTTCCAAATTAACTTCATTAGATTGAACAAATAAGAATGGTTGCAGTAGATCCATACGTGGTTCTAAAATCTCTAATTTATTTGCAATTTTTAAATTTTCTTCGATAATTCTTTTTCTTACAATAATTTCCCCCTCAAGATTTTCGGTAAGCCTCTTAATATTACTTTCAATTTCTCTAAGAGATTGTTCTATTATATAATTTGAGAATTCATCAAAATTTATTTTTTGAGCGTTCAAGTCAGAGATGCTATTCTCAATTTTTGATAATAGTCTTTCTTTTGTATTTTTTGTTGCAGCAGTCATGATATTACTAAATATTTTTTTTATATTATCCTTTGTACTAATTGACTCAAATGAGATTTTAAATTTCTGTGCTTCATTTTTATCTTCAATTTTTACAATTTGAAAACTGTTTTGTATTAAGTTTTTTTCTTCGTTGCTCACAAAATTGAATAAACTGTTATCATTCATACTTTCATTAATTGAATTCAGCTCTTTCAGAAAAGTATTGGTAAGCCATGTATAGGTAATATTTTGTTCCTCTAAAACTTTTTCAGAAGACAAATTATTGTAGTCTGAAATAAAATCTTCACTGGTAAATGTAAGAGTTGAAATATAACTTTTTTCTTTTTGAAAATAATAAATAAATGACAATGCACTAATAATAAATGTAAATATGATAATACGAATTAGTTTTGACCTTAAAAATAATATGTAGTCTATTAAATCGTATTCTCTTGATTTATTATTCTCTTGAAAAATATTATTCATATTTTTTTAATTGTATTACCTATTGTCAATGTAAGATATCAATAATTTATCAAAATTAAAGTCATTTATTGCTTACTAATGCCTCACATTCTTTAATTCAAAAATATTAGATAATGTCATGAAAAGAATTTTTACATCAAGTTTAATGCTTCTGTTTTTTATATAAAAGTTGTCCAATTCTATTTTTTCCTCAATTGTTATATTATCCCTTCCATTGACCTGAGCCCATCCGGTTATTCCAGGTAAACATTCATCAATATTTAGTTTTTTTCTAAGATCAATTAAATCGTATTGATTAAATAATGCCGGTCTAGGACCTATGAAATTCATATCACCTTTTAATATTGAAATTATTTGCGGCAATTCATCTATACTTGTCTTTCTTAAAAATTTTCCAAATCCTGTTACATAAGTATCTGGCTCACTAAGCAAGTGAGTAGCAACTTGTGGTGTATCTACTAACATTGTTCTGAACTTAGGCATTTTAAATTCATTACTCTTATATCCTATTCTTTTTGACCAAATGATTGCGGGTCCATTGGAGTCCAGTAAAATAATTATAACTATTATTACAGACGGTAATAATAAAATTATAAGCAGGATTAAAGCAAATAATTTGTTTGAAAAGCTGTTAATCATCTAGCATCATTTCTACAATATCATCATCTGTATTTTTTTTTGGGTGCCAATCAGTCATCTTCAATACTTTGGAAATATCAATTCTATAATCTAATAATAATTTGTTAATATAAATTTTTTTATTCACCAAGATAAAAAATAATTTAAGTAATATTTTCGGAAGATGAAACATTATCGTTTTTGATTTTGAATATTTTATCATTTTTCTTATTAATTTTGATGTTGACATATTCTGGTTATCACTGACTAAAAAAACTTCATTTTCTATATGATTATAGTAAACACATTTATGTATGAAACTTGTTATATTACTTAAACTTATTAGGCTTCTTGAGTTATGAACACCATCGAGTGGTATTGGAATATTTAATCTTAGCAATTTTTTAAGCAACTTTAAATTTCCTTTTACACCTTTACCATAAATAAGTGGGGATCTTATAATAATAAATTTTGTCTCATAAAAATTTATAAATTTACTAATTATATATTCCTCTGCAGCTATCTTACTTCTTGCATAATTAGATTGAGGGTTATAAGGAGAGTTTTCATCTATCAATTCAAATTTATTGGTAAAATCACCGTGAACTTGTACAGTACTTAAATAAATAAATTTTTTAATTTTATTCTTTATTGAATAATCAATTAAACGTTTGGTTCCGTCAATATTGAGTTCCTTAAAAGTATTTAAATTTGTCTTAGTTTTAATTAAATGCTGCGTTGCAGCTAAATGAATTACAATATCTATATTTTCTAAATAGTCCCATTCAGAAATACTATTTATTTCTTGAACTATTATATTTTTAACGTTGCTATTTTTATAGTCTCCACGCCTAGTTGATACAGTAATTTCAATATCGTTGTTAGAGGACAATAGATCAATTAAATTTTTTCCAATAAATCCTGTCGCGCCTGTTAGGAGTACTTTCAAAATTAAATCCAGCTAATGATTATAGTCTTAAATCAACATCATTTTTTTTAAAAATATGTTTAAGGTCATATATAATTGAGTTTCTTCGGCAATACTTTCGAATTTTTTTTATCCCCAATTTCCTAAATTGGTTGTGTGCAACTGCTAGGATGACTGCATCATAATAGTTTTGCTTAATTTGTTTACTAATTATTTTAATTCCGTGCTCTTTTTTCGTATCTAATGGATCAGCAACAGGATCATAAATATCTGTGCTCACACCTCTTTTAGAAAGTAGTTTGTATATTTCATAAACTTGAGTATGACGGGTGTCAGAACAGTTTTCTTTAAATGTAAAACCCAATATAAGTATTTTAGAATTCATTAATTTTAGATTTTTCTTTTTATACATCATCATTAATTGGTTAACTACGTGGTATGGCATGAAGCTATTGATTTTTCTTCCAGCGGCAATTACTTTTGAATTTATTCCAATTTTATTAGCCTTATGTATTAAATAATATGGATCAATACCAATACAGTGGCCACCTACAAGTCCAGGTGAGAATTTCATAAAATTCCATTTAGTTGAAGCTGCATTTATAACTTCTTCGGTATCAATTTCAAGCTTATTAAATATAATTGTTAATTCATTTATTAGAGAAATATTTAAATCTCTCTGAATATTTTCTATAACCTTAGCAGCCTCAGCAATTTTAATTGAAGAGACTTTATGAATACCTGCTTTTATTATTTGTGAATAAAGTTTTTCTAATTTATTTGCTGTTTTTGAATTGCTGCCTGATACAATCTTTATTATATTTTGTAGTTTATGTTTTTTATCCGAAGGGTTTATTCGTTCAGGTGAATACCCACAGAAAAAATCGCGATTAAATTTTAATTTACTTATTCTTTCAATTATGGGAACACATATTTCTTCTGTGACACCCGGATAAACAGTAGACTCGTACACAATAATATCATTTTTTTTGATGAGTTGTGAAACCATTCTAGTGGCACTTATTACCGCACTAAGATCAGGTTTTTTCATTTTGTTGACAGGTGTAGGAACGGCTATAATAAAATATTTACAATTATATAAATCATTTATATTTGATGAAAATAATACATTTGATTTTAGAATATCATTTTTTGTAGTTTCATTAGTTATGTCTTTTCCCAATTTTAAATCTAGAATACGCTTCTTCTTTGAATCAAAGCCAATAACATCATTTTTTTTTGAAAATGCAATTGCTAGAGGAAGTCCTACATAACCTAAACCAATTATTCCAATTTTGTTCCTTGTCATCATCTTTTTATCGATTTAATAAATATGCATTTCTCTTAACTCGTTAATAATATTTTTTGAAATTTGTACTCTACTAAATTTTTTACAAAAATTACTTCTATCCGTATTTTTAATTTGAAGATTTTTGAAAGAATTAATACCAGTCTTAATATCACATGGATCAAAAACGGCAACATTTTCAACATTTTTTTTTATAAATAATTTAGTATTTCCTGAAACGCCTGCCCAAATTGGTTTCCCAGTTGCTGCATACTCAAATATCTTAGAAGGCAAAACTCGATCAAATGCCAGAAAGTTATTGAGATGCATAAATAATATATCAGCATTTTTGTAATGTGTTATTAATTTAATTCTAGAAAGAGGCTTTAATATTTTGATATTTTTACAATTTTGATCCTTAATTATTTTTTTTAATTTATTTAATTTGGAGCCTGAGCCAATTATTTTAAAATTGATTTTATACTCAAAATGCTTAGCTAATTGTGGAATTATATGCTCTAGTCCCTGCCCATCACCAATGTTTCCCGCATACAATACTTCTAAATATTTTTTGGTTTCCGTTGTTTTAAACTCATTTTCCATAAAAATACTATCTATACCATTAGGCAAATATGAATAACTTTTACTTGGATATTTTTTTTTAAAATAATCAAAAAACCCTTCTGACACTAAATTTATCTTAGTAGAATTCGTAATTGTAAAACTCTCAATAGTTGAGACTAAAGGAAGAAAGATTTTTAATAACTTGCCTTTTTTTAATTGTTCTAAAGTTTCATAAAAAATATCCCTTATATCAATAAAAATTGGTACCTTTTTCATTTTTGATATCATTGTCCCAAGTGCAATTGTTGCAAGCCTTGATGATGTAGCAAATATTAGATCATACTCTTTATTTCTTACAAAAATCATAACTTTCATTGCATAAAATAAAAATATTATCGGACCTAAAAATCTACTGAGATCACTTGCAGGCACATTAATTCTTCGAATGCTTATATTCCTAACCTTTTCTGTACTTTTGGCTTCAATATTATATTGATTGTACCTGTTAGGCATTGTGGTAATAAGGTCCACTTCTATATCTTGATTTTGTTTTTTTTTAAGTTCATCAATTATAGCCGATACTCTAAATGATCCTGCAGACAAATCTGGCTTATAATAATAGCTTAATATGAGTAACTTCATTTATTACTCCAATCAATACGTAACTCGCATGAATTTTCTGCTAATTTAACTTCCAGACAGCTGTTTTTAAACTTTTTATAAAATTGAGGATACCAAAATGTATTTTTTATTGATATCTTTCCACCATTGATTGAATACTTTAATTTTTTGCCCGAGTGAACTATATAGTTTTTTTTTAAAATAACATCTGGATGAAAATAAAATCGTGTAATCGACTGTTTTGAACTATCACTAATAAAGTCTTTTATGAGGACTGTATTATTGTTAATACACCATTGACGCTTATGAATTATTTTTTTTAAAATATTGCTATATCCGTCGTGTGAATATATGGCATTTAATGCTTTTTTCTTTTGGTTTATAGCAAGCTTGTGTTTTGATACTTTGGCTTTTTTTCCTACTCTAAAACTTGACCATACTTCGTTAGAATTTTTGTTATCGTATACAAGTGTGTTGTGAGCTGCAGCAGACCGCTGCTTTATCCTTTCGCTATTTATTTCATATGAAGAAATCCCTGAATTGACAATTAATCGTTTACCAAATAATGATAGCTCAAACGATAAACTATCTCCATGGGAGTGAGCAGGTTGATTAAGGGATATAATTCCACCAACATTTGCAATCAGTTTGCATATTTTAGTATCATAAATTAAAAATTGGCTATCTTTTAATAAATGAATTTTCTTTGAATTAACAATTAGAGATTTTTTCGTCAGACTTTTGTAGTATTTTTTTAATATTTTTATACTGTTTGCAATTCCTAATGTTGAGTCGTTAAAAAAAGATATTTCATCATCGTGGTGAGACATCAGTAAAAGCCAGTTAACCATCTTTTTAGAAATTTTTAGCAGTGATACTTCAATCGATTTGTCATGATATTCATATAATCTTAATATTTTTACTATATCTAAGATATCTTCTAATATTATGGATTGATACATTGAAGATCTTTCGTAGTGACCACCATCCTCTAAAATTTGAAAATTAATTTCTTTCAATAAAAGATTAATTCCCAAATTAAGTATTTTTTTACTTTGTTTATTATTAAAAAATAAACCTGCAAATACTAGAGCTTTTGCATTTGCAATTAGATGATTACCTTGTAAATGGTATTCTATACGTTTTGACAACCAAATAGTTTGGAAAAATAAACTATTAATAAAGGATTTATCATAATAATCATTTATTAAACTATATTTTATCCAATTTACTATCCTTAAGGATACCGGATAAGAATTCCATCCATCATTATTATTATTTCTTTCATTATATTTTATCCAGTTTTGTAAAATTTCTTCTTTTTTATTTCTAATATTTTTTTTTTCGTATGAATTTATGAAGTCAAAATAATGGATATTAAAGGTAATAAGCTTATCATATTTTTTTAACCGCCAATCAGAGATCTTTTTTATATTTATTTTCTTATTAAGTACATTGAGGGCATTATTATCAACTTTTGTAAATTTTTTATCTAAAAAAAATTTATTGGAAATTTTTTTTCTATTTACCAAGATTTTATTATTCTTGAATTTTATTTTAGGAATATAAATGTTGAAATATACTCTTCCAAATATTTGAGAAAAATTTAAATCTTTTAGTGTATAAAAATATAACTTTATAAGCTTCATTGAATCTTTAGTTTAATTATTTTTTTTATGATTCTTTTAGATGCATTGCCATCCCACTTATGAGGAATAGATGATTTCTTCCATTTTTTGTTTTTTATTTTATTTATATATTTTTTTAATTTCTGGAAGTCATTCCCAATAAGAATATTTGATCCCTGAGCAACTGTCTCTGGTCTTTCTGTTGTTGTTCTTAGAGTTAAGCAAGGAACTTTTAAAACTGTAGCTTCCTCTGTTACACCACCAGAGTCTGTAATAACTGCCATTGAATTTTTAAGTAAAAAAATAAATTTTAAATATGAAGATGGTTTCATTATTTTTAAATTAATTGGAATAACTAATTTTCTATCAATCATTTTTAGAGTTCGTAAATGCGCAGGAAATATAATCTTAGATGGGTATACTAATTTAGATAAATTTTTTAGTAATGCTGATAATTTTTTTTTATCATCGACATTACTTGGCCTGTGTAATGTCATTAAAAAATATTTTTTTCGTTCCAGATCAATTTTTTTATAAAATTCAGGTTCAACTATGCTTTTAATACTACTCTTTAGAGTATCAATCATTGTGTTACCAACAAAATGAATATTTTTCTTATCAAATCCTAATTTTATTAAATTGTCATTGGCGTACCGACTAGTTGTAAAAAAATAATCTGTTATTGAATCAGTTACGATTCTATTAATTTCCTCTGGCATACTATTATCATTTGATCTCAAGCCAGCTTCAACATGGGCTACTTTAATGCTCATTTTCTTTGCAGTAATGGCGCATGCCATTGTTGAATTTACATCTCCAACTACTAAACATAATGACGGTTTCTTTCTTTTTAAGATCTCCTCGTATCTAATCATTATTTTAGATGTTTGTGTTGATTGTGAGCCAGATTTAACTTTTAAGTTAATATGTGGTTTATCAATTTTTAGTTCATTAAAAAAAGAATCTGACAAACTGTTTGAGTAATGTTGACCCGTGTGAATTAACCTAAAATTAATTTTTTCTTTTTTAAGTGAATTTTGATTAAATAATTTGATCTCTTTGATAATACCTGCAATTTTGATAAAGTTTGGCCTTGCGCCAACAATCAAGTCAATAAACATTATAGGTTTTCACTATTTGCTATATTTATACATAGCTCACTTACATAAAATAAATCATCGTATGATATTATTGGAAAAGATTTTCCATTCAAAAAATTTATATATTCTTTTATACAACGCTCGTTACCTTTATCTTGTTTCCATAGCTTAAGTTTATTGAATTTTTGAAAACCGTAGCCTTTAAGAGATTTAAAATTATCAATTTCAAGAATTTTACCTTCAGTATAGATCTCTATTTTTTCCTTCGGAAACTGTGAATTACCATTTGAAAAATAATTAAGATTACAAATAGAACCATTTGTGTATTTTAGATTAATAGAAAATGTATCGTATGAGTTATTTTCCATTGTGCTAACGCTAAATGTTGAAACCTTTGATGATACTAAAAATTGAATATAATCTAAAAAATGAATTCCTTCGCCAATTAATCTACCTCCACCAATTGATTTATTTTGAGTCCAGTGATCTCTATTAATTATTCCAGAATTCACATTAATATTTATAGCTAATGGTGCCTTGTTATTTTTTAGTAATTCTTTTATCTTTGCTGAAATTGGTGAAAATCGTCTATTAAAACCGACCATTAAACTACCAGAAGAATTTTCAAATGAATTTTTCACACGTTTCAACTCATTTAGTGAAATTGCGAGAGGTTTTTCAACAAAGACATTCTTTCCATTATCAAGAAATTTGCAAACCAGCTCTGCATGTGAGTCGTGTCTTGTTGAAATTATTACGTTTTTTATTGTTTGATCAGTCAATATTTGATCAATATTTGTAGTATTATATTGTATGTTATACTTTTTACTTAGAAATTGAGCATTTTCGCCATTTAGTGAGGCAATGTACTTAATGTTAACTTTATTTTTTTTAAACTGAGGTAATAATATTTTTGATGCATAGTCACCAGCCCCTATAAAAGCAAAATCATTTAAACTATTATCTGGAAGAATTTTATTTTTTTTTACTACTTCAACTGTATCTGATAAGTTTACTGTTTCTGAATAATTTATCAAAACTGTCATTGTATTTACATCTTTTAATAATTGGTAAGCTTTATTTACTTGCTCAAAAGAAAATTGATTAGATATTAAGTTTAAGACATTTATTTTATTTTCAGACATTAGATCTAAGATAAATGAGAAGTTTCTTTTTGCTGTCCACCTAACAAATCCAATGGGATAAGTAAGATTTTCTTCTTCATATTTGGTATCATATCTTCCAGGCCCATAAGCTGAAGATACGCTAAATAGTATCTCTTTTTTATAAAAGAGATCTCTATCTAAATCTAAGCCAACGACACCAATTAGTACAATTCTACCTCTTTTTCGGCAAATTTCCGCGGAAAAATTAGTAATCTTTTTACTTTTAGAAGATGCTGTAATTAATACTGCATCAACTTCCTCCTCGTTATTAAAGCTTGAGATTATCTGATTATAATTTTCATCTGGATCAAGACAAATTGAATTAATTCCAATATCACGAGCTATTTTACATCTTTCTTCACTAGGATCTATTGCAATTACTTTGCAACCGTTAGCAGCTAAAATTTGACATGAAAGATTGCCTATAACACCTAAACCTACCACAACAACCGTTTCACCAATTGTGGGTTCTATACGCCTTATTCCTTGTAAAGCTATTGAGCCTAATACAGTGAATGAAGCTGTTTCAAAATTAACGTCATCTGGTATTTTGCAACATAGATTTGGTGAAACTGTAATTACTTCAGCATGAGGACCATTAGAAACTACTCTATCTCCTATTTTAAACTCTGCTACTGAACTTCTTATGACTTTACCAACGTTACTATAGCCTAATGGGATAGGCTTTGATAATTTGTCCTGTACTGCATTAAAAGTTGGAACTATTCCATCAGATTTAATTTTGTTAACTACTTGCTTTACTTTATCAGGCTGTTGAAGAGCCTTCTGGAGATAATTGGCTTTTCCAAAATTCATGAGCATTTTTTCAGTACCTGGAGAAATTAAACTTTTGTAAGACTGAATTGTAATTTTGTTTTTAGTTTTAGAAGGCGCAGGAATCTCCTCCAGGATAGTTTTTCCATTTCTTAAATCTTGAAATATTTTTTTCATTTTAATTATTTTTTAATATTTATAAGCATGAATAAACCATTTGAATTAAAAAATCGTCTAATTAATTTTCTGGGTAAAAAAAATTTTCCAAGTTGTAAAATAATACCTCTGTGTCTTTGTCCTACATTAGAGTTTAATAAATCACCATGTGATAAAACAATATCTATTTCTATTCTTCTAAAGTTTTTAAACATTTCTCTAATTTCACTTTTAGTATATACTTTTGTTCCTGGACTTTCTAAATAGCTCGATGACACCTGACTAAAACTGAGAAAAGGATTGAAACGCATAAGTGCATAGCGTATCCATAGCATGAAAATAACAATACTGTACTTATGATACAACATTATTTTTAGTGTTCCTCCTGGCTTTAGTACTCTATGAATTTCTGAAATTGCTTTTATTGGATTGGGCGAATGATGAATAACACCCCAAGAATAAATGCCATTAAAAAAATTGTCAGGAAATTTCAGATTTTCTGCATTTCCTATAGATAGATTTGATGTAAGTTTTTCCTGAAAAAGTCTATTCTTAGTATGGTCGATAGCTCTTTGCGTTAAATCTATGCCGTAGGTTTTATATCCTTGTTTAACTATATGTTTGTGATCTGCACCTAATCCCACTCCAATTTCAAGTACATTGTCAGTTTTCTGCAAATCAAACTTTAAAAAATCAATAATATATGGTTCCAATTCGTACCTTTTCTTTTCATGGTCTTGGTAACCTTTAAGATGTGATGAGTCTAAATATAGTTTTTCACCACATGAGTATTCCTCCCAGAATTTTTTTACATCAATTTGTTGACTATCCATAATTTTGTTTTTATCAATCTACAAACTTTCTAAACCACAGTTCTATACACATCATAGAGAATATAGTATATGAGGAGTCTATATTTTTATTATTTATAAATTTATTCACACCATCAAAATTAAATATGCCTCTTTTTTGAATTGATTGCTTTGATAATGTATCTTCAACCATTTCTTTAAGATCGTTTGAAAGCCAATGTCTTAAGGGTACGCCAAAGCCAGTTTTCTTTCTTTTCAATATTTTTTTTGGTAGAGTGTCTTGTAATGCTTCTTTCAAGATAAACTTACCTGATTTTTTGTATTTCACTGGTAAACTATTGGCAAACTTTACAAGTTCAATATCAAGAAAAGGTACTCTTATTTCTACGCCTTTTGACATTCCCATCTTATCGTTATATGTCAAATTGTGATCAGTCAAAAAATGTTTCATTTCTAAATACAGCATCTTGTTAAGTTTATGTTCATCATTCATTTTAACAAGATTTTGAATCAAAGTTTGCGAGACACTTAAGGTACTCATATTATTATGAGAATATTGTGATAGCAAATTTTCTAATCTTTCTGGATTCAGCCAATTAAAATAACTGCAAATTCTCTCATTTTCCTCCAAGTGTATATATTCCCCAACTTTTTTTAATCTCCTTAGAAGGGGATTATAAATTGGCATTTTACTAATAGATTTTGATATTTGATTTTTTATCCTTCTAGGCATCCATTGCCACAAGAACTCATTATTTAAAGCTGTATGTCTTCTATATCCAGCAAAAATATCATCTCCTCCAGTGCCTGAGAGAAGTACTTTTATTCCTCTATCTCTCGCTAATTCACTAATTAACATAGTATTCAATGCAGCTGGATCGGCGATTGGTTCATCCATATGCCAAATCAT
>MDTG01299671.1_pt1 | contig 11847 bp, 1 predicted proteins | sample 811421 | NCBI WGS metagenome assembly MDTG01 (sample SAMN05326645, study PRJNA326480) | marine metagenome | isolation source: seawater | place: Pacific Ocean: South East | collected 2011 | reverse complement strand
GAAAGAGGGGATAAAGTAGATGGGGTTTATTTTGTTGAGATAGAGATAGATGATAAGAAAATATTTAAAAAAATAATATTAGAATAAAAGGTTATTAAAAATACAGTGTTGTTAAACTTATATCTTTAGTGTAAAGTCGTTTATATTTACTAGTACTTTTGCTTAGATATTAATTATTAGAAACAAATGGATAAATATATAAATATGAGTAATCAGATTTTTAAGAAAAAAGGAATTTTAAAATTAGTATTTCTTTTCTTTTTAACATTTAGTATAGTAGATGATATGAACGCTACACCAGATACTGTTTATACTGTTGGGAACACAGGTTTTACCCCATCAGTACTGACAGTTAATGTTGGTGATACAGTAGTTTTTTGGAACACTTCGGGATTTCATAATGTTAATTTTGCTAGTAATCCTGTTTTAGGAAGTTCTGGATCACCAGTAGGACCTGGTTTAATAGCTGATTTTGTTTTTAACGTTAATCCTGGAACATATAATTATCAATGTGACCCTCATGTTGGTATGGGTATGATTGGACAAGTTATTGTTAATTCACCTCCTTTATTAGCTGGTCAATGTATAAATGTTGGACATACTGAAATATGTTATGGTGATTCAGTAGAGCTATGTGTTAATATTAATAATAATGCAGCTTCTACATTCTTATATAGCCAAGATTTTGAAGCAAATATAGGAGGGGAATGGACTAATAATTCAGGTTTAGTTAATATATTTAATTTTAATAGTACTAATATATTGGGTAATTATGCTAATGATACTATCTTATTAAATCTTTCTACTTCTGCATTACATGATTCAATTTTATTAGAGTTTGATCTTTATATTCATGATTCTTGGGATGGAACTACTCAAGGTGAGACTTTTTCTGTTTTAGTTGATGGTAATGTTGTGTTTTCAGAATCATTTCAAAATGTTGCTGCTACACAAACTAATATTTGTAATACATGTAGTGGTAACATATTAAATAATATAGCAAATATACCAGGTAATTTATGTTCTACATTAAATGGTGGTTGTACAGGTCCATGGTTAGCTGGTACTGGAGTTTTTCGTTTTAGTAAAATGATTGCTCATACTTCAGCATCTATGAATATTAATTTTATTGGTTTAGATTTAGAAAATGGAGCTACTGGTTTTCCAGCAGATACTTTACCTGTTTCTCATGATGAAAGTTGGTCATTAGATAATATTATAGTTCAAGCGTTTGACAATAATAGTTTACCAACTGTTACTTGGAATGATATAACAAATAATAATTTTATTTCATCCGATACTTGTATACATGTTGCTCCTTCTATTTCAACTTCTTATCAAGTAATTATTGATTCTTTAGGGGTTTCTTTATGTACAGATACAGTTATAATTACTGTTAATCCAGAGATTAATATTTCTGCTATTGTTAATCCAACAGCAGGTCAAACACTTTGTACTGGGCAGATTTTTTCTTCTGCTAATGGAGGGACAGGTATTTTGAATTATCAATGGGACACCAGCGGAGTATTCTATGCTAACTCTCAAAATATTGTGAATTTATGTGAGAACACATATTGTTTAACGGTTTTAGATCAAGAAGGTTGTAGTGCTGATACTTGTATTAATATTGAGTGGAATCCGTGTAATCTTTCAGACTCAATTACTACTCCAATACCTTGTAATGGAGGAGAAGCATGGGTTCAAATAGAAGTAGATACTTTTGCAGGAATAGGACCAATTCCTTTTAATCCACTATTAGGAAGATTCCTTGTTAATTTTTACACTGCTAATCCACTTACATTAATTAGTAGTGTAAATAATAATGCTACCATTACACTGCAGAATTTATTTGCTGGAGAATATATTGTTTCTGTATATGATCGGTCTTGGCAAGATTCCTGTTATATAAATTTAACTATAAATGAGCCAGATCCAATAATAATTCATACTACAACATCACCTGTTATATTGCCTGCTAATAATAATGGTATTATAAATATAGATTCTATATCAGGAGGAACCCCTCCTTTTGTAAATATTGATTGGTTTGATCAAAGTATAATTCCACCATTTCTTTTTGCTTCAGGAGTTACTTTTATAGACACTCTTCATTATGCTAATAATTATACTGGAGGTTATCAAATAAGTGTAGAAGATACAAATGGTTGTACAGCAGATACAATTATATATCTAGATCCTGTTAATCCAGATGGAACTATTGCTATTGCTAATACAGATTCTATATCTCCAACATGTTTTGGTTATTGTGATGGTGCATACTTTTTAGAAATGTATGATGTTGGTAATTCTTCTGTTCCTCCTTTTGAGTATTATTGGTTACAGTATCCAACTTTAGATACTATAAGGGTTGATTCATTAGGTTCTCCAAATTATGATCCAATAACTCATAATGCTAGTATTCAGGATTTATGTAGTGGTGCATATAGTTTGCATATATATGATTATTATGGTAATGGACCATTGATAAATGAATGGCAGCTTTTTGATCCATTACCTGTGCAAGTTGACTTAGAGTTAGATTTTGTTATTGATTGTGGTCAGGATACAGTAATTGGTAGTGATCCTACTGGAGGGAATATTGCAAATGATACAATATTAATATCTCAAAACACATTAACATTTGGGTCAAGTTCATCTGCATTTACAGATACATTAACTGCAGGAAAACAGTACCTATTATTGGTTACTGGTACCTATCTGGATAATTCAGGAAATACATATGATGCAGCGTTTGATGTTAACACACAAACACCTGTAATGGATTGGCTATTAGGATCAACAAATACTCATAGACCAAGTCCAGATGTTTTTCAAGCAACTAATGAATATAATTTTCTTTTTTCAGGTTTTAATGGTGTTCAACAAGTTGTGTTTCCTGGTTCAAACAATTTTTCCGGTAGTTTAACTTTCTCACTCTTTGAGATTTCACTAGATACTACTATATACTCTTGGCAATGGACTACAAATCCACCTTCATTTCCAGCTGTAATTAGTACTGCAGATACTGCTTATGCTTATCCTGGAGTTAATGGGACAGATTATATTCTTAATGTTACAGATCAATTTGGATGTCCAGGAACAGATACCGTTAATATTTCTTGGAATTTAAATATATTACATATTGATACAATTGGAATAACTAATGTAGCATGTAATGGTGCTCAGACAGGATCGGTTGCTATTGTTGTAGATACGAATACAGGTTTCCCTCCATATAGTTATTTTATTGATGGAAACCCTACCACAGACACTACAACAAACCTTAGCGCTGGAACTTACTTAGTTTCTATATCAGATGATGTTGGGTGTTTATCAGACACATCAGTAGTACAAATAATTGAAAATGATTCATTGTATGCATGTATGGATCTTACAAATTTTGTTAGAGTTCAAGTAGATCAATTTATTTTAGATTTTGATACTGCTTCTACAGATACATCGGTGTTAACTCAGTTAGGTTTAGATTATGAATTAGTTGTTTCGGGTGTTTATAATGATACGCTTTGGGTTCCTTATCAGGATGCTGCATACCACTGGAACTCTGTAACTCCAAATATTGGTATTCCTCATACTAATAACCCTTGGTCATGGAATGGAACTACAAATGCAAGACCTAATCCAGACTTATATGATCCTATAAACCATACATATACATATACATTTGTCGGTGATGGAAATCAACAAGCATTTAGTTATATTGATAGTTTTGGTGATTATTTTGGTAGTACAGGTCAATTAAGTTTTACAATGTATAAATTAGTGTGTCCTAATTCAGATACGGTATATTCATGTAAAGATTCAGCTACAGCTTATGCTACTATATATGCTGATGGAGGAGTGCCTTTTACAGATGGATCAGGAAACCCATATTATAAATATGAATGGAAGGATTTCCTTGGAAATATTGTTGATACAAATGCGACTGCAACAGGTCTTTCTGGGGGTAACTATACAGTTACTGTTATTGATTCAATCAATTGTACCTATGAAAGACAGCTATTTGTAGATGAGCCTAATAATTCATTATCTATAGATACTACATCAAATTTTATTGATGTGTTATGTTTTGGGGATTCTTCAGGTTCACTAACAGTATATAATACGGGAGGATATGAGCCGTACTTATGTGTATTATTGATTGATAATTTTGGTACTTATGATACAATACAAACATTTACAGGTTCTTTACAGGATGTAGATACTTTAGTATTTAATAATTTACCTGTAGGTACTTATCGTTATTATCTTTATGATACTATGCCTGATACATCTTATGGAGATTATATGCCATGCCCAAAACATCTTGACTTTTCTCTTACTCAACCATTAGAATTATTGACTTCAACAACCATGCTAGATCATGTCTCTTGTTGGGGTGATTCTACAGGTAAAGCTAATATTACTGCTATTGGTGGAGTAACACCGTATGAATACCTATGGTTAAGCACAGGAGAAACAACCACTTTTACAAATAGTTTATTTGCAGACACATTATTATCATATCCTAGTGAAACATGGCACTATGTTGTTGTTACAGATTCCAATGGATGTGAAAAAACAGATAGTGTAGAGATAATGCATATGTATGAGAAGATAAAACCTTTTTATATTAATTCTTCTGGCGTTGGTGTTTATGAGATTAATTTAATAGAAGATAGTGTAAGTTGTTATGGTGATTGTGATGGTATAGCTGCTTTATCTACAGTTGGTGGTGTTCTTCCGCATACTTATACTTGGGATGTTGGGGCTGTAAATCAACCGAATCATACTAGCAGTATACAGCCAGATACTATTGATTATTTATGTGCAGGAGGACATGATATTATAGTGCGAGATGATTTAGGTTGTCAGACAATTGTTAGGTATAGAATAGAGGAGCCTACACAAATTTATGCCATAGGAACACTAACAACACCAATTAATTGTTTTGAGTATGATGATGGTTCAGCTCATGTATATGGCGTTGGTGGTAACGATATCCCTCCCTCTACATATAGTTATACCTGGACTTTAGATCCAAATATATACACTGCTATAGATGATTCTTTATTTTGGATAGCAGACACTAATACTAATGGACAATCATTAAACAATCAACATGCGTCACAAACTGGAACTATGCTTCCTCCTGGTATTCATCTTGTAACCGTTACAGACTATAAAGGATGTACCAATACCGATACTGTAGAGTTTATTGAACCAATAGAACTAATGGTTGAATTTGTTGATACTGTTTATGCTTACTGTGATAATACAGAGTCTGCCTCTTTATGTGTACAAGCTTATGGAGGTACAACAAACTATTTCTATCAATTTAATGATGCTTACTCTCAAACAAATTCTGGGGCAGGATCTGGAGATAATGATCCGTTTTGTGCTATTAATTTAACTCCTTATAATAATCATACTACTGCTAATGTTCCTGCAGGATATTATTATGTTTCCGTATTAGATGATAGAGGTTGTTTTGCAGACAAATATATTGATATAGATAGCGTTACTAATACTTTTAATACTAATTCGGTGGATTGTACATATACTGATATCAGTTGTTTTGATGGTACAAATGGAACCATAGATATATTAAATTTAACAGGAGGAGTGGGAACATTCCCAATGGGTTATTGGTTTGAATTTACAGGTCCTAATAATTATGTAAATAATATGTATAATCCTACAACACCACCATCACTTTCTTCGTTAGAAGCAGGTATTTATTCAGTAGTAATATCTGATTCTTCAAGACCTATTCCTTGTCCTATAACTATAAATTTTGATTTACAGGAACCTCTTGAATTATTAGTGACAGCTTATGGTAATATAGGTGCAACTTGTTATCCAGAAGCTAATACTACACTTAATCCTAATCCTGTTGGCTCATGTGATGGTCAGATTCTAGTAAGTATTTCGGGAGGTACAAGACCTTATTTTTATGATTTAGATGAGACGGGTGTATATCCTTTAGTGAATACAGCACCTGTTAATCCAAATGGAGATAGTTTAATACAGAATTTATGCGCTGGAGATCATACGGTTTATATAACAGATGCAAATGGCTGTACCGGATCTCAGGATCCTGCAGGAGTTGTTTCAGGTCCTATTACACATGTTGACACAGGAGTTATAGTGACAGCGAGCGCTACTGTAACACAATCTGCTTCTTGTTTTACTTCAAATGATGGAGCCGCACAAGTAGATTTACCTAATCCAATTTTTGATTATAGCTGGTGGACAGATCTTCCAGGATTTCCTGTAGGACCAGATAATAATTTAGGAACAGGAAATACATATAGTGCTTTTAGTGCTGGTAATTATTGGCTTGTTGCAAGTTATGCTCCAGCTTCTAATTTTGGACAACCTATACCAGGATGTGATGCTTATGATCTTGTGCCTATTACATCCCCTTCTGAGATTACATTTATTTATTCTACTACTAAGCCACTTTGTTGGGATGAAGAGACAGGTTCGATTACTCTAAATGTTAGCGGAGGAAGTCCTATATATACTATAGAGTGGGATACAACAGTTTCTTTGCCAAATGGTGCAACAGGAAATGTTATCAATAATTTATTTGCTGGTACCTATGGATTTACAATTACAGATGATAATGGTTGTACATTAGTAGATTCTATTGAATTAACACAACCAGATAAATTACAAGTAAACTTTTTACCATCTATTGATGCCTCATGTAAAGGCGATGATGATGGAGTTATATTAATTAATACTGTTGTTGGAGGAACACTTCCTTATGATTTTGAATGGGATCCAAATTTAACACCTATACCTACAGTACCACCAGCTGGACCAAAGTGGGAAGGACCAGCAGGATCATATTATTTAGAAATGACAGATGATAATGGCTGTTCTTTTGATACTACTTTAGTCATTGGTGAACCTACAGATATTCAGGTTACTTTAGAACCAGTGATTCTTGGTAACGTAGCTGGAATTGGAGATATACATGTTTCTTGTAATGGTGATAGTGATGGAGAGATTGAAGCAATTGTAACTGGAGGAAATGGAGATTACACTTATGCTATAAATACGCCGCCGTTTAGTAGTAACAATATTTTTACTTCACTACCTGCAGGTAGTCATACTATTTTTGTAGAAGATTCTAAAGGATGTGAAGGTGATGCTACCATTATATTAAATGAACCTCCATTACTTGAAATAACACTATCAACAGTAACAAATGATTTTGGATATAATATTGATTGTTATAATGGAGATAATGGATATATATTAGCAGAAGCAATAGGAGGGACACCTCAACAAGATGGTGTTTCATATACGTACAATTGGAATACAGGAGCAACTGATGACCCTGCAATTATATCAGAAATTTTTGGAAAAACAGCAGGTACTTATTCATGTACAGTAGTGGATTATAATGGTTGTACTGCATCAGCAAGTACTACTTTAACTTCTCCTAATTATACCTTTCAAGCTGATGTGCAACTTGTTAATTATCCTGGTCCAGGAAGTGAACAAGGAAATAACACATATTTGATAGAGTGGGAGGATAACACATTAAATAGTAATGGAGATCCTATTTCTGATTCTTTAACTCATATTTGGTGCTGGGAATATGATACAATGAGTGGAAACCCAAGAGTTTGTTTAGACGGAGAAGATGAATTTACTGGAGAAAATAATTTCTCTCATCTATATGAAGGACAAGGAACATATAATAGTTATGTGATTACAATACATAATGGTTCAGGCTGTATAGCTGACACAATATTTTTCACAATAGATGTGCAAGGATTATTACTTGATGCGCCAAATGTATTTTCTCCTAATGATGATTTAGTGAATGATGTCTTTTCTTTCGAAGAAGTTGCGATGGATAAAATGAATGTTCAAATTTTTAATAGATGGGGTGAACAGGTTTATTCTTGGGAAGGAGAAGGTGGAAGTTGGGACGGTAGAGGTACTGATGGTCAGAATCTTCCTGAAGGAGTATATTATTATATCCTTGAAGCGACAGGTGTTGATGGTTCTAAGTATAGTAATAAAGGATCTATAACATTAGTGAGATAAAATAGATATGAACTAATAAAGAGAATCCCTATATAGGGATTTTCTTGTTTAATAAATTTATGAAGAAAATATTAATTGTAATAAGTGTATTTTTTTACTGCCATTTTGTAAGTGGACAGATTATAATTTCTAACGACACAACAGTTTGTGCTCCATATAATGCAACTTTAGAGGCATTGAGTGCTGATGTGAGTACAATGTTTGTAGATGATGCATTTGACACTCTTGGTACTGTTGGAAATCCAGCAAATAGTAATGATGTTTATATTGGATTTCCATTTACATTTTATGGAAATACATATGATTATTGTGTTGTTTCAGGTAATTGTTATATTTCATTTGATACAATGTTAAATAATAATCCACTTAATCCATTTAATCCTGCTTATTCTGGATTTTCTATAAATGCTCCTATACCACCACTTATTCCAGGAACTCCTACCCCTGGAGACATACCTTATAATGCTATTATGGCTCCATGGCATGATATAGATATTTCTGTTCCCTTTGGAGCTCCTACAGGTAGAATATATTACGGTACAGTAGGTGTTGCACCAAATAGAAGATTTATAGTTACTTGGTGTGAAGTTCCTATGTTTTCTTGTAATTCAGACTTACATACTTCTCAGATTATTTTGCATGAGGGAACAAATAAGATAGAAATGTTTCTTCAAAATAAGCCTTTATGTATTGGTTGGAACGGAGGTGCTGCTATCCAAGGCTTAGTAGATGCGACAACTACCAATGCGGATATTGTTACCGATCCGGTATTAGGATTACCAAGAAACTTTCCGCTTACTTGGACCGCAACAAATGAAGGATGGGAATTTATTCCTAATGGATCAACATCATATACAATTAATCAAATTCCATATTCTTCAATTATAGCTGGTGCTAATACATGGACAGATGCAAATGGAACAGTTTTAGGAACAGGTCCATCTTTACCAATAAGTATCACATCGTCTACAACAATATATGCAGAGATTACTGGAGCATGTGCTGCAGGTGTTTTGAATGACTCTATAACACTTACAGTAACAGGTTGTTTTGAGATTGATTTAACTAGTATAGATGCTTCTTGTTTTGGTAATGATGCTAGTATTACTTGTGCTCCAGATCTTAGTCTTTCTTCCCCTCCTTGGGCGATGCAATTACTAGATATGAATGGAGCTATTGTTCAGAATTTCCCAAATGTTACAACAAATACTCATACTTTTAATAATCTTTTTCCAGGAACATATAGTGTAGTAGTAACAGATATTAATGGTTATTCTACTCAAGCTAATATTGTTGTTGGTCAGATACAAAATCCAATAACAACTAGTGTCAACGCATCAAATGTTAATTGTTATGGAGGTTCAGATGGTAGGATTGCAGTACATGTTAATAATGCTGCAGTGCCATTTTATTATTATCTAGATGGTGTATTAAATTCCAATCCAGTGGATTCTGTATTTCCTAATTTATCTGGAGGAACATATGTTATTACAGTAATGGATAATAATAACTGTATGCATAGAGATACAGTTATTATTACTACTCCACAGTTTAAATTACAAGCAATAGTTTCCACGAAAGTAAATACCTGTCATCAGGATAGCACAGCATTTGCTGTTGCTGTTGGTATTGGAGGTACTCCTTTTTCCAATGGTGATTATTCTTATAGTTGGTATAATAGTTTAGTAGGTCCAAATAGTCCTATTATTTCTAATAATGACACGGCATTTAATTTACCTACTGGTACTTATTTTGTTAGGGTAACAGATGCTAATGGTTGTGATACTAGTGAAGCGGTCCAGATTATTTCTCCTCAATTCCCTGTTACTGTTACTACTCAGGTTGCTCCTGTTGTTTGTAAAGGTGATAGTAGTGGTTATATTGTAGGTTCTGCAGGCGGAGGTTTTCCTCCATATATATATACATGGTCTACTGCTGTTGGTGGAGTTATTCAGCAAACAGCAGGCGCTTTTAATAAAGACACTTTACATGATGTTCCTTATGGTGTATATTTATTAGATATTTTAGATCATAAAGGTTGTTTTTCTTCTCAGGCTAGTGTTTCTGTTACGGAACCATTAAATTCTTTAAAGATTGATACGGTAGTCTTAGTTGATTCTATTGATTGTTTTGGTGATAGTTCTGGAAGAGCAGTAGTTTATCATAGTGGAGGAGATCCTAGTGGTTTGCCTCCAGCATTCACTTATTTATGGGATAATGGAGAGACAGATAGTCTTGCTCAACATTTAACTTCTGGATATCGTTTAGTAACTGTTACTGATGGTAGAGGATGTGAAGTGGTAGATAGTGTATTTGTTCCTGAGAGTTCAGAGATTATATCAACTTTAGTTATAGACTCTACTATTAATTGTTATGGAAGTAGTAATGGTATAGTATCTGTAAGTACTGTAGGAGGACATCCTATATACATATATTCTTGGAGTAATGGTCAACCTTTAGATACAGGTGTAGTAGATACGGCCTTTAATTTAAGTTATGGTTCTTATGCATTAACAACAGAAGATTCTTGGGGTTGCTCAGTAGTAGATAGTATTATTTTAACAGAGCCAGATTTGTTAACTATGGAAGCATCAGAGTTAGAATGGATCTCTTGTAGAGATTCTGCAGATGGATTAGCTTTTGCTACAGCACAAGGAGGAACGATGCCTTATACTTTTAGTTGGGATGGTAATCAAGTAGGAGATACAGTTAACACGCTTTCTCCCGGAGTACATGTAGTAACTGTAACGGATGCTAAGGGATGTACTGCTTCTGATACAGTAGAGATACATGAGCCTCCTTATTTAGTTGTTACTATTGATAATATTGTACCAGTATATTGTAATGGAGTTAGTACAGGTATGCTTTCTTCTTCTGCTTCTGGAGGTACTCCAGGATACACTTATCTTTGGGATGATAATATAGCATTACCACAAATAACATCTACTGCTACTCATTTAGAAGCTGGTGTTTATGTAGTTACAGCTACAGATTCTAGAGGTTGTATTGCTAGAGATACAGCGGATATTACAGTAGTTGTTCCTACGATGGAATTAGATACTTCTTTGACTCACGTATCTTGTCATGGTAGTTCAGATGGATCGGCATCTGTTCTTGCATTTGGAGGTCATGCTCCATATTCATATGCTTGGGTAGGACCAAATAATACATTTATAAGCTCTACTTCTTCTATAAATAATCTGGCAGCAGGGACGTATTCTATAACAGTTACAGATACAAATAATTGTACTAGGAATTCAAGTGTTGATATTATAGAGCCTTTACCTATTACATATAATATATCTACATCAACAGATGAGATTTGTTTAGGAGCATGTAATGGTCAAATATTTATTGATTCTATTACAGGAGGAACTTTACCTTATGTTGGAGTTCTAACTTCTAATATAACAGGTGCAACAACTTACTTAGCAATGACAAGTGATAGTGTAATACCTGGTGTTTGTGCAGGAGATTATACTGTAATGATGAGTGATTCTAGTTTGTGTTCTTCTTCTTTGCTTCCTGCAGGAAATAATCAAGCAATAGTGAATTCTACTGTTTCAGTACTTACCAATCCTCAGATTACAGTTACTAAGGATATAGATTGCTATGGAGATAGCACGGCGGAGATAACATTATCATCTCCTAATCCTGTAAATACTAATTATGTTTATACTTTGTATAATGTTAACGGAACAATGGAGGGAGATCTTACTAATCCAGTTAGTGGGTTGAGTATAGGTGATTATTATGCAATAGCTGAATATATAAATT
>MDTG01286578.1_pt1 | contig 11847 bp, 12 predicted proteins | sample 811421 | NCBI WGS metagenome assembly MDTG01 (sample SAMN05326645, study PRJNA326480) | marine metagenome | isolation source: seawater | place: Pacific Ocean: South East | collected 2011 | reverse complement strand
AGGAACAAGCACAAATAAAAAAAAATATAAGTAATAATAATTTTTTCATTTTTTTTCTCTAACTTTTTTTTTCCATATCCAGGGATATTCAAAATTCATGTTCCAGAAACCTAACTTGTTCTTTTTTGCATATTCTTGATCGTTTGCAAATTTTCCTTTTGAATAACGAGGCCAATCGAAAGCATAACCATTTCTTACCATAAAAACAGATAAACTTTCATCTTTTAAAAAACACTCACCTACTGATCTTTTATATCTGTCTTTATTTTTTTCAATTTTACAATCTAGAGAATTGTTTCCTATTTTTTCTATCAACTTATCTTTGGATATTTGTCCACAAAAAACTTTTTTATCATCTTCAATACAGGTTTGTTTTTTACCTCTGTAATAACTTTCTGGAGCATCAATTCCACCAAAACGAATTTGTTCACCTTTAATCTTGATGGTATCTCCATCTACAACAATAGCTTTTCCTTTGGTGACATTGTTTTCATCGCTATAAGAAAATGAAATAGAAAATAAAATTATAATTATAAAGTTACTTAAATTCAGACTTAGCTTTTTCATTAAGCTCATCCATTTTTTTCCTGATTTCTTCGTCTGAAATTTTATGATCCTCTAGGTCAGCCTTTACTTTTCTAAAAACATCTTTATCCCCTGCCTCAGCAAAATCTGCCTTAATAACTGCTTGAATATATTCTTTTTCCTGATCAAGATTATAGCCTAAAATTTGTGAAACCCACTGGCCAATATATTTATTTCTACGGGCACTAACTTTGAATTGGAGCTCTTCATCATGTGCAAATTTTTTTTCAAAACTTTTTTGTCTTTCATCAAATGTGTTCATTTTTTTTTATAAGAAATAAATATATTAAATAATAAAATTGTTAAAATTACTCCGATAATATTACCAAACAAGTCGCCATATTGAAATGATCTGTTTGGTATCACTAAATGTAAAAACTCAAGAAAAATAGAAATTAATAATAAATAATAAATAATAAAAGATTTATTGCTTTTATAATAAGCAATCATGCCTGTAAAAGATATAACCAAAAAGGCATATACATGATTTGAGGAAATAAAGATAAAATCAGGTGTTATTTGTGGCTGTTTCTGTATTTCGCCATAAATGAGTAAGCCTAAAATACTTCCAGGATATATATATAAAATAATAAAAACTATATTAATTATATTAAAAAATATTTTTGTCTTTTGCATAATTATCTTATATTTAAAATTTAGTTATGAGTCATTTAATTTTAGTAAGACATGGTCAGAGCGAATGGAACTTGCAGAAAAGGTTCACAGGATGGGTTGACATAGAATTAACTGCACAAGGAAAGCTTGAGGCTTGCAAAGCTGGTGAGTTGATTAAAGAATTAAACTTAAAAATTGAATTTTTTTATTCTTCTTATCAAAAAAGAGCTATTGAAACTTTAAATCTCATTTTAAATACAATTAGAATAAAAAATGAAATGATAAAAAAAGTCTGGGAGCTAAATGAAAGACATTATGGAGCTCTTACAGGTTTAAACAAAGATGAAATGAAAAAAATTTATGGAGAAGATAAAATTCATGAATTAAGAAGATCTTGGGATAAACCCCCAGAACCTCTAAGTAAAAATAATCCATATCATCCTCTTAATATTGAAATCTATAATGATATACCAAGAGAAAAAATTCCTGATACAGAGTCTTTAAAAGATACTTATAATAGAGTAATTCCATTCTTTGAAAATAAGATTGTTCAAAATTTAGATAAAAATATTTTAATTTCAGCTCATGGAAATTCTATCAGAGCTTTATGCAAATATTTATTTGTATTATCTAATGATGATATTTCTAAACTTGAAATCCCAACTGGAAATCCTCTTTTAATAACTTTTGATAAAAATAAAAAAATTGATACTGTAAAATACCTTGATAAAAGTAGAGCAAAGGATTTATTGGTCTTTAATTAATTTTTTATAAATTTCTATATCAGTTAGATGTATGAAACTTCCTTTATATTCATAGCCATATAATTCATTCTTATTAGTTTGTTTATTCCAAATTTTCGATATTGAAAAAATTTCTTCGTTAAAACTGTTGAATAATTCTCTATTGATTATTTGGCAACCAGTATAAATATAATTACATTCTGTATCTTTTGATAATTTATTATTATTTAATTTAAAATCTCCTTTAAATCTTTTATCAAAACTATTTGATTTATTTACTACCATTAATAAATTTTTTATTTTGTTTTTAAAATAATAATCGACCATATAATTTATTGTTTCTTTATAATTTAAATCCCAAAGTGTATCTGGATTAAAAATTAAAAAATCATTACTTTGAGAACTTTTAATAAGATTAAGTATACCTCCACCAGTATCCAGAATAGAATCTCCATCCTCTATTATCTGAATTTTTTTTTTTTGAGAATGTTTTTGGACAAAATTTTTAATTTCATCCTTTAAATAATAAGTATTTATTTTTATTTCTTTAATTCCCAAACTTACAATCAAATTAATATTGTACTCTAATAGTTCAAGATTTTTAACTTTTATAAGCGGCTTAGGTATTTTAAGGGTTATAGGATTTAACCTTTTTCCAAAACCAGCACATAAAATTAGTGCAGTTTTTATTTTCATATTTTTCTTCTCATTTTTTTTGTAAAAAACTTATCTAAAATTTCTTTTAATTCCTCAAATTTTTTATTTTTATTAATTCTAAGTTCTATTAAATTCCATGCTCTAGGTATTAATTTTAAATATTTTGTTTTATTGTCTCTGATAGATAATCTAGTAAAAATACCAATAATTTTTATATTTCTTAAAACTGACAAGATTTCAAAATCATTTTTTAATTTATTAGCTTCTACTGATTTATTCATTGAAACATATTTATTAAATATTTTCTTTTTTTGCTCTAATGTTGTTTTAAATCTAACATCATCAATTAAAGATGCGAGGTCATAAGCTATATTTCCATAAACTGCATCTTGACTGTCTATTAGGTAAATTTTTTTTTTATGAATCATCATATTTGAAATATGAAAATCTCTATGGACAAAAATTTTATTTTTTATTTGTAAATTTTTTATTAAATTTAAAATAATAATTTTTAATTTTTTTTTTAATAAAAATTGTTTTTTTTTGGAAACTAATCTTGGAATATACCAGTCTAAGAATAATTTAGACTCGTCAAAAATTTTTTTATCAGTATAATTTGAGATAAAGTATTCTTTATTATCAAAAGTTTTAATTTTTTTATCCGTTATTTTTTGTAATTTTATTAGTATATTTAAAATTTTAAAATAATAATGCATTTTGTTATTATTATTTTTAAATATATCAAAAATAGTTTTATTACCTAAGTCTTCTATTTCAATAAAATTTTCTTTATAGTTTTCTTTTATTAATTTTGGAGCTTTTATTTTATTCTTTTTTAAAATTTTATTTATTGCATCATAAATGAGTAAATTATTTTTTTTTTCTTTTTTCGCAAAAACAATTATTGATTTTTTACTATTTTTATCTCTATAAAATTTTCTGAATGATGCGTCACCAGAAAGGCTAATTAGATTATTTTTTAAATTCATTTAAGATTTCTTTTCTATATTCAGTACATATAATTAAATTTCTTTGATTAAAGTTTTTTTCGTAATTAAAATACAATTCAATTATTTTACTAGGTTTTTTTTTTATTACCTCAGGCCATTCTACCAATGAGATACTACTTTCCTTATCTTCAAATAATCCAATATTATTAAGTTCTTTTTCATCTTTTATTCTATATAGGTCATAATGAAAAATTTTCTGCCTTTTTACTAGATACTCATTCACAATATTGAATGTAGGACTTGGAACTTCAGTTTCTTTTTCTTTATTTTTCTTTTGTAGATAATTAATTAAATATTTTACGAATGTTGTTTTTCCAACTCCTATTTCACCATACAAAAAAATTATGTCACCATTTATTAAATAACTTGAAATTTTTTTAGATATTAATTTTGTATCTATTTCTTTGCTAATATTGATTTTACTACTTTTAGTACCGATAGGCATCGGATTTGAATGGCCCCTCTTGTTTTACACTTATATAGTCTGCTTGATCTTTTGAAAGCTTTGTAAGTTTTGCTCCAACTTTGTCTAGGTGTAGTTTGGCAACTTTTTCGTCAAGATGTTTAGGTAATACATAAACTTTCTTTTCATATTTTTCAGAATTGTTCCATAATTCGATTTGAGCGGTTACTTGATTTGTAAAAGATGCGCTCATAACAAAACTAGGATGACCTGTTGCACATCCTAAATTTACCAATCTACCTTCTGCTAAAAGTATAATCCTTTTATTACTTGGCAAAGTTATCTCATGAACTTGGGGTTTTATTTCGTCCCATTTATAATTTTTTAAAGCATCAACTTGGATTTCATTATCAAAATGTCCAATATTACAAAGAATTGCTCTATCTTTCATCAATCTCATATGGTCTGCGGTAACAATATCTTTATTTCCTGTTGCTGTTACCACTATATCGGCTTCTTTAATCATTTCATCCATAAGGACTACCTCATATCCTTCCATTGCCGCTTGTAGAGCACAAATTGGATCAGTTTCGGTAACCATAACTCTAGCACCACTTTGTCTTAACGATGCTGCACTTCCTTTGCCTACATCTCCAAATCCAGCAACGATTGCAACTTTTCCAGACATCATGACATCAGTTGCTCTTTTAATTCCATCTACCAAGCTTTCTCTGCATCCATACAGATTATCAAATTTAGATTTAGTAACCGAGTCATTAACATTAATTGCTGGAACTAACAAAGTTCCTTCAGACTCCATTTTTTTTAAAGCTAAAACTCCAGTTGTAGTTTCTTCAGAAAGTCCTTTTATGGATTTCATCATTTCTTTATAATCTTTATGCATTAACGCAGTTAAATCACCTCCATCATCAAGAATCATATTTGGTTTCCAATCTTTTTTCCCTTCGATTGTTTGTTTTACACACCACCAATATTCCTCTTCGGTCTCACCTTTCCATGCAAAAACTGGAATTCCTACTTTAGCGATTGCAGCCGCAGCATGATCCTGTGTTGAAAAAATATTACATGATGACCATCTTACTTCTGCACCTAATGCCACTAATGTTTCAATTAAAACTGCAGTTTGAATTGTCATATGAAGACATCCTAAGATTCTTGCTCCCTTAAGAGGTTTTTTACCTCCATACTCATTTCTTAATGCCATTAGTCCTGGCATTTCAGTTTCAGCTAAAGAAATTTCTTTTCTTCCAAAATCAGCTAAGTTTATATCTTTTACTTTATAATCATTCATGAGCGTGGCTTTTTAACAATATTATTTAAAATAATCAACTTTTTGTTTGAACACTTGGAAAAGAAATTTCAATTTTAGCTCCTTTGTCCTTATTGTTTGATGCAGAAATGTTGCCATTATGCAATTCAACCAAATTTTTTACAATATTTAATCCTAAACCAGAATGTTTTCCAAATTTTTCAGGTCTATTACTATAAAATCTTTTAAATATTTTTTGAGTATCTATTTCTCTAAAACCTTCTCCTTCATCAATGACTTTTAAATTTACATGCTTTTTATCTTCATTTGACAATTCAACAGTAATCTTTTGATTATCTTTACTAAATGAAATTGAGTTATCTAATAGATTTGCTATTATTTGTTCAATTCTATTTTCAATTCCTAAAATATTATGTTCATTATTACCGTTAATTTTTAACTGAACAGAAATACCTCTCTTAGAATTATAAATACTATTAAAGTCATCAACTACTGATCTTGTAATTGCTACTAAATCTAATTTTTGCATTTTTTCTGATGAAATTGCAACTTCATCTTTTAACATTTGAGAATAATCTGTTATTAATCTTTCTATTCTCTCAACATCATGTGATACAATATTGATTAATTTATCTCTTTGCTGCCTATCATCTGTATCCGATATTATTTCAGAAGCACTTTTTAAAGAAGCTAAAGGATTTCTTATTTCATGAACTAAATCTGTGGAAAAATTTTCAGCAGTATTTATACGTTTTTGTAATTCATTGGTCATTTCATCCATTGATTTTGACAGTTTACCAAGTTCATCATTTCGTTTTTTTATAGACTCGATATCTAATTTTTTTTTTGTCTTATCTTTAATGATGTTTGTGTAAGAAACTAAGTTTTTTATTGGTTTTAAAAAATATCTATTTAAAACAAAAGAAAATACAAGAATTACTATTACAACTGCAAAAAATGTTCTTATAATAAAATTTTTTCTTTCATTAATTACAGCTCTTATTTCATTGGCATTTTCTGTAATTGCTAAATATCCAATATTATCTTTTCCGTCGTTAACATTCTTAATTGTAACTAACAAAAATTGATTATAAGTTTCCTTTGTGAAAGTGTAAGGCTTTCCAAATTCATCAGATTTTGCATAATTTATAACAAAATCATTTATATTAAGTGTTTTTTTATTTTTTTTTTCTTTCTTACTATCATTTTTTGAATTACTACCTTCATTTAATTCTCTTAATTCAATAACTTCTAGCTTTTGTGAGAAAGATCTTGGATCTAAGTCTAAAGTATCAGTATCTCCAATCAAGTTAAATTTATTGTCATATATAATTACTCTATCCAAATTTTGAAAAAGAAAACGAGTTGAAAATAAAAATTTTCTAATTCCATCGACTGTAAAATCTATTTTTAATCTATTAATATTATCAATCGTATTATCAATTATTTTTATATGATTTGATGCCTTTTTATTTATTAAACTTGGCTGTATAGTATTTAAGTAAAGGACTGTAAAACTTCCAATTACTATAAATATTAATAAATTTATAAAAAGGAATTTTTTTAATATTGATAAATCTTTTATAAAACTACTGAACATTAGTTAACGTTCCAACGGTATCCACTTCCATATCTTGTTTCAATTGCAGAAAAATCACTATCTACTTTTTTAAATTTTTTTCTTATCCTTTTCACATGGCTGTCTATAGTTCTATCTTCAATGTCAGTATCTTCTCTGTAAGCTATATCCATCAATTGAGATCTTTCTTTAATAATCCCAGGTCTTTTTGCTAATTCTTGGACAATTAAAAACTCTGTAGTAGTAAGTTTATCTGGAAGAGATTTACCATTCCATTCACATTCTAATTGAGAAGGATCTAATTTTAATTTTCCATGAGATATTATATTTTTTGCATCCTCTATATTGTTAATACTTTTTTTTCTTAATTGAACTCTTATTCTTTCGATTAAAACTTTAACAGAAAAACCTCCAGATTTTTTTATGAAATCATCCGCTCCTAACTTTAGACCCAAAAGTTCATCTAATTCTTCATCTTTTGAAGTTAAGAAAATTACTGGTAAAGATGTTTTTTTTCTTAATTTTTTTAAAAGTTCTTCACCATCCATTTTAGGCATTTTTATATCTATAACAGCTAAATCTGGTGGGGTTCTTGCTAAACCAATTAACGCACTCTCACCATCCAAATATGTTTGCACTTTAAATCCTTCTTTTTCCAAAGCTATACTTAAACTAGTCAGAATATTTCTATCATCGTCAATTAATGCAATTGTGTGACTCATATATACAAGTTAAAAATACTAAATTGTTCTAATTTGGGCAATACTTCAAGATTAATGTAAATCCCCCCAATTGCTTCCTAAATTAATATCAACCAATAAAGGTATTGAAAATGAGTGTAGATTACTATCTTTTACACTAGCCATTTCACTTTTAATTATTTTTGAGTATTCATTTACACTAGATTTTATTGACTCGAAAATTAATTCATCATGAATTTGAAGTAAAATTTTACATTTAATATTTTTATTATCTTCAAATTTTTTATTGATTCGAATCATTGCCATTCTCATAATTTCAGATGCAGATCCTTGTATAGGGGCATTTATTGCAGCTCTTTCTTGAAAATTTCTGACATTATAATTTTTATCATTTATACCTGTAATATGTGTTTTTCTACCAAATATATTTTTCACATAACCACTTTTTCTGCAATATTTGATAGTCGAATTCATATATTCTTTTATTTCTGGAAATTTAATAAAATAAGAGTTTAAAAAATCCTCTGCTTCAGTGTTGGAAACATTTATTTGTTTTGCTAAACCATACTGCGAAATTCCATAAATAATTCCAAAATTTATAGCTTTTGCTTTTCTTCTCATATCATAGTCAACTTTTTTAAGTTCAACATTAAAAACTTGGCTTGCCGTTAAAGAATGAATATCTTCATTATTTATAAAAGCTTTTTTAAGTTCTTTTACATCTGCTAGATCAGCCAGAATTCTCATTTCAATTTGGTTATAATCTGCTGAAATTAATGAATAGTTTTTTTCTGCAACAAATCCTTTTCTTATATCTTTGCCATCCTCACTTTTAATTGGAATATTTTGCAAATTAGGATCACTAGAAGCTAATCTTCCAGTAGATGTAGCAGCTAAAAGAAAAGATGTATGTACTCTTTTTGAATTTGGATTTAAATGTTCTACTAAAGAGTCCGAGTAAGTATTTTTTAGTTTTGTAACCTGCCTCCAATCTAAAACAAATTTAGGTAACTCATGACCTTTAAAAGCTAAATCTTCTAAGACATTTGCGCTTGTTGCAAAACTACCTTTTTTAGTTTTTTTAAGTGATGAAATTTTCAATTCATTATACATAACTTCCCCAAGTTGTTTTGTTGAACCAATTTTAAATTCTTTTTTTGCTAATCGAAATATTTTCTCTTCTAATATTTTTATTTTTTTTTCAAACTTTATAGATAATGATTTTAAAAATTTTATATCTAATTTAATTCCATGAATCTCCATTAGTGCCAATATTCTAATTAATGGCTTTTCAAAAATTTCATAAATATTAAGTAGTTTTTCTTTTTTTAAACTATTTAAAAATATCTTATAAAGTCTAAAAGTTATATCAGCATCTTCTGCGGCATATTCTTTAGCAAGATTAATATCTACTTCACTAAAATTTATTTGTTTTTTTCCACTGCCAACTAAATCTTTAAAAGATATTGTTTTATGATTTAAATGAATTTCTGATAAAACATCCAAGTTATGTCTATTTTTCCCAGCATCAAGAACATACGACATTAACATTGTATCTTCCATTGAATTCATGGAAATTCCTCTTTGATATAAAATAATAAAATCAAACTTAATATTTTGTCCAATTATTTTTATACTTGGATCCTCGAGTATTGGTTTAAGAATCTTTAAAACTTTAATTTCATCAATATTTTTCCCTTTTGTATGCCCGATTGGAATATATCCTGCTCTACCTAATTCTGTTGAAATTGATATTCCTACTAAATTAGCTTGGTGAGCGTCTAAAGATGTTGTTTCAGTATCTATACAAAGTTCACCTTTTTCTTCAGCTTTGCTAAGCCATTTTTTTATATCATTTTCACTTTCAATTAAAAAATAATTCTGTTTATTTATTTTTTCAAAATTTGAATTATTTATAGTTTTATTTTCCTTTTTCAATTCTAAATCACCATATTTAGAAATTACACTACTTAACAATCTATTAAATTCCATTTCTCTTAAAAAATTATAAAGTTTTTCTTTATCTATTTCCTTTAATATAAATTCTGTAATTTTATTTTTCACCGGAACATCTTTTTTAAGAGTAACCAACTTTTTACTTAAAATTGCCTTATCTTGATTTTTAATTAGTGTTTCTCTTCTTTTATTTTGTCTAATATTTTTTGCATTATTTAATAAATTTTCCAAAGTTTTATATTTATTAATTAGTTCTGCTGCTGTCTTCACGCCAATACCTGGAACTCCTGGCACATTATCACTACTATCTCCAGCTAAAGCCTGAACATCTATTACCTTTTCTGGACTAACACCAAACTTTTTTTCAACATCTTCATTTGAGATGAACTTATTTTTCATTGGATCATAAATACGAATTTTTTTATTGTAGAGTTGCATTAAATCTTTATCAGATGAAACGATAGTTACTTTTCCTCCATTGTTAATAATTTGTTCTGAGTATGTAGCAATTAAATCATCTGCTTCATAATTAATTAGTTCTATTGATGGTAGATTAAATGCCTCAACTGACTTTCTTATAAAATCAAATTGAGGTACTAAATCCTCTGGGGCATCATCTCTATTTGCTTTATATTCAGAATAAATTTCGTTTCTGAAATTTTTTCTTGCAGAGTCAAATATTACTGCAAAGTGAGTGGGTTTATTTTTATTCTCTTCTGATTTTGAGTCTTCAAGTAATTTAAATAACATATTACAAAAACCATTTACCGCACCAGTTGGCATACCATCACTTTTTCTGCTTAGAGGCGGAAGAGCATAATATGCTCTAAAAATATATCCTGAACCATCAATAAGGTAAAAATGGTCTGTTTTATTTATATTTGACATAAAATAATAATATTCTTCTATTTAAATCTAGTGTTATAAATCTATAAGCATAATATGAACAAACAAAATGTAATTTCAATTAAGAATCTTAATAAAATTTATTTTAAAAATACTTCTAAATCTATTAATGCACTAAATAATTTAAACTTGGAAGTGAAAGAGGGTGAGATTTTTGGCTTATTAGGGCCTAATGGTGCTGGAAAAAGTACCTTCATAAACATTCTTGCTGGAACAACTATTAAATCTTCTGGTATGGTGAATGTATGGGGTTTTGATTTAGATAAAAATCCCAGACAAGTAAAAGCATCTATAGGTATTGTTCCACAAGAAGTAAATGTTGATCCATTTTTTACTCCAGAAAAATTATTAGATTTGCAGGCAGGTTTATATGGAATAAAAAAAGAGGATAGAATTACAAAAACTATATTAAAATTAGTATCTTTAGAAAAACAATCAAAGAGTTACTCTAGAAGTTTATCTGGTGGTATGAAAAGAAGACTTCTAGTTGCAAAAGCATTAGTTCACCAACCACCAATAATAATTTTAGATGAACCAACAGCTGGCGTAGATGTAGAGTTGAGAAATAACTTGTGGGAAAATGTCAAATTATTAAATAGACAGGGTGTTACAATAATTTTGACAACCCATTATCTAATTGAAGCAGAAAAAATGTGTAATCGAATTGGTATTTTAAATCATGGAAATTTAGTAGCTCTCGATAGCACAAAAAATTTATTAAAGAGGATACAAACTAAAAAAGTTACTTTCTTAGTTAGTGATCAAGTAAACATAAAAGAAGATATGTTTGACTCTTTAAATATTATTGAAAACTCATCAAATAAAATAGTAATTTCTTACGAAAAAAGTAAGATTAATATAAATGAATTAATAAGTTTTATAAACAATCAGAATACAAAAATATTAGATATATCAACTGATGATGGAGATTTAGAGGATGTTTTTGTAAGATTAACAAAAAACTAGATTAATTTCATTTTAAATAGTAAATTAATTATATATGGAAATTGTAAAATCACAAATAAATCAAAAATTATTTAAGTCTATTATGATTATATTTCTTGGTTCTTTATTACTAACTCTTTCTGCAAAATTTAAAATCCCTTTTTATCCAGTGCCAATGACAATGCAAACATTTGTGGTAATTTTCATGGGAATGGCGTTTGGGTATAAAATTGGACTAGCTACTGTAACTTTATATTTATTTGAAGGTATAATTGGACTTCCAGTATTTTCAAACTCACCAGAAAGAGGTGTGGGGATAGTGTACTTTACTGGACCAACAATGGGTTATTTAATTGGATTCCTTTTTGCTTCATTTGTATCAGGTTATTTAAATTTAAATAAAAATATATTTATAGTTTTTATTAAATTAATTTTTTCTGTTTCATTTATTTATTT
>MDTG01159048.1_pt1 | contig 11847 bp, 7 predicted proteins | sample 811421 | NCBI WGS metagenome assembly MDTG01 (sample SAMN05326645, study PRJNA326480) | marine metagenome | isolation source: seawater | place: Pacific Ocean: South East | collected 2011 | reverse complement strand
ATTTTTGGTTCCGAAGTATCTCAGGAAGGCGTACCGATTGGCAAACACAAGGCCAGTCAACATTCAACACGTGCAGGGCGCTTTGGAGAAATCCTGTATTGAGACTCCATTATCAATATTTACAAGCTTCATCAGAATATACTCCATCTCGCAAGGTTCTCGTTCACGGGAATTAACTTGCAATAATCTCATACTTGCCATTGTCCGAGAATTGAACAAGACGAATCGTATTCTAGCAATTCAATTTGCTGAAAAATATCAACCTTTGGCAGAAGATGACCGGTTTTTCAAAACTCTTGCAGAACTTTACCTAAAAAATGGGAAGCCGGTACTTGCCCTAAACCTCGTTAGCAAACTCCAGAATAATAGGGCCGACCAAAAATTACTTGATCGAATAGATAAGGCTCTAGAAACGGATGTTGGAACCTCCGACGCTACGCTTCATTTCATTAAACATAATCGTGAAATCACATTGAATTCATCCGGCTATTCTCTATACCTGCCATCAGAACACACCTACAGAGAAAGCGGTAATGACATTATGAGGCTAGATGGGACTCTGCAACCCCCGGTTAATGCTCCATTAAATTGCGCATTAATAACCATGAAATTCTTTACTAAGCAGGGTGAAGAAATTGAATTAGGAAATGATTCTCTATTGAGCAAATCTTCTCTTGTTGGCCCTTACCAGTATCTTAATCCTGATGATGATGGCACGTTTTCTGTTGAGTTTAAACCTCCAAAAGAATTCAACCATGCTCTAATTTCGTTTCAAAATTGGAAAAATACGAACGGAGTGAGGCTTGGGCCAGTTCTCGAAATCGCTGCTGCAGTAGAGCATAATTCGATCAATAAGCAGCTAGACGAATTTGAACAATTTTGCAGACTTGCAGCAGGGCCAGTAATTTTTGTGTATGGGTCTAGAGAAATGGATTCTAGTATTTCGATAGACCGCACATCTAGAATGATATCAAGTTTCAGTGTAAAAAAATATCCTGTAATAAATGCATTTTTCCGCAACGACAGAAGCCCAATGGAGGAATCCAAAATCAACGTTGGCATCATGAGTCTTCCGATTGATTTTGTAAACGCGAATATTGAGCGGTTGAGTGAGATGACTTTTGGCGGTAAAGAAAAAGTCCTCATCATTTCAAACCCTTCTCCAACACTTGTTCGGAAAATACATCTGTTCAGTTCAAGAGATTGGGTTATCGTTTCGGATTTGAATACCTGGAGAGGAATCAATTTTCCAGACTTCACAAACGGGCAACTGCATCTTATTGCAAGCTCAAATAATGTACTCGTGGAAAAGAGTTACCAGGGAGAGGTTCTCATCAAAAGTACGCCCGAATCGACAAAAATTACTGTTATGAAGGACGGATGGTTTGGAATAAGAAAAAAGAAAAAGCGCTCAAAAGATCAACCTCTAGTTGGTATTCTGAACAGACCAGATGATGAAATTGATTTCTCCCTCATCTCTGAATTTGCTAGTCAACGCTCGGATCTAAACTTTGAAATTTTGGGGGCATCATGGCCTCTACGCATTGAGAAACCAGACAATGTCAAATCTTGGACAGTGAGAGATGCAACATGGTCTATTGATCGGATGTTGATGTGGGACATATGCGTAGACCTCCCTCTAGATTCAGTAACCTCGGATGGAATTGGGATACCTGAGTTACGCTATAATCGAATTCCTTGTATCGTGAGAGCAAACCAACAAAGTAGCAAAACGATGCCCTACTTGATTAGGTACAACAATCTCTCACAAATTGAAATTGCGATAGAGGAAGCACTGATTATGGATCGATCATATATGCCAGAAATCGAGCACATCTCTTGGGAAGAAACCGTGGTCAGGGTTCTACAACAAATCTCGTCACTTGATTCTGAAAAGAACTTAGAACTCACCTATGATTATCTCCCATTATCGGAATTAATTTCTTTCGCAGAACATCGCCCTCCAAAGATGGCGGATATTAAGAATCACGTTCAAAGAGCATTTGCATCAAAAGGGTTGACAATCTACAGAGATTTACTCTGGGCGATTGATTACATTACCTCAGATTCTTCAATCAACAAAAACGTAGTCAACAACCTCCTCATCTCGTCCATTAGAGGCATTGGTGCGGTGGACCCATTCACTGCAATTGAACTTGCGGAGAATTACCAAATCGATGATAAGCGAATCTCTAGGACAATGATTACGCTATACAATCGAACAGAACAGTATGAAAAGAGTATGAAGCTGCTAGTACCTATGCGAAACGACTCTTGGAAAAAGAAGATGAAAGAAGTGCTTGAGAGAAAATTGAAGTCCACTTCACCATCTAAATCCGGGAAAGGTTTCTTCCCGATTCTACAGCCAATGATAAAAAAAGAACCAAAACGGAAGTTGAAGGTAGCTTGCATTCTTGATAAGTTCTCATACGACTCTCTTTCTTACGAAGTTGAATTACACTCGGTACCCAAAGAAAACTGGAGGAGCTTTTTGGAGGATGGTGAATTCGATTTTTTCCTCGCAGAATCAATTTGGAAAGGCCATGATGAGCAATGGATTTGGGCAATGAGTTCTCCGGATTCACCGAATGGAATACGTCTTCAATCGATGTTAGAATACTGTTCTGAGATCGGCCTGAAAAAAGTTTTCTGGAATAAAGAAGACCCTGTAAATTATGAAAAATTTATTTCAACAGCACGATGTTTTGATGTCATTTTCACATCCGACAACCGTTCAATTTCTCGGTATAGAAAAGATTGTGGGCATGAGAAAATCTATCCAATGCCATTTGCTTGCCAGCCTGTGATTCATAATCCAGTTCGCAATAAATTGCCGACGTATCAGACTTGTTTTGCAGGCTCCTGGTACATTCGAGAACACGGTGATCGGAAGCGGCAAACCAAACTGCTTGTGGATGCTGCAAAGAATTACGATTTGCATGTATATGACCGATTTTATGGAACAAACGATAGAAATAGGTTTCCTGAAGAATACGATGAATTTGTTCGCGGTAGTTTACCATACGAAGAGTGTTGCATGGCTTACAGGTCGTACAAGATTTTCCTCAACGTTAACTCAGTTATGAATTCAGACACAATGTTTAGCAGAAGAGTGTTTGAAATTCTCGCATCATCGACGCATGTGTTGTCCACGCCGTCAGAGGGTATGGAAAACATGCTTCCTGATGGAGTTACTGTTGTTGATACATTGGACGATGCAAAGTATGCTCTGAAGCAGTTGATTGATGATGATGAGGGGAGGAACAAAAGTGCCCATCTTGGTTACCGCCAGGTCATGAATAATCACACTTATACTCATCGAGTTGGAAGTATACTCGATAAACTAGGAATCGATAGTGAGGTTGAATTTTCGGACCCGAAAATAAGCCTTATCACGTGTACGAACCGCCCTGAAATGATTTCGAATATTTTAGAGAACTATGATCGTCAATTATGGGAAAATAAAGAACTGAAATTGATAATCGATTGTGAAAAGAAAAAGTTCAAACAAATCGTTCAACAACTCAAAGATAGAAAAGACATTCATTTGGAGTTGGTTAAACCAGGCTTAAGTCTAGGAGAGTGCTTTAATCTGGGCATGGAATTGTCCAGTGGCGATTTCATTGGCAAATTCGATGATGATGATCTGTATGGACCCCACTACCTCTCTGATCAGATGCTTCCTTTCGAGTACACGAACGCAGATATTGTAGGGAAGTTGTGCAGCTTCATGTATCATGAAAAATCAAATTCTACATACCTTCGGTTTAACAACAATCGCCATAAGTTTAGTGACCTTGTGTTAGGGCCTACATTTTTGTTCAAAAGTGCGGTTGCTGAAAAGGTAAAAATGCAAAAACTCTCAAGGGGAGAAGACACGAATTTCTTGAAAGATTGCATAAAAGCCGGTTTCAAAATCTATTCAACAGATCCTTACAATTTTGTATACATGCGCAAAAAGGTTGAAGGATTCCACACATGGGATGCAACTGATGATGAGTTGCTCAAGAATGCAAAACAGATGGGCGACCTGTCACCACAGGAGTATGCATTTGTCTAGGTGATTCATATGTTGGTATGTCTAATCGTGGGCGCTAGGCCTAATTTTATGAAAATCGCCCCAATTGATAGAGAGTTCAGGAAGAGAGGCATTGAGACATTACTCGTGCATACTGGCCAGCACTACGACCAAAATATGTCGGACGTATTCTTTGAGGACTTGAATATGAAATCTCCAGACGTACATCTTAATGTTGGTTCTGGTTCTCATGCAACACAGACCGCTCGAATAATGATTGAATTCGAGAAAGTGTGTAATGACCATGACTTTGCAATGGTTGTCGTTGTTGGCGATGTAAATTCAACAATAGCTTGTACTTTAGTTGCGAAGAAATTAGGAATTTTAGTTACGCATGTCGAGGCAGGATTACGTTCATTTGACCGGGAAATGCCTGAGGAAATTAATCGAATCTTGACAGACAGAATTTCCGATCTTTTGCTCACGCCTTCAATTGATGGTAACGAGAACCTGAAAAATGAGGGTGTTCCGGAAAACAGAGTGAAATTTGTAGGAAACATCATGATTGATTCGCTGTATGATGCACTCGATAGAGTCAAATCGGAAAACTCGAATCCTGCAAAAAAATTTGGATTGAATCATTACTGTGTCGTTACCTTACATAGGCCTTCGAATGTTGATGATGAAGAAAAGGTGGTTGAACTCGTAGAAAACCTAGTGCATGTATCTCACAAGATTCCAATTGTTTTCCCGATTCATCCTCGAACAAGGAACAATCTGAAAAAATTCGGAAAACTACCCGTATTGGAAAATGAACCATTAATCCATATTTTAGAACCCCTCGGGTATCTCGAGTTTGTCTCTCTCATTGGGAGTTCAAACTTGGTAATTACTGATTCAGGGGGGCTTCAAGAAGAAACGACATCACTGGGCATCCCATGTCTGACCCTGAGAGAAAATACAGAGCGACCGATTACGATTACAGAAGGAACAAATCAACTGATTACAGATGTATCAACCCTTCAAATTTCGGTAGATGATGCATTACAAGACCTAGGTGTCAAAGAGCCTAAGAAACCAAAGTATTGGGATGGAAAGACTGCCAAACGTATTGTTGATGCTATCATTGATTGTGTTGAACGGTGATGTTCTTTGTCCTGCCCTCGTGTCATGCACATTCTCGCAAATAGCGTGCCAGATTTGAATGGATATGCGATTCGAAGTCACGATCTCCTCATTTCACTAAAGGACCAAGGAATTTGCGATCCTGTTGTACTTACCTCTCCTTATTACCCTGATCGTGAGGCAATGAGACATGATACAATCGTCGATGGTATCGAGTACTCACGATCTGACCTAGGAGTAAAAACGTCAGCATCGAAGAAACAGCTTGGGTTCAATATCCCAAAAAGTGAGCCGTTTGTACTTAGAGCCCCCAAATTCGCGTTGTACAAATTGAACCTGGGCTTGAAATTGCTCACTCGTCCGGTTTACACACGCGTGACGATGCTCTGGAGATTTTTTGGCGAAAAAAGGATGATGAAAAAATTTGAAAATGAAATAATTGCCCATGCTAGAAAAAGTAAGCCAGACATCATTCATGCACATACCCCATTCAGAGTGGGCCTTCCCGCATTGCGTGCGGCAAGAAAAATTGGGATACCATTTGTTTACGAGGTTCGTGGAATGTGGGAGGATTCCGCAGTTGCGCAAGGTCGTTGGTCAGCGAAATCAATACCTTACCGATACTATCGAAGCCAGGAAAATAAACTCATCAAGCAAGCCGACGAAGTTATTGTTATTGGACAGAATTTAATGAATGAGGTAGTCGAAAGGAATCTAAGAATTAATTCTCCCACAATGATTCCAAATGCAGTCGGTCGAAACATGGCTTCTCACCCGTTGGATTTCGAACAACCTCCTCCTGAAAGCGTAAATGAGTTGGTAAACCGTCTTGGGCTGAAGGAATCGACGATTGTAGTAGGTTACATTGGAAGTCTAAGAGCACTTGAGGGCGTTGATTACACCGCAAAGGCCGTGGCTAATTGTGTGAGTGATGGCCTCGATATTCGCTTCCTTGTATGCAGTTCTAAAAAAAATCAAACGCATTTACGGGATTTATGTTCGCATCTTCAAATAGAGGATCAATCATTCATTGAAGGACCATATCCGCATGATGAAATTGTTCATTTTTACGATCTAATCGACATCTTTGTAGTGAGTAGACCAGATACGAATGTTACTCGTATCGTCCCCCCAATCAAGCCACTGGAAGCGATGATTCGAGAAAAGCCAACCGTTGTAGCCCATCTACCAGCGTTGTGCGAAATTATCGACCATCGGGTAACCGGTATGACTTTCCCTGCAGAAGACGTGGTGGCATTATCGGCAGTAATCTCTGAATTGGCATCAGATCCCGATTTACGAAATAAATTGGGCCAAAGTTCAAGACAGTTTGTGCTGAAGGAACGAACGTGGCCAAAGATTGTTCACAACTATGAAGAAATTTATCAGCGATATTCATAACACACGTAAAGTTAGTTTAGCCAAGAGGAGTGAAAGAATTGGATATTAATTCCCGACCATCGTTGTTCCGTGGTCCATTTATTTCATTCCAATCAATTTTGAAGAACAGAAGTTTACTCTCCTTGATGGTGCGACGTGATCTTAAGGTAACATATGGTGATTATTTCCTTGGATATGCATGGACGCTTCTTGAACCAATTTTCTTCACAATGGTTTTCTTCCTGGTGTTTGTTATTCTGAGAGGCAATCCAGACACGCTACTTCCGTTGAATATCATGTTAGGAATTTTGATTTTTAGTGCGTTTTCAAAAACAGTTTCTAAAGGATCTTCCCAACTCATTAGAAACGCATCACTTATTCAACAGGTCTCATTCCCTAGAGAACTACTCATAGCGAACGTAAGCGGGTTTCAATTCGTTCGACTATTGTTGAGTTTGATTATCGTTCCAATATACATGATTTACATGGGCCTCTCATTCTCATGGACGCTCATACTTTTGCCAGTATCTATCCTCGGAATCATCCTACTGGCTCATGGATTCTCACTGATGCTGTGTATCATCGTTGTATTTGTCCGAGATATGAATATGGTTGTTGATATTGGATTACGTGCCTTATTTTTCCTCTCAGGAGTCTTTTATTCTGCAACCTACATCCCTTCTAAATACCTTGATTATCATCTCATGAACCCGGTTGCAACATACATTGAGATTTGTCGAGGTGCAGTGCTTGGTGATCTTTCAATCATTACTCCTTTTGTCATCCTTCGAGCAGTTGGGATAACTCTCCTTGTGTTTGTTCTTGGGAGTTCGATTTTTAATCGATATCAAAACAGGGCGGTGATTCACTTATGAGCAATGAAATCGCCCTCGAATTGGAAAATGTTCACCTAACTTATCCAGTAAGAAAAAGCTCACCGAAATCCATCAAGAGGCTATTTTCAATATTTTCCCGTCGTAAAGAGGAGATTACTTCGACACTCAAAGACATCAATTTGCAGATAATGAAAGGTGAGGTGATTGGAATTCTTGGTCACAATGGTGCAGGGAAGAGCACTTTATTGCGTCTGTTGTCTGGAATCTATCAACCAGACAAAGGCTCAATACGTGTAAACGGAAATATTAGCCTTCTAGCATCACTTGGTACTGGCTTTCAACGAGATCTATCTGGTAGAGACAATATCGTTCTGAGCGGGGCTCTTCATGGGATCCCGATCGAAAAGGTTCGAGCGCTCATTCCATCAGTCATTCTTTTTTCGGGACTAGAGGATTCTATCGATAAGCCTCTTCGGACCTACTCATCAGGAATGAGGGCTCGTTTAGGATTCTCGATTGTAGCACACCTTGATCCTGAAATCTTGCTTTTTGACGAGGTCTTTGCAGTAGGAGACAGCTCATTTAGGGCGCGCTCCAAGCAAAGGATTACCGAAATGGTCAATGGTGATTCAACGGTGGTAATTGTTACACACAACGAGCAACTGATTCGCGATATGTGTACACGTGTAATTTGTATTGACCAGGGAAAGTTGGTGTTAGATACAACTGACACAGAGTTGGCGATAAGGGAATACCACGAGAACTCAAATAAACGAGATTTGAAGTGATTGTCTTGGTTGTTGATGAAGAGAATGTTTTCAGTCTTGCAAAATCTGTTGTTATTGCTTGTTTAACATTCCTATTTGTATCAACGTTCGTAGTAAATCCACTAGTTACCAATGCAATGATAGAATCTCAAATTCTGAGTAATGGTCGATATGCGATTGTTTATGATGCTCATGAAACAATAGAAGAATTTACCGAGTTCAAAGCCACAGCCATCGGTTCGTCAATAATCCGGGATGCAGTGGATGGTCTTTGTATCTCACAAAACATGGATTCAGAAACAGGAGCAGGTATCTTCAATTTAGGAATTTCAGGAGGAAATCCATACACTGAAATGGTCCAGACTCAAGCAGTGATAAATAGCAAAACAGATATCGTTCTTCTAGAACTTGGGCCAAACAACCTTTGGCAGTTTTATGATTCACAATCCTTGGATGATTACATTGAATTTAGATTTTCAATTAACAGTATTACGATGGAACATGATGACGTAGGCAGTTGGACCAAGTTAATTCGTGACCGAGATTTACCATATGTCGCTTTAAGCGATGTAGAAAAAATTAGGATGAGTAAAATTTACTCGATTGAGGCCATTGAATCAACATTTGAGGAGATTGCATCTGAATTACCAGAAATTGATTCTGTGAAATCAGGGGTGCCAGGCGTTGGAGATGATGATTGGCTAGATTACCTAATGACTCCAACATATAAATCTCCAAATTTTGAATTAAAATCCTCATATGAAGTCAGGACCTATTTTGAAGAAAATATGCCTAAACTTGCAAACGGTTCCATTTACAAACCAAAGTCAGAAGGTACATTAAATCACAATTCATATGAGTACATCCTACGAGAATTGACAAAAAACGGAATTGAGGTGTTGCTACTTGGAATCCCCCACCATCCGCACGTCTACGAGTATTTGTCTGAAAATCAACTTGATGAATACAACTTGACGTTCGCAAAATATTCCGAATATGATGGTGTTTATGGCATGAACATGTTCTGGGAAGAGTGGCCTGAGTGGATGTTTCGTGACAGAAACCACCTCGGATCACATGGCAGAGAATATGCATGTGAACGGATTGCAACTGCCATAGACTCAATAAATAACAACCAGTCGGAAATTTTACCGGTCCAACCCACTCTTGAACACTTTCTCGATCAGAGGAGTCAGTGCGACGGTTCTGACTTAACATGGACCGTGTTATATGGAAATACAATCATTCCAGCGGAAGGGTATTCCTTCTGTTCAATGGCTAAAGATGAGAGATTACCTCACAGATGGGAAAAAGAGAAGCTGGATTCGGGAATTCGTCTAAATCCTGATATTGGTCAATCACCTAGGAATGCTGTTGATGGACCTATGGTAGGTTACAATGTAACAATTCAACGACCGGGATGGTATTTTTTCTGGTTTGAAACACGGGGAGAGAGTAGCTCAGATGACACTTTCGCAGTTAGTTTTGAAAGGCCGGGGCTCCCGGAAACAAGTATTTCTGTAATTTCTTCGTTTCCACAAGGAAATGGCGAGTGGATCTGGACGAACGAAAGTTCCATGGCGCCATTGAAAATGTGGGTTCAGGACTCTTGGAATATTAAAGTAAAAATTTGGATGCAAGAAGACGGAGTTGAATTGAAACGAATTCTCATTTCAAATGACTCATCGTTCATACCTACTGGGGAAGTGATTGGATAGATTTCATAACCCCGGAGTATTATCTATACTTTCTCCCTGCGTTGCTTATTCTGAATCTTGTAATTTTTGTTAAAAGAAAGCAAACGCAAGTAATTATTTTGTTCGTGATGAGTTTAGTGTTTTTTTGGTTTGCTTCAGGATGGCATGTAATTCTACTCCTTTTTTCTACCTCAATTGACTGGCGTAGTGGAAATTCGATTTATGCCTCAAATGACGATAGAGTAAGGAAACGATGGCTAATGATAAGTTTGGTAACCAATCTTAGTTTACTTAGCATCTTCAAGTACCTAGATTTTTTTATTCGAACTTTTAATCTGGCTGTTTTAAAGATATCCGATTCTCCTGGCTTGGATGAATTAGGTCTTGCATTGCCCGTTGGGATTTCGTTTTATACATTCCAAACAATGTCGTACACAATCGATATTTATCGTCGCAAGATGACTCCATACCAATCATTCATTGATTTCGGATGCTATGCGTCCTTCTTTCCTCAATTGGTCGCTGGGCCGATTGTAAGAGCCGATGAATTCAAGGATCAGCTAGATGGTCCTATTTCTTACCGTTCGGCAAACATAAAAATCGGTTTAACCTTGATTGTTTATGGGCTGTTTAAGAAAATCGTCTTCGCTGATAATCTAGCGATTCACGCGAATCAAATTTTCACTGAAGGAGAACATTTGGGGAACATTGGCCTGATTTGGTGGGCGTCCTTGTGCTTCGGAATTCAGATTTACTGTGATTTTTCAGCATACACGAATATCGCATTGGGTTCTGCGAGATTACTTGGAATCTCTTTACCTGAGAATTTTAAAACACCTTATGCCGCGACATCACCTCAAGATTTTTGGAGACGATGGCATATTTCCCTGTCGACTTGGTTGAGAGATTACCTCTATATTCCGCTTGGGGGGTCAAGACATGGACAAAGAGTCATGATTTTCGCTCTCATGACGACAATGATCCTCGGGGGGTTATGGCACGGCGCCTCATGGAATTTCGTAATTTGGGGATTAGTACATGGTTTGTTACTTGTAGCGCACAGATATTTCTCGAAACTGAATTTGATTGAGAAATTATTTACCAATTTCAAAACCAGTTCAACAATCTTATCATGGGTTATTACACAGTACCTTGTATTTTTCACTTGGTTAATTTTCAGGATCGAGGATGTTGATATTCTTTTTGAGAGTATGAAAACATTTATTGGAATTGGGGGCTATTTCGACTTCGCTGAGTTTGTGTTGTTTTTGCCAGATATCAAATTACTAACTTTTGCTCTTGCAATTATTTTCATCATTGGTCACGGACTTAGCGGAAAATCTGGTGGGTTTGGGAATCAAATATCAAAACGGGGCTCCACTGTGTGGGGGCTGGTTATAGGTCTGATGCTCGTTATAATGTATTTCCTACAGCCATCGGAATCAGTAGATTTCATTTATTTTAGATTTTAATCGAGGCGATAAGTTTGTCAAATTATCTTTTTGCTGTAGGCTCGCTTCCCAAAATACGATCTAACTCTAAATCAAATAGAAGAGCGATTAGATTTTCTTAGCTTGACTATCGATTTTAATGCTTTAGGGCCATTCAGAATTTACACTGGTATGAACCCGATTTTGGATGGTCCTCGGTTGTCTTTTCTGAATTTGGTTAACGCCCTCACGAAATCATATTCTTCACCCGAGGTTATGATTAAATCCATTTCGCAGGAGGTCTGGGAGACTCTTGAGAATGAGGAACTGAAAGAAATCTATCAGCCCGCATATGATTTGGCACAGGAAAGATTTTCTCAGGAAAAGGTGTATTTTCCTAGTGCAGCAACACCTGCTGCAAAAATCATCTCATTAGCACTTACCGAGCCTGAGTTATTTGAGATTGGGATTTGAAATCTTCAATCAGCAACTACTGCAACAGCCACCGCCATCGTCCTTGGCTTTCCCAGCATCATACATCTCTCGAAGCGAACCATCGTTCAGCATTTCAAGAGCGATGTCCGACCCGCCAAT
>MDTG01104646.1_pt1 | contig 11848 bp, 10 predicted proteins | sample 811421 | NCBI WGS metagenome assembly MDTG01 (sample SAMN05326645, study PRJNA326480) | marine metagenome | isolation source: seawater | place: Pacific Ocean: South East | collected 2011 | reverse complement strand
TACCGGTTCCAATATTAGAGCTATTTTTTAGCATTGTGGCAAATTTATATAATTTAAAAAATCTTCCATCCTTTCCAATTCTTTCTTGGAAAAAGAAAATCTCACCTTCGCCGGTAAGCTTCAAAATAACCAATACAATAAGAAAAACAGGTGAAAGAATTAAAAGGGCTATGCCTGAAAAAAAAATGTCAAAAAAACGCTGCATTTCTACATCCTTTGATCTAAATATTTTCCAGTTTCTTTATGGTCAAATTCTGGGAGAATTTCATTAAATATTTTTAAAATATCTTCTTTACACCATTTACCTTTTTTTCTCAGATGATTAATATCTTTTTCAAATATATCTAAATTGGTTTCTATAAAACTAGCTTCATTTTGTATAATGCCAATTGATGAAAATTTATCCATTAACAAGTCTTCTTTTTCAGTATAAAATTCTTCAAAATCTTTTTCTCCTGTTGTATCGCTTTCAAAAAAGTAACAAGGCCATTTCTTATTTAAAATTAAATTTTCTGCATCATTTCTTGCCTCATCTTCATTTGAACATTCGTGGGGTTCATAACCTCGATCTTCTAAAAACTTACATGCAATTTGTGAAAACGTAGTTAAGTGTAGTTTTTCACTTAATTTTGGGAAAAAAATATTTCTATTTTCTCCAAAAATACAACTCATCAGACAAAGCTCTCCACTCTCTTGTGGAGTTAAAAAGTATCTCTTAATATCTTTTGGCGCAGCTATTGGCTGTGTTTTTTCAATTCTCTTATTAAATCCATACAAAAGTGAGCCATCACTAAAAGCAACATTTGCAAATCTTGCTGTTGATACTTTAATGTTTAAAGATCTGCTCATTAAAAACATCTCCATTATATATTTGCTTGCGCCCATCATATTCACAGGGTTTGTTGCTTTATCAGTGCTCACGCAAAAATATTTTTTAGTATTATTTTCGATTGATTGTTTAATTGTTTTGTCAGTGTTAAATATATTTACATCTATCATTCTCATAAGCGTATAAGGATCTTCTTCACTTCTAACATGTTTAAGTGCAGATAAATTTAATACGTAATCATACTGACCATCTGATTGGATAAACATATCATATTCAACAGAACCTATATCTAACGCAAAAGTATTAAATTTACCTCTAATATAACCAAGCGAACTTCTAATATCTCTAACCAACTCTGTTAAATTATTTTCATTTATATCAACTACATGTAGTTTTTTTGGATTTCTTTTAAATATTTCTTTAACTACTGATTGACCAATTGATCCTGCGCCTCCTAAAACTAAAAAACTAGAAGTTCCTACAATATCACAAAGTTCTTTTTCAAATTTTATAATATCTGAATTAAATAACCCCAGTGGTCTATTAATCAAATTTAATATATTGTTATTATCCATTATGATTTGATCTAAGTAGCCAAAATTTAGTGTCCATTTAAATTTTAAATCTTATTGTATTCTTTATACCACAACACAAAATTTTCTATCCCTTGCTCAATACTTGTCTCAGGTTTGTATCCAATGTGCTCTACTAAATCACCTACATCTGCAAAAGTATCTAGCACATCTCCCGGTTGTATAGGAAGCATTTCCTTTTTTGCTTTTTTTCCTAAAAAATTCTCTAATGCAAAAATATAATCCATTAAATCTATAGGTTTATTGTTACCAATATTAAAAATTCTATATGGAGCCTTTGAGCTTGCTGGATCTGGATTGTTACCGTTCCAATTTAAATTAGGTTTTGCCGGATTATCAATTGTTTTAATAAGACCTTTTATAATATCGTCAATATAAGTAAAATCTCTTTTGTGTCTGCCGTGATTAAATACTTTTATTGTTTCATTTTTTAAAATGGCTCTTGTAAATTTTTGTAAAGCCATATCTGGTCTATCAAATGGACCATATACAGTAAAAAATCTTAATCCTGTGGTTGGAAGATTATACAGATGGCTATAAGCATGTGCCATTAGTTCATTTGCTCTTTTAGTGGCTGCGTACAAACTTACTGGATGATCTGCTGGAGAATGAATTGAAAATGGTTGTTTGGTATTAAGACCGTAAATAGAGCTTGAAGAGGCATAAACTAAATGTCCTATATTATTATGTCTACAGCCCTCAAGTATATTTGCAAATCCTACTAAGTTTGAATCAATATAAGCTAAAGGATTTTCTATTGAGTACCTTACACCTGCTTGTGCCGCAAGATTAACAACACACTCAAATTTACTTTCTTTAAAAATTTTAGCAATTTTTGTTTTATCATTAAGATCAATTTTATTATGTGAATAATTGGGATGATTAATATGACGAGATATTCTGGCCTCTTTAAGCTTTGGATCATAATAGTCATTATGATTATCGATGCCTACAACAATGTCACCTCTATTTAATAATTCAATAGTAAGTGCTGATCCTATAAAACCTGCTGAGCCTGTTACAAGTATCTTCATACTTATTAATCCATTCCTGCCATATCACGAAATTTTTTATTTTTTTTTGACAATTCATCAAAATTACCTTGATCTTTTAATTTACCATTTTCAATAAAAAAAATTATTTTACATTCCTTAACAGTTTGCAATCGATGTGCAACAGTAATAGTGGTGATTTCTTTATCTAAATTGTTTAAAGTTTCCATTATAGCTTGTTCTGTGAGGTTATCTAAGGCACTGGTAGCTTCATCAAAAATTAAAACTTGTGGATTAAAATAAAGTGCGCGAGCAATACCAATACGTTGTCTTTGACCTCCAGACAATCTGATACCTCTCTCACCAATTATTGTATTATATTTTGCTGGTAACTCATTAAAAACAAATTGATGTAAATTTGCAATCTTTGCAGCTCGCTGAACCGCAAGATGATTAATATTTTCTGAATTCAAACCAAAAGCAATATTTGCCGCTATAGTATTGTCTGATAAATATATTTGCTGAGGAACATAGCCAATTGATTTTCTCCAAATTTTATTATTAAATTGATTAATTATTTGACCATCAACTTCTAATGTTCCTTGTTGTGGCTCTAATAAACCAAGAATTATATCAACTATTGTTGTTTTCCCACTTCCAGTAGTGCCTACAATCCCAACATTGGTATGTGCTGGTATTTTTAAATCAATATTCTTTATTATACTTTTAGATGTGTTTGGATAATGATAATCAATATTACTTAATGTAATAGCTTTTTTAAGAGATATTATTTTATTTTTTTTATTATCAAAATTAATTGACTTTAAACTTCTGATATCGTTATGTAATTTGTCTAGTGCTGGACCAAGATATCTTAATGAACTTGAGGCACTATAAATATTTTGAAGAGCTGGCATAAGACGGTAACCGGCGAATGCGTACAGGGAAATTATAGGTAAAGCAGTATTTAGATTGTCACTTTTGTTCATAAGATATAAAAGAATTAAAATTAATCCACCAAATGCAATTGCCTCTATCACAAATCTAGGAAGAGTGCTCGTTGCAGATGCTAAAGCTTGATAAATACTATAATTTTTTGCAGGTTTGCTAAATCGCTGCGTGTATGTTTCCTCTAAGTTGCCTACTTTTATTTCTTTTGCTGCACCAAAAGCCTCTATTACGCTCAAGTATCTACCTTCATTTGCCTTGACTCGCTGCTTCCCAATATTTGAGAGAAAATTTTTTAACAATATAAAAATAAAACTATATGCCAAACCCAGTACACAAAAAACAATTATAGTTAACCAAGGATCTACAACCATCAATAATACTACAAGGGTTAAAACAACTATAAACTGAGATATAATGCTAACGAGCGGATTTATTCCATTTCCAATTACAAATCCGACCTCAGATAGAATAGTTTTGCCAATTTCAGCACTATTGCGATTTAAGAACCAACTATAAGGTTGGTGTAAATAGTTTTCTACTAGACGCTTACCTATACTAAATTCAAGATGATGAGTAAAGCGTAGTTGTAAGTAAGTAGTCATTGCTCTAAACAAAAGTGATATTATCAAAAACAAAAAAACAATTATTCCAAGAAAAAATAGAAATTCTTGATTAGTTTCAATACCAATGGAAGTTGTAATTTCAAACGTAGCTTTAAGAAAATAATTAGTTTCTATGATATCTGGCTTCATAAGCACGGCTATAAATGGCATAATTGATGCTACCCCTAACATGTCTATTAAAGCCATTATTAATGTTGTAACTAGTATCAAAATTGTATGTCTGCGCTCATTAATGGATAACAGATAAAGAAGTTTTTTTAATTTTTTCATAAATTTTTTTTGAAATTCATTTTAATTAAAACAACAATCTAAAATTTGTTATTATTTGACAGATTATAATTTTAATTTTTTTTTTCATTTTGAATAATTGAAAACATATAATTTATATCTTCATAGTTAACTAAAACACTTTCGGACTCTAGCTTTTTAGCTTCTTCAAAAAAATCTTTATCGTTTTTATTTTTTTTCAATAATAAGTTTTTGTTTAATTTTTCCTTTAAACTAAAAAATTTCATTTCTAGTAAACCTAAAACGTTATACTTTAATAATGACCTTTTAATAAATGATCGATTGTTTATATAAGTTTCAAATAAGTTAGAAATAATGTTTTGATTAAATATATTGGCTTCAGTAGATAATTCTTTACAAGCATCTCTCATGCAATTTAAAAAATCTAATTTTTCATTATTTTTATTATTATCATACCACCAATTATGGATATAATTTTTAACCTTTTGATTATTTTTAGTTCTTATTGACGGTTCACCTCTATTACGCATCCATAAAAGTTCTGGAATTATTTTAGATTTACCAGCTGCCAAAACAAGAAACTCTATTTGTAATTCCCATGCAGCAAAAAAATTATACTCTTTTACAAAAACATACTTGCAGATTATTTTCCAATTACTAGATCTATTCACAGAGTAAAGATGTGAAGGGACATAATTAGAGAAATGTTTTTTAATTCTTTCTATACTGTTATCACAATCAACTTTAAGATCTTTTAACTTAGGATAACATTGCTTACCTAAGAAAAAATTATTATCAGTTTGACTGAAGGCAAGTGCCCGACCTCCACAACTAGAATAGTTACTGTCTTTTATTAAAAAACCAATACAAGAAGACAAAGCTGACGGCAAATAAAATTCATCATCACATCCTAATATCATAAATTCAGTTTCAATATAATTGATAGAAACCAACAATCGATCATAAAGACTTCTTGGATCATGAACATATTTTAAATTTTTTGAGTCAATGTATTTGTCGTCTAATTTTGAGTTACTACCATCAAGAATAACTAGTTTTACATTGTAGTTTGACCAATACTTAATAGCCCGTCTTAAATATTTTTGCCTATTGTAAGAAAAAATTATTATAGTAATTTTTTCTAAATGAGTAATTTGCATATTTAGTATTTGGCTTTAGCGATAAAATCTACTATTGAGAGAAGCCAAGTATGATGGACCATTTCTATATGATTATAGTTTTTGCTATCTAGCCACAAGTTTATATGACCAATTTTTTTTACTTTATTTTGTTTCTTAAAACCAGTCAGTGTAATTACTTTGCAGCCAAATTTTTTGGCAAACTTGGCACCATTTATTATATTTTTAGATTCTCCACTGCTACTTATGCATATAAGTAAATCGCCTTTATCAGCATAAGAAGATATTGCTTCTTTAACCCAATTTTCATATCCATAATCGTTTGCAAAACAAGTAAGTAAATCAGCTTCATTAAAATTAATTGCTCTAATTTTACACATTTTTATTAAATCAACACTTACATGACTAGCCATTGCAGCACTTCCACCGTTACCAACTAAAATTACTTTCTTTTTATTTTTTTTTATTTCCTTGAGAAGTCTAGATATTTTTAAAAAATTTTTCTGATCAAAATCAGAAAGGTTTTTTGCAAATTTATATAAATAATCTTGAATGTAATTGTTTTTCATTTTGATGATTTGCTAAATCACTTATAGCTTAACTAAAGATTTTTTTTAACAATTTATTTAAAGACATTTTTTTATTTAGATTATAATAAGGAATATCAGCATTATATGCACTTATTTTATCAGTTATTTGATCTCCAATAAATATTGAATTGGTTAAATCGATATTAAAATTTTTTTGGGCCATAAAAAACATTCCAGTTTTAGGTTTTCTACAATCACAGTTATCGTTCCAATGATGTGGGCAAAAAATTATATCCTCTATTTTTGCTCCAATTTTATAAGACTCATTTCTTATATAATTATGTATTTTATTTAAATTTTCTATTTTCACTTTATTCAATGAAATACCAGCCTGATTAGTAACTATAATAATTCTCTTATTTTGTTGGCCTAAGTATTTTAATGCATTAATTGATCCTGGCTTCCACTTAAATTCTTTTAAATTTTTAACATAATCTCCTTTTTTTGGCTTAATATTCAAAACACCATCTCTATCTAAAAAAATAAAATCTTTTCTATTTTTAAAAAAATTATTTGTAACAAAAAATCTACTTAAATTTGTTAAACTATAATATCTGTGTTTTGTAATGTAAGCAGAAATTTTTTTAATTTTAATGAGTTTTTTTAAAACCTCATTTTCAAACTTACATTTTATATTATTAGAAATGTTTTCTATATATTTTTTTTTTAAAATAAAAAAACCAATATTAACAAAATCATAACCTTTAGCTCTAGTGTCATCATAATCTATGACAATATTATTATCCAATCTAATATTTGATGATGAAAAATTATCTTTATTTTCATAAACAGTAAGTTGATTTTCAACTTTATTTCCTAAATAATTTTTCCAGATTTTAAGAAAATTAAATGGAAAATAGTTATCTCCATATAACAAGAAAAAAGAATTTTTAAGATAAGGATAAGCAGCTTTAAGTCTAGCACCAGTATTAAAACTTGGGGGAGAATAAAGTAATCTAATTTTGATATTAAAGTTTTTGCATAAAACACGTAATTGCTCAAAATTTTCTTTCTTATAACCAACCAATATAATTACTTCTGAAAATTTATATTTTTCAAGTCTTTCAATTAGATAGTAAATGAATGGATGTCCATTAACTTCAATCATTGGCTTGGGCACAGTTTTGGACAAAGGATAAATTCTTGAACCTGAACCTCCAGCTAAGATTACTGCCTGGTTTGGTTTTTTCATATTTATTTCTAATTAAAACTATATAACCTATTTAGATATTGGGAACTCTATTCCTCTCCCATATTCAATTCGGTATCTTTTTCATTCTCAATTCTCTCTCTCCAATAATTTAATGTATCTGAAAGAATTTCCTCAAAATCAATTTTGGGAGACCAATTTGTTTTTTTGTAAAATTTATCCATATCAGCTATTAAAAATGGAACATTAGTGGGTCTAATATATTTATCTGCTGTAATAATTTTTATTTCATCTTTTTTTAAGTCTGATAGATCAATTAATTTTAAAAGAGCTTGTTCAAATGTATAAATTGAATTTTCATCGTTATTGCCAATCAAATATAGTTCCCCAGGATCACAATGATTAGCAGCCAACCAGTATGCGTCAACCATATCTTTAACATGGGTAAAATTTCGTTTATCTTTAATATGACCAGTTTTTATAACAGGATCTTGTATTTTTTTTTCAATTCTAGCTATTTGATAAGCGTACCAAGGTATTCCAAAAACTTTTTCTCTTCTGGGGCCTTCATGATTAAAAGCTCTAGTTCTGATAACTTTTAGACCATATGACTTATTATAAACATATCCAATTAAATCCTGCGCTACTTTAGTTACCGCGTACGGATTCACTGGTCTCAGAACACTTTTATCATTTATTGGAAGTTCATCTTCATAAACTAATCCATATTCTTCACCTGATCCTGGGATGTGAAACACTGTATTTCTCTTATTTAATTTTTGTAAAGCATCTAATAAATTAACTGTTCCTAAGTAATTTACATCCATATACCTTCTAGGATGCCTCCATGATGGTGATACAAAACTTTCTGCAGCACAATGAAAAATAATATCAGGGTTTGATTCCTCTATTAATTCTAATGTAGCTCTAGAATCAGTAATATCACAGTCAATCCAATTTATTTTACTGTATACATGTTTTACATGTTCTAATCTTGAAAGGTGATATCTTTTAGTTCCAAATATTTTAGTCTCCTTATGATTTTTCAAAATATAATCACAAAGATGAGATCCAACAAATCCTGTTATTCCTGTTATTAAAATATTAGTCACTATATAAAAGTTGAACCTTTCATATCAATGCTAGTATTAAAAGACAATATCTTTTTTTTTAAAAGCTTTTTTTTTAATAAGGTTGGATTTTTAATTCCAGTAACCATGACAAAGCCACCAGCACCTGCTCCTAAAAGTTTAACTCCAACCTTATTTTTACAATTTAAATCAACTATTTTAGTGATCTTTTTTATTCTGGAATTAGTCATATCTTTGTGTAAAGTCTGTTTGATATACCAAGTCTCATTCAAATTATCTATGAAAAAATTTTTTAAATAATTTAAATTTTTACCATTATAGTTTAAAATTTCTTCATAGACATTTTTGCAAATATTTTTAATTTTTAACATTTCATCATCAAGCAATTTTTTTTTTATTCTTGAATTTTGACTTTTGAGAATAGTTTCACTTCTTCTTGAAATGCCTGTCCAAATAAATAATGTATTAGACATAATTTCATCAATAAATTTTTTTATATTAGAGTTTTTCTTTAACAAAACCAGTCCATTTGAATGATAATTAATTAAATTAACACTCCCCAAAGCACAAGCATATTGATCTTGTTTTCCGATTGGTTTTTTAATTCTATTAATTTCAATTTCACAAGCCTCTTCTGCTAACTGAATATTATTTTTTTTCATTCCCATTAATTTATAAATAGCTTTTAACAATCCTATAGTGAAAGCACTAGAAGATCCAAGGCCAGAACCTGCCGGCAAATCTGAAATTGAATTAATATAAATTGGTTCAATAAAATTACAAAATTTTAAAGTCTCTCTTACAATATCATTTTTTATTTTTGGGATTTTATTATGTAACTCTGTTTCAGAATAAACAATCCTATATTTTTCATTAAAAAATTTTGTGTGCCTTTTAACACCAACGTATACATAGTTACTAATACCAGTTGAAAATGTTAGGCCACCATGTTGTGAATAAAAACTTTCAAGATCAGTACCTCCTCCAAAAAAAGATACTCTATGTGGTGTTTTTGTTAGTATAAAATCCTTCATTTTCTATTACCTATTTTTAAACCTATGCTTAAATAAGTTTGAATAAATTTTTTTAAGTTTTCATTTATATTAGATTTAAATTTAATTTGTTGATAAATTTTAAATTTTTTAAAATGAGACTTTTCTTTTCCTAAAATTATAGTTCTTAATTTTTTTGAAGTTATTTTTTCATATTCTCTGCAACACATTTGAGCGTAATTTTTTACTGTAATAATTTTTCCTTTAGTATTTGATATAGTGAATTTTTTACTATCTTTTATTTTCATCCAATTAAAAATGATTTTTCCTATATCTTCATTTAAAGAAAAATTTCTATATTGTTTGCCTGATGATTGAATCTCAATATTATTACCCTTAATGAGTGAATTTAAAAAAGCATGTTGTATCAAGTTAGGTCTAGAAATTTTTTTGTATTTTCTTGGAATACCATAAACAACACCAGGTCTTATAACTAATGATCTAAAATTTTTTCTTTTTGAGATTTTTTTGAAAATATTTTCACTCAATAAATGACATTTTTCATAAATGGTGGTGGGCTTTATTTTTGATCTTGTCTCATTAAAAATTGCTTTATTCGTTCTATAAAAATTCAAATAGACTCTTTGAGAAGAAATATAGACAAAATTTTTACAATTATTAAGTGCTAGATGATTTATTAATTTATTTAAAGCTTTTGAAGATCTTTTGATTGACGACTTTTGGCCGTAATAATTAATTTCTTCATCCGTGACACCAGCTGAGTGAATAAATAAATCAAATTTAATTTTTTTATCTAAATTGTACTGACTATTATACCTGTCATATATCTTGCTATTTAAAATACTAACATTATACCTCTTGCGAAGAATATTTTTGATGCCACTACCTATCACTCCATTGCCACCCAATATCAATATATTCATTTTTCAAAATTTTCTAGATTTTTATCTTTTTTAGATACAATCACTGGAGTTTTTTTAATTTTAATTTTAAATAAAGGGTCATTGTATCTAATTCCCTTATACAAAGACACATTGTGGTTATAGTAATTGTCCATATAATAATGTACCAAAGTATCTTTTGTGAGTGTTAAAAATCCATTTGCACACCCAGTGGGAACATAGATTAAGTTATTTTTATTGGAATCTAATCTAATTTTAATCTTTTTAAGGTATGTATTAGAGTTTTTTCTTAGATCTATCATGTGATTTTCAATTGAGCCATTCACAACTTGTAATATCTTGTTTTCCTTATGTAAAATGGAAGAATAGTGCAAACCTCTAAATGTATATTTTTTTTTATTAAAAGATAAATTACATTGCTTAATCTTAAAATTTAATCCAAAATTTTTTAATTCTTTTTCACAAAAAGTTCTAAAAAAAGCTCCTCTTAAATCATAATTTTTTTTTGGCTCAATTAATAAGGCATCCTGAATATAAAGTTTCTTAAATTTCATTTTTTTTTGAAAGGTACTAATATTTCACCTTTAAATTTTTTTTTTGATAAAAATTTTTGAATTTCAGTTTTAAAATTCCATGCTAAAAGTATCATGAATTTATATTTTCTCACTAATTTTGAAACTTTATTAAATCTTAATATCTTTATACTTGACCCAGGCGTATAATAACCTTCCTTTAATTTATTTTGATCTATTATAAAATCAACATATCTATTGTCTATTTTTGCATAATTCATTAATGTTGAGCTTCTTGCTGATGCGCCATAAGCAAATAATTTACCATTTAATTTAAATTTTTCTAAAATTAATTTTCTAAATTTATCTTTGTGAATTTTTACTTTTTGAGAAAAGATTTTCCATGTGTTAATTTGATTAAGTTTTATTTTTTTTTCATAAAGTATGAATTTTTTAAGACTAAGAGATTGATTTTTTTTTTTTTGACCAAATATAAGCACTATCGAACCGCCACTAATAGGGCTTACAAATAAATCATTGGGGTACAAATTATACTTTTCAAAAATTTTAGATAAACTTACGATTGTAAAATAATAAATATGCTCATGATAAATCGAGTCATATTGTAACTCTTTATATATATAGCCAGCATAATGAAATTCTATTGCAACTTGAGTATTATCTTTGCACAAGTTAGAAATTCCTTTAACAACTGATTTTAGATTACTTACATGTGGAATTACATTTCTTGCAAAAATTAGGTCTGGTTTAAAGTTTTTTTTAATTTCTTTACTTTTTTTATAATTAAAAAATTCAGCGATTGTAGTAATTCCTTTTGAATTAGCAATTTTTGCAATATTTTTAGCAGGATCAATTCCTAAAATATTGTGCTTATTTTTTTTAAACTCTTTTAGAAAGGTTCCATCATTACTTGCTATTTCAAATACATTTGATTTTTTTTTTAGTGATTTTGATAATTTTTTAAAAAAAATTTTTGCAAAATTATTTGCTGCTATGGATGTTCCTGTTACCCAAAAATATTTATTAAAAAGATATTTTTTGTTAGGATATTCTGTAAGTTGAACTAATTTACAACTTTTGCAAAAAGCTAAAATCAAAGGAAATTTTTTTGGTTTTTTTTTTTTATAAATTGAGTTTGCTGGTGGTTGCTTATTTAAATCTAAAATTTTCGATATTTTTTTTTTACAAACCTG
>MDTG01272388.1_pt1 | contig 11849 bp, 16 predicted proteins | sample 811421 | NCBI WGS metagenome assembly MDTG01 (sample SAMN05326645, study PRJNA326480) | marine metagenome | isolation source: seawater | place: Pacific Ocean: South East | collected 2011 | reverse complement strand
ATTTAAAATAGTTAGACACAAAAATAAAAAAAATGCTTTCTTACAAAGAATCTTTGAAAATTTTAAAAGAAGCTAATGCCTTAATTGATGGGCATTTTATACTTTCTTCTGGGCTGCATAGTCCACAGTATATTCAGTGTGCCCAGCTAATGAGCAAACCTGACAAAGCAATAAAATTGTGCCAATCTCTTTCAGAAAAAATTCAAGATAAATTTAAAAAATTTGATATCATTTTAGCACCTGCTATGGGTGGAATAATAGTTGGCTATGAGATAGGTAAATTACTTAATAAAGAAACAATATTTTCTGAAAGAGTTGATGGTGTATTCAAATTAAGACGAGATTTTACCATAAACAAAAATCAAAAAGTCTTAATCATTGAGGATGTTATAACGACAGGTAAATCTAGCTTAGAATGCTCAAAGTTAGTTACAGATAAGGGCGCTAAGATAGTCGGCTATGCATGTATTATAGACAGATCCAATGGTAAGTCTTTAATAAAAGAAAAAATCGTTTCACAAGTTGAACTAAATATTCCGACTTATACCGAAAAAAATTTACCAAATGATTTATCAGCTTTGAAAGCAGTGAAACCTGGAAGCAGAAATCTTTAATGAGCATTATTAGACTTGGAGTAAATATTGATCATGTTGCAACTGTAAGAAATGCAAGAGGGGAAAATTATCCCAGTCCATTAAGAGCAGCGTTACTAGCAGAAAAGCATGGGGCAGACTCAGTCACTATTCACTTAAGAGAGGATAGGCGCCATATAAAAGAAATAGATTTAAAAAAGATTAAATCAAAATTAAAAATTCCTTTAAATCTAGAAATTGCAGCGACTAAAGAAATGTTAAAAATAGCTATAAAAAATAAACCAGATTATGTTTGTATAGTTCCAGAAAAAAGAAAAGAACTAACAACAGAAGGAGGTTTAAACTTAAAACATAAAAGAGTTTTTTTAAAAAAATTAATTGATAAATTAAAAAAAAATAATTTAAGAGTTACTCTATTTATAGAGCCTACTATTAAAGATATTAAAGACTCAAAAGAGTTAAATGTTGATTGTATCGAAATACATACAGGGAAGTTTTGTAAATTGGTTAATGAAAAAAAAAGTTATCATAAAGAACTAAATAGGATTAAAGCCGCTGTAAAACTAGGAAATATGCTTGGTTTAGAAGTCCATGCTGGACATGGCCTCACATACAACTCTGCCAAAATATTATATAGAGTGCAAAATATAAAAGAATTTAATATCGGTCACTTTTTAATAGGAGAGTCAATTTTTATAGGTTTGGCTAACACCATAAGAAAATTTAAAGGAATTTTAAAATCATGAAATTATTTGGTATAGGCACTGACATTGTAAAAGTAAGCCGATTAAAAAATTCTTTAAAAAAGAAATATTTTATAACAAAGATTTTTAATAAAGATGAGGTTATAAAATGTAAAAAAATTATTAATTATTCAAATTGTTTTGCTAAGAGATTTGCTGCCAAAGAAGCTTTTTCAAAGGCTTTGGGAACAGGAATAGCCCAAGGAATTAATTTTAATGAAATAATAATCTTAAATGAAAAAAATGGCAAACCCTTTATAAAATTAATTAATAAAACAAAAAAAATTGTAGAAAAGAAACTAAAAAAAAAAAAATTTAAGATTTCTTTATCATTGGCAGATGAAAAAAGTTATGCAGTTGCATTTGTAACTATATCAATATGAAAAAAAAAGATTTTATCGATATTATAATTGATAACGTAAAAACCTTAACATATGCACTGATAATAGCAGTGGCTTTGAGATCACTATTTTTTCAACCATTTTACATTCCATCCTCATCGATGGAGCCAACACTTTTAGTGGGTGATAGACTTTTCGTATCAAAATACGAGTACGGTTACAGCAAACATTCATTTCCTTTCAGTCCATCTATATACAATAAAAGAATTTTATCAAAAGACCCCAAGCGAGGAGATCTAGTAGTTTTTAAAACTCCCGCGGATAATAGAACCGATTATATAAAAAGATTAATAGGTTTGCCTGGAGACAGCATTCAATTTGTGAATGGAGAAATATTTTTAAATGAAGAAAAAATTTTAAGAAAAAAAATTAAAGAAAATTTAAAAGTAAGATGCGGCAATCTTAATTTCTCTGTGGCCTCTTATATAGAGACATTACCTAACGGAGTTAATTATAAAGCTGTTTACAATAGTGCCGGAACTTTAAAGAACTCTGATTTATATATTGTGCCAAAAGATCACTTTTTTTTCTTAGGAGATAATAGAGATTGCTCAAAAGACAGCAGATTTCTTTCTGAAGTTGGGTATGTTAAAAAATTAAATTTGGTTGGCAAAGCAAAAATAATTTTCTTTTCAAATGATACAAAAAAAGGAAGTTTTTTTAAATTTTGGAATTGGGGAGAATCATTTAGATTTAATAGAACTTTTAAAAGACTATGATAAATAATTTAAAAAATTTAGAAGAAATTATAAAGTATAAGTTTAACTCTAAAACAATTTTAAAAAGGTGTCTTACTCATAAAAGTTTTGATGAAAATATCAATAATGAAAAACTTGAATTTTTAGGTGACAGAGTATTAGGCTTAGTTATATCAAAAAATTTGTTATCAAAATATCCTAACGACAAGGAGGGAGTGATAGATAAGAAATATGCTAATTTAGTTAATAAAAAAAAATGTGCTGAAATAGCAAACACACTAAATCTTAAGACATTTATGTTTCTGGGATCAAATTATAAAAAAAAAGATCAATTATACGAGAAAATATCTGGTGATTGTCTCGAAGCTTTAATAGGGGCAATATTCGTAGACAGCTCTTTAAAAAATGCAGAAAAATTCATATTAAATTATTGGAAATCATCACTCAAGCAATCAGATTTGACTATAATTGACTCTAAAACAAAGTTACAGGAGTATAGTTTAAAAAAATACAAAAAACTTCCCATTTATACATTGTTAAAAACATCTGGTCCTCATCATAAACCAATTTTTAAAGTTACCGCAACAACACCAAATTCTAAAAAGGTTACTGCTACAGGCTCATCAAAAAAAGAAGCCCAACAAAATGCAGCAAAAAAACTTCTTGATGATTTAAAAATATGAACTGGGAAGACGAAGGATATCTTTTAAGTAAAAAAAAATTTCGTGAAAATGCAGTTATCATAAGTGCATTTACTTTGAAACACGGTAAAATTACAGGAATAGTTTATGGAGGCACATCAAGAAAAGTTAAAAATTATCTACAGATAGGTAATAAAATTTTTATTATATATAACTCAAAAAATCGAAATAAAATTGGCTATCTCAAAACTGAGATAATTGAGGCAATTAGCCCTCGTTATTTCAATGACAAAAAAAGGTCTTTTCTTCTTTTATCTATAACAGATCTTCTAAACACACTTCTGCCTGACGATCAAACCAATAAGAATATTTACTTATCGCTAAATAGTTTAATTAAAAATTTAGATCATAAAAGTTGGCCAATTTTATACTCTTTCTGGGAAATTGATTTAATAAGGGAACTTGGTTTTGGATTTCAAGCTGATAAAACTAACTTATCTAACGACATTCTTTCAGTGAACATTGATAACGTTGTTTATAAAGTGCCAAAATTTATAATCAATGGAGAAATACCTGAAACCTTTTCCAAAGAAATTATAAACCAAGCTTTAGCATTTTCTAGAAATTTACTATTAAATAAATTTTATATACCTAATAATTTATTTTTACCAAGATCTAGGGTTGTATTTGAAAATTGTTTTTCTTAAGATAAATTTAATTTTTCTGCAATATCCAAAGCAAAATACGTTATAATTGCGTTTGACCCCGCTCTTTTTAGCGAAATTAAACTTTCATATACAACCTTTTCACTTAAATTTTTGCTTTTTATTGAATTCATGATCATAGAATATTCACCGGATACTTGATATGAAAAAACAGGAATTTTAAAATTTTGTTTTATAAGATTTATTATATCCAAATAAGGCATTCCGGGCTTTACCATGACAAAATCCGCACCTTCCTTAATATCTAATCCAACTTCTCTTAATGCTTCATCGTAATTTCTCATATCCATTTGATAACTTTTTTTATCGCCTTTTAGTCTTTTTTTTGAACCAACAGCTTCCCTAAATGGTCCATAAAAATTTGATGCATATTTAACGGCATAAGATAAAATTTTAGTATCTTTAAAACTATCTTTATCTAAAGATTTTCTTATTAAACCTATTCTTCCATCCATCATATCAGAGGGAGCTATAACATCGGCACCCATAGAAGCCTGTAATACTGCTTGTTTACATAAAATTCTATTCGTTTCATCATTATCAATTAAACCCTTTATCAGGACACCGTCGTGCCCATGTTCTGTATAAGGATCCAACGCAACATCAGTCATTACTCCTATATTTTGATAATTTTTTTTAATAAATTTTATGCTTTTACAAATAAGATTATTTTCATTAAGAGCCTCAGTACCAAATTTATCTTTTTTTTTTTCAGGAGTGTATGGAAATAAAGCAACCATAGGTATTTTTAGTTTCACTGCCTTGTTCAGTACTTTTGACAATTTGTCAATTGAATACCTATAAACGCCTGGCATACTCTTAATCTTTTCAACTTTATTTCTTCCATCTCTTATAAATATAGGTAATATCAAGTCGTTTACTGATATGTTATTTTCTGAAACCAGTCTTCTAACCCAATCAGAATTGCGAACTCTTCTCAATCTTGTTGATGGAAATTTCCCTAAAATCTTCATTTTTTTAATTTAAAATTATATTATTTATGCGACAAATATAATATTATACCTTATAAGCAAAGTAATTTAATAGATAATTATGTCCAATTCAGTAACATTTGAAGATTTTTACGAAGTTCCGGATCTAGCTTTCGATATAAATAAATTAAAAAACGATTTAGAATTAATTTTAAAAAAATCAAAATATCAAACTCTTGGCATCAGTAATTTCGCCGCTATTCCTATGAATCGAATTCCAGGTGACGAAAGTTCCATTCAAGGACATAACGTAAGAGGTATATACTGGACTAAACCTGATGATTCAGGAAAAGAAGTTGTACGAGATAAACCAATTGACGAGGCAAAATATACTGAACTTACTGAAGATTTTAAAAATACTTACTTCGAAGAAGTATACAGAGTTTTAAGTACAAAATTTAAATTAGGTAGAGTTAGAATATTGTTAAAAGAACCTAGATCTACTCTTAGTTGGCACAAAGATCCAGAACCAAGATTGCATATACCAATAATAACAAACCCGGGCTGTAAAATGGTAATAGAGGATGTGGCTAAACATATGCCTGCCAATGGTAAAGTATGGATAACCAATAATACAAGATATCACAATTTCTTTAATGGAGGTGAACAAAATAGAATACATATTGTTGCCTGCATGCTCGAAAATAGATTCAGTTAATTGAAGTCAATTTTTAAAAAAATTTGTATTTCGTCTGATCACGCAGGCTTTGAAATAAAAGAGTTTATTAAAGAATTTATGATAAATTCCAATTTGTCAATTACAGATTTAGGCCCCTTTATAAAAAAATCAGTAGATTACCCTGATTATGCAAAAAAAGTTTCAAATAGGGTTTCTCGAAAAAAAAGTGATATAGGTATACTAGTATGCGGGTCAGGAACAGGTATGGCCATTTCTGCTAATAAAATTAAAGGAATTAGAGCTGCTGTTGGATATAATATTAGATCAACTCAATTGTCTCGACTGCATAATAATGCTAATATATTGTGTTTAGGAGCTAGATTAACTAAAAAAAGAGATATGAAAAAAATTGTTTCGATTTTTTTAAAAACTAAATTTGAAGGTGGAAGACATAAAAGGAGAGTTAAAAAAATTTAAATGTCAACTGTAACTAAAATAAATAGAATTTCTGACAATTTTTTTGAAAGGGATTTAAAAGATTCAGACAAAGAATTGTTTAATTCTATTTCAAAAGAATTTATAAGACAAAAAAATCATATAGAATTAATCGCATCAGAAAACATTGTTTCAAGAGCGGTACTTGAAGCTCAAGGATCTGTTCTGACAAATAAATATGCTGAAGGATATTCGGGTAAAAGATATTATGGAGGGTGCGAATTTGTTGATATCTCAGAAAATTTAGCAATTGAAAGAGCTAAGAAACTTTTTAATTGCAAATTTGCAAACGTGCAACCTCACTCCGGAGCACAAGCTAATGGTGCAGTCTACTTAGCTTTGATTAAACCAGGAGACACAATATTAGGTATGAGCTTAAATTCAGGCGGACACTTAACTCACGGAGCTAAACCGGCACAATCAGGTAAGTGGTTTAATGCGATACATTATGATGTTAAAAAAGAGACAGGTCTGATTGATTATGAAAATGTAGAAAAGTTAGCTTTAGAGCACAAACCAAAATTAATTATAGCTGGTGGAAGCGCTTATTCTCGAATTATAGATTTTAAAAAATTTAGAAATATTTGCGATAAAGTAAATGCCCACATGCTAGTAGACATGGCACATTTCTCAGGTCTAGTTGCTGGTGGAGCATATCCAAATCCTTTAGAGTATGCTGATGTTGTTACATCGACAACACATAAAGTGTTAAGAGGTCCAAGAGGTGGAATTATTTTAACTAATGATGAAACGCTTTATAAAAAATTTAATAGCGCTGTGTTCCCTGGACTTCAGGGTGGCCCCTTGATGCATGTGGTGGCTGCAAAGGCAGTATGTTTTAAAGAGGCTCTTAGTGAAGAATTTAAAGAATATACCAAGAATGTTATTGCTAATGCAAAAACTTTAAGTGAAACACTTGTAAATAATAACTTTAAAATATTTTCCGGTGGGACAGACACCCATTTAATGTTGGTGGACTTGAGACCTTATGGAGTAACTGGAAAAGATGCTGAAGAGAGCTTAGGAAGAGCAAATATTACTTGTAATAAAAACGGAATACCTTTTGATACTGAAAGTCCTATGATAACATCTGGTATTCGTTTAGGAACACCGGCTGCAACAACTAGAGGTTTTAAAGCTCAAGAATTCAAGTTGGTAGGAAAATTAATTACAAAAGTAATTAAAGGTCTATCAGAAAACCCAAAAAATAATTCAAAAATCGAAAAAGAAGTGCAAAAAGAGGTTGTTGATCTCTGTTCCGATTTCCCAATATATAGTGGTTAAAAATTTAATTCTATGATCTGTCCTTTTTGTAGAGAAAAAGATACATCTGTTGTGGACTCAAGACCCACAGAAGATGGAACCGCAATTAGAAGAAGAAGAGTTTGTACTTGTGGAGGGGGTCAACGTTTTACAACATTTGAAAGAGTTCAGTTTAGGGAACTCACTGTGATAAAAAAAAATGGCCGAAGGTCTCCATTTGATAGAGAAAAACTTGCAAAATCACTTTTTACAGCACTAAAAAAAAGACCAATTGACTCAGATACAACTGAAAAAATTGTATCAAAAATTTCAAGAGAACTTGAGGAGATGGGACAATCTGAAATTCAATCAAGCATAATTGGAAGAAAAGTAATGGATGAACTCAAGGAGCTTGATAAAATTGCTTATATAAGGTTTGCCTCAGTATATACAAATTTTAAAGAAATTGGTGAATTTGGTGAATATATTGATGAGTTACATGGCAAATCTAAAAAGAAATAAATATCAAAACAAACATACAGAAAATCTTGGTTTAGCATTTGACTTGGCTAAAATAAATTTAGGTTCTACAAATGAAAATCCCTCAGTAGGTTGCGTTGTTGAAAAAGATGGTAGTATTATCTCTTCTGGATACACATCGCTTAACGGGAGACCTCATGCTGAATTTAATGCATTAAATAAAAATTTAAATTTTAAAAATTCTTCAATCTATATCACGCTTGAACCTTGTTCACATTATGGGAAAACGCCGCCGTGTACAAATATTATTAAAAGAAAAGGCATCAAAAAGGTTTTTTATTCAATTGCTGATATTGATGAAAGGAGCAATAACAAAGCTAAAAAAATATTCTTAAATAATAATATCTCTATTAATAAATCATACTTGAATAAAAAAGGATTAAATTTTTATAAAAGTTACTATAAATTTAAAAAAAACCAAACTCCAATTATTGATGCAAAAATAGCTCTATCAAATGATTATTATACTCAAAATGCTAAAAACAGATGGATAACTAATGAAAAATCTAGAAAATTTTCACATTTATTAAGGACAAAATATAATGCTTTGCTGTCAACTTCCAAAAGTATAAATAGAGATAATTCTTTGTTGAACTGCAGAATTAGTGGCCTTATCAATAAATCTCCTGACCTATTAATTCTAGATCGAAATTTAATTATTAAAAAAAATCTTAAAATATTCAAAGTTAAAACAAAAAGAAAAATTTATATCTACACAAAAAAAAACGATAAGGGAAAAATTAAATGGTTAAAAAAAAACAAAGTTAGAGTAATTTTAATGAATAATTTTGACTCTAAGAAAGATTTTGTCAAAATATTTAAATCTTTTTCTAAACTTAAATACTCGCGTATATTTGTAGAAACAGGTTTAACTTTTTTAAACGTTTTATTAAAAAATAATCTATTAGATAATATTTATATTTTTAAAACAAAGTTTAATCTCGGAAAAAATGGCTTTAATAACTCTAGTAATAAATTCATAAAAAAGATAAAACTTAAAGAAAAACTTAGAATTAACCTTAATGGTGATAGTGTTTATTTTGAAAGATTAAAATAATGTTCAATGGAATAATAAAAAATACAGGTCTTATTAAACAGATTGATAAAAATAAAAAAAGTAAAGTCATATATGTTCAGTCAAGTTTAAAGATTAATAAAAATGCAATAGGTTCATCAATTTCGTGTGATGGTGTTTGTTTAACACTGATATCCAAAATTAATAAAATATTGAAATTTTACCTGTCTCAAGAAACTATAAATAGATCAAATTTTTCAAGAGCAAAAATTGGTAAAATTATAAATTTAGAAAAATCCTTGAAATTCGGTGATGAAATTTCTGGTCATTATACTCAGGGCCACGTAGATACAGTTGGGAAAGTTATAAGCATAAAAATTGTAGACAAAACATGGGTCGTAAAAATTAAAACCCCAAATAAATTTAATAAATTTATTGTTGAAAAGGCCTCAATACATATAAATGGAGTCTCTTTAACTGTTTCCAAAAAAAAAAATGAATATTTTGAAATTAACATAATTCCACATACTTTAAAATTAACCAATCTTAAAAATTTAAAAGTGAAAGATTTGGTAAACATTGAGTTTGATATTTTTGGAAAGTATATTTATGAAATTAATAATTAGATGACTAAAAATTATTTATCACCAATAAAAGATATAATAAAAGACGCAAGAAAAGGTAAAATGTTTATCTTGGTTGATGACAAAGACAGAGAAAACGAAGGAGATCTAGTTATACCTGGATCCAAGTGTAATTCAAAAAATATAAATTTTATGGCAATTCATGGTAGAGGCTTAATTTGCTTAGCTTTAACTAAAAATAAGGTTGATGAATTAAATCTTCCATTAATGTCATCTTTGAATAAGGCGCGAATGCAAACTGCTTTTACAATCTCAATCGAAGCAAAAAAAGGTATTACGACTGGAATTTCAGCTTTCGATAGAGCTAAAACTATAAAAATAGCAATAAATAATAAATCTAGAAAAAAAGATATTGTTTCACCTGGTCATGTTTTTCCATTAGTAGCCAGATCTGGTGGGGTCTTGGAGAGAGCAGGTCATACAGAAGCCTCAGTTGATATTTCAAAGTTAGCAAAACTTAATCCGAGAGCAGTTATATGCGAAGTTATGAATCAAGACGGAAGAATGGCTAGATTAAAAGATTTACGGCACTTTTCAAAAAAGCATAAATTAAAAATAGGTAGCATAGAAGATTTGATTTCTTTTAGATTGAAAAATGAAAAACTAATCAAAAATATCAGTATCAAAAACATTATTTTTAAAAATCAGAAGTATGAAGTTATGACTTATGAAAACTTAATCGATAAATCTTTAAGTTTTATAATTAAGAAAGGAAAATTTCGTAAAAACAAATCTATTAGAGTAAGAGTATTATCTAAATTAATGAAAAATAATAATTTTAGTATTAAAGATAAAAAAATATCTAAATCATTGAATTATCTGTCAAAATTTAATGAATTTTTACTTGTCATTATTAAGGATCAAAAATCTTTAAAGCAGAAGATATTTGAAGAGACTAAAAATAACAATATTTTGAGATATTATGGTATAGGTGCGCAAATAATAAAAGATTTAGGTATTAAAAATATGATATTGGTATCAAGATCTAAAAAGAAGATTATCGGTTTAGATGGTTATGGTATTAAAATTATTAAACAGGAAATTGTAAAATGAATAAAAAAATCTTAATTGTAGCCTCTAATTATTATAAAAAATTTACTCAAAATTTAATAAACGGATCTGTCAATAAACTCAGATTAAATAAAATAAGTTTAAAGATAATAAAAATACCAGGAACTTTTGAAATTCCTGTAATAATAGCTAAAAATTTAAATAAATATGACGGCTTTGTTGCTCTGGGTTGTGTTATAAAAGGGCAAACACCTCACTTTGAATTTTTATGTAACTCAACATTTGCCTCTTTATTGAACATTTCTATAATGCATAAAAAACCTATAGGAAATGGTATTATTACAGTTTTAAATAAAAATCAGGCGAAGAAAAGATCCTTAACTAAAGGCAAGGAAGCAGCCGAAGCTGTCTTAGAAGTATTGAAAAATGGGTAATACTATTAATAATTCAACTCCCCGAGTAAAGATTATTCAGAAACTTTACTCAAAGTCACTTAATCCTGATGAAAAAATTACATATAATAAAAGTCAATATAAAAAGTTTATTAAAGACGTTACAGAAGGCACCATTGAAAGAAAAGAATATATAGAAGAGACTATTGAAAAATTCCTTAAAAATGACATAAATTTAAAAAGAACCGATAAACTGTTGCAAATTATTATACATGCTGCAGTTTTTGAATTGCTTTACAAACATAATAATCCAAAAAAAGTGATAATTAGTGAATATCTAAAAACTTCACATTTTTTTTTAGAAAAAGCCCAAATTAAATATTTAAATGCTATTTTAGACAAATTATCTGGTTTAATCAGAAAAAATTAATTTTTTATACAATTAGAAGCAAAAATAACAAAAGTTTAGCTTGCGTTTTTTAATATATTTTGGCATTTATCTAAAAATTATATGAATTCTTCACTTGAACTTCTCTACCTAATAATATTCTCCGGTATACTAGCCGTGGGATATAGTTATCTTTTATCGGGTCAAATTTTATCTGCAAGTCCTGGAAATAGTAAAATGCAAGAAATAGCTGAAGCTATTCAAATAGGTGCCAAAGCTTATTTAAATAGACAGTACAAAACTATAGCTATAGTCGGTTTTATAGTTTTAATCATCGTAACTTACTTTTTTAATATTTTAGTTGGGATTGGTTATTTTATTGGGGCAGCTCTGTCTGGTTTAGCTGGATATGTGGGTATGCTTATATCTGTTCAAGCAAATGTGAGAACAGCCGAGGCATCTAGAAAAAGTTTACAATCAGGCTTAAGTATTGCTTTTAAATCTGGAGCGATAACAGGTTTATTAGTTGCAGGTTTGGCTCTTTTGTCAATATCAATATATTATTTAATTTTAATCAATCTAAACACAGATAGCAGGGATATTATTAACGCATTAGTAGCTTTAGGTTTTGGTGCATCTTTAATTTCAATTTTTGCAAGATTAGGTGGTGGAATATTTACAAAAGGAGCTGATGTTGGAGCAGATTTAGT
>MDTG01246332.1_pt1 | contig 11850 bp, 10 predicted proteins | sample 811421 | NCBI WGS metagenome assembly MDTG01 (sample SAMN05326645, study PRJNA326480) | marine metagenome | isolation source: seawater | place: Pacific Ocean: South East | collected 2011 | reverse complement strand
GTGGAAGCGCAGTAATGCGTGCAGCTGACCAGTACTAATAGCTCAATTGGCTTGATTTATGCACTGAAAAAAATTTTTATAAATTTATTGTATTAATTAAAAATATATCTCTCATGAATAATGATAATAAAAAATTCATCGAAAATCTAAAAAAATTACTTATTCAATCATCGAAAGAAAACAAACTTTTCACTGCTGGAAATTATTGGAAGTTTTATGAAAAAAATATTCTTAGACAGGTAAAAAACAATGACATTTCAAAATTTAGATCATGGCAAGGTGGTGCAGGAATAGGTAATATTCAGTCCTTCGGTGGGGGATCAGAATTTAAAGGAAGAAATTTTTTGAGACACTTTCATCCTTTAGACAAAGAATTTAATTATTTGGATAATTCTTTTATAGTAAAAAAATATAATTCATTAATAAACAAGCTTTTACCTTATTTTCCTTTTTTAAAATTTATTCTCTTTAGAACATCGGAGCTTAAAATTTATTATACAAACTTAAGAGCTCAAAAAATAAAGGAAAAATACAATTTAATTAAATTGTTAGATAAAGGCCTTTTAAATATTAGTGACTCTAAATTTGGATTAAATTCAGACGAATTTATTACTATAGAAGATAAGATTTACACAGACAGGTTTTTAAATGATCTTTTCAAGATCAATTTTGTCAAAGAGAATACAGACTTTAATTCAATAGATAGTATAGTTGAGCTTGGTGCAGGGATAGGTTTGTTGGCTAGCGCATTTTTAAAATTTAAAAAAAAATTGAAATATTTAATTGTCGATATACCTCCAGCCCTTTGTTTTTCAAGTTACTTTTTAAAAAATTTAGGTTTTAAAGTTTTTGACTTTGAAGATCTCTATAAACTGGATTCAAGAGAAAAAATAAATTTGAAAGATATATATCAGACTTATAATGTTGTTTGTTTGCCAACATGGATGCTAAACAGACTAGGAGATTATAAATTTGATCTATTTGTAAACGTAGCTTCTTTTCAAGAAATGGAAAAAGAGCAAGTTTATAATTATCTTTCAATATTGGAAAAACATTTGAGAAAGTACATTTTTCTTTGTTATGTTGTCAAAGAGAAAAAAAAAGCCACCAACAAAGGTTCATTTGGAGTGTTGGAGCCCATAGACTTAGATCAGATTGAAAATTATTTATTTAAAAATTTTGACGTAAAAAAAAAAGATCTTACTTTGAGAGGAGATCATCGCAATATTATATTTAATAAGAAGTATTGAATAATTTTGATAATTTTTTTTTGATTTAGGAACTGAATTAGTTTTTTAAATTAACTGATATAACGAAAATAAATTCAATTTTCATTTAAAAATCGTCTAAAGCATGCTTTTTGTGAAAAAATTATTTACTATTTTTCAATAGTAACATAATTAATTTGATATAATTTAAAATTAAATTCTGATGATTAAAATATTAGATTGTACGCTTAGGGATGGTGGATATTATAATAAATGGCAATTTTCAGAAAAGCTTATTAATGACTATATAAAGAAAATTAATGAGGCTAAAATTGATATTTCAGAGGTAGGATTTAGATTTAATACCAAGTCCTCAAAATTAGGTATTAGCGCCTATAGTAATGATAACTATTTAAGACAGATAAAATCTAATTACTCAAAAATTTGCATTATGGTAAATGCTGCTGATTTAATTTTAGATAAAAAATTTAATAAAGTTGTCTACAAAAAATTGTTTTTAAAAAAACTTCCCGATAACGTTTACATGGTCAGAATTGCATGTCATTTACACGAATTAAAAATTCTTATTCCATATTTAAAATTATTTAAGAAACAATTTAGAAACGTCGCGGTAAATCTTATGCAAATTAGCGAGATGAAATCTAAAGATTTATTATCAATTTCCAAAGAGTTAGAAGAAAAAAAAAATTTATTAGAAGTCTTTTATATCGCTGATAGTCTTGGACGTTTAAATAAAAAAAAAATTTCCAAAATAGTAAAATTGATTAAAAAGAACTGGTCTGGAGAAATTGGTTTTCATGCCCATGATAATATGCGCAAGGCTCTTTCAAATTGTAGAACAGCAATAACATCAGGGATAACATGGATAGATTCAACTTTGCTTGGTATGGGTCGTGGTCCTGGAAATGTAAAAACTGAGGAATTAATCACATCGAACAAAATATTTACTCAAAGATATAATAATAAACCAATACAAAAACTTTTAAAAAAGTACTTCATTCCATTAAAAAAAAAATATCAATGGGGTACAAATAATTTCTATTATCTGGCTGCTAAAAATAAAATCCATCCCACATATATTCAGACTTTAATAAGCGATAAACAAAAAGAAAATGTAATTTACCAAAAAATAAAAATTTTATCAAAAATAAATAGTAAAAATTTTAACCCTGATTTTTTAGACTACAATGCAAATAAAAAAAATAAAACAAAAATTTTTTTTAAACCAGAAGATGAAATAAAAAATAGAGAGGTTCTTATTATTGGAAATGGAAAAAGCGTTACCAAGCAAAGACGTAAAATAGAAAAATTTATAAAAAGAAAAAATCTCTACACAATTAATTTAAATACAAAAAAAAATATTAATGAAAAATTTATTGATTTAAGAATATCTTCTCACCCGCTTAGAGTTTTATCGAATATTGATGATTTCACAAAAATAGAAAATAAAATAATTATTCCATCATCTTTTAATAGGAAAAAATTAACTAAGTTTCAGACAAAAAAAAATATTTATTTCTTTCCATTTAGAATATCAAAGAATAAAAAATTTTTATTTCAAAAAAATTTAATTGAGTCACCTAGTAATTTGTCTATAAGTTTTGCGCTTGGAATTGTAAATCTAGGAAAAGCAAAGAAAATATATATTGCTGGTTTCGATGGTTTTGAAAACTTTGAATATAAGAATATTGAATTTGATGAAATGATAAATTCTTACTACAATTGTGCAAAATCAAAAAATATTTTTTCAATTACTAATTCAAAATTTAATTTAAATTTTTTAAAAAAATTATAAAAATGGATATATCAATTATTATTCCTGCAAGAATAGGATCCTCAAGATTTCCAATGAAGCCATTATATAAAATTAAAAATGTTCCAATGATTATAAGGACATGTAATCAATGCGCTAAAGCTTTTGATAGAAAAAAAATTTTTGTTGCAACTGACTCAAAAAAAATTTTTTTATTATGTAAAAATTATGATTATAAAAGCATAATGATTAAAGATAAATGTCTTACAGGCACAGATAGAGTGGCATTAGCTTCAAAAAAAATTAATTCAGAATATTTTATAAATTTACAGGGAGATGAACCAATTTTTAATCCTGTAGATATAAAAAAATTTATAAAAAAGATAAATAAAAAGTCAGAATGTGTATTTTTGGGTGCTACTAAAATAAAAAATATAAAAGATTTTTACAATACCAATATTCCAAAATTAGTAATTAATAAAAAAAATGAACTTATATATGCCTCAAGATCACCTATACCATTTTCAAAAAAATTAAATAATAGAATATTTAGACAAGTCTTAATTTATGGGTTCACAAGAAAATTATTGAATAAATTTTATTCAAAAAAAAAAACTTTATTGGAAAAATTAGAAGATATTGAGATTTTGAGATTCATAGAGATGGGTGTAAAAGTCAAAATTATTGAATTATCTGATAAATCTAAATCTGTAGATGTTCTTAGTGATGTTAAAAAAGTAATAAAATTTATTAAGTAGAAATATTTTGACTCGTAATTAGATATCAAAAAATTTACTTACACAATTAAATAAATAATTCATCTCTTTTTCTTTCATTTCTGAATGCAAAGGTATGGCAATAACTTTGTTCTTAATTTTTTCTGTAAAAGGAATTAAATTAAGATCTTTTCTAGTTATTCTTTTTTTATAGTAATCTAATGTATGAACACTTTTGTAATATCTACGACAAAAAATTTTCTTTTTATTCATAAATGTTATAAATTTTTCCACTGAATGTCTTTTCAGTATAATTGGAAAAAAATAATAACTACAATATGTGTTATTGTTTACTTTCATAAGATCTATTAATTTCCTCACCTCTAATTCTTTAAAAAAAACTAAATATTTCGAAATAACTTTTTTTCTTTTAATCATAAGGCTGCTGGTTTTCTTTAAGTTTTCTACTCCCACAATAGCTGACAACTCATGCATTTTTGAATTAAGCCCTGGTAATATAATATTATTTGATCCTTTATTTAATTGACCAAAATTTCTTAATGCAATTAAAAATTTATGGATTTTCTTATTTGATGTGATTGCACAACCTCCTTCAATAGAGTTAAAAGTCTTGGTGGCATGAAAACTATAAATTTCATCGACATTCAAATTACATGGAAAACCATTATTAATTCTTGAAAAAAAACCTGGAGCATTATCTAAAATAAAAATTAAATTATTTTTTTTTGCAAAATTTTTTATTTCTTTGATGTTTGGTATATTTCCGTAAACGGAAGATGCCACGATAAATTTTGTATTTTTTTTAATTTTTATTTTTTTTAAATCAGGTGTAAGTGTATTATTAATATCACAAAAAATTGGTTCAATGTTATTTTGCTCTAAAGCGTTCACTGTTCCAGAGAATGTAAATGAAGGAACAATTGCTGTACATTTATTTATTCCCAAATTGAATTTCCATGCTTGAATTAAATTGAATAATGAAAGTTCTCCATTGCAAAAAACCACTGGTTTAAGTTTAGATTTAAAATATTTCTTTAGTTTAATTTCGAATTCAGTTAAATTTTGACCATCATTTGTAAGATATTTTTTTTTAAAACATTTATTTATTTTTTTGAATATTTCTTGAGTATTTGGTATTTGCGGAACAATTGTTTCAATCTTCATTGAAATTAGAGAAAGTATTCCATTTTAATTAATTTATTCTTTTTAATATTAACTTTAGCTTTTCTTCCCAGCACTTGGTCTATTTTAAGTGGATTTATACCGGTCCCAGGTTTTTTCATATCAAGCATAGATTTTCTAATTTTTTGTCCCTTTCGAATATTAGTTTTTGATATTAAACTAGGTCTGTGAACTTTATAAACTTCTCTTTCAACATCAGTAATAATTTTTTTTGTTGAACCTAAAGCTGACTCTACTTCTCTTATACCAGTTACTAAATTTTTCAAATCCTTTGGAGAAGCTGATGCATCGTGGTCAGCACCAAAATCATTTTGTTCAAGTGTAAAATGTTTTTCAATTATCTTAGCCCCTAAAGCAACTGCAGCTAAAGGAACATTTATACCCATTGAGTGATCAGAATAACCCACGATACAATTAAGAGCTTTTTTTAATGTTTTCATAACTCTTAAGTTCGCATCCTTAGCTTTAATAGGATAATGAGATATACATTGAAGTACAGCAACAGGCTTGTTAGATTTTTTGAGAATGTTATATGCATTCTCAATTTCCGAAATAGTATGTAATCCTGTAGACATTATCACAGGCTTTTTATGTTTCGCTATGCTTTCCAATAGAAAAGTATTTGTTAAGCTAAATGATGCTATTTTAAAAATAGGTACATTGATTTTGTTTAAAAAATTTCCGTTTTTTTCATCGAAAGGTGTACATAGAAACAAAATTTTTTTTCTTTTACAATATTTCTGTATTTCAATTAGTTCCCATTGCTTAACTTCTAACCTTTTAAAAAATTCATTTATTTTTTCATTTTTTGAGATTAAACCTTTTTTCATGTATGAGGCATAAAAAGCGTCATCTGAAATATATTTTTTTGTATTGAACATTTGAAATTTTACTGCATCAGCTTTAGCCTCTACCGCTACGTCAACTAGTTCAAACGCTTTTTGAAGCGAACCATCATGGTTTATACCAGCTTCAGCGATTATAAAACATTTATCATTGTCACTGATTTTAGATTTTTTGAGATTGATACACTCCATTAAAAATCCTTTACTATATTAATCTTTAAAAATCAAAATAAAATCTTGATTCAATCTTGAAACAGATTTGTTTTTTCTTAAACCCAAACATTAATGCAAAGCGCTTTTTATTACTTTTTTGAATTTCTTATTTCCATAATCGTAAAACATTAATTTTGAACCAATTTTTTTTCTGACTCTTTGCCATGTTAAATTATTTGCTTTAAGAACAAAATTTATAACTCTGTTAAATTCTTTTATATTCTTACCTTTACAAGTAGTCCAAAAGGGGCCTGTCTTTTTTAAACCTTCAATCGCTCCCAATCTAGCATTATTCCATGCAGCATTTTTGGGTTTATTAAAAATAAATCCAACTTTCCCCCCCTTTACTAATTTTTCGACACCAAGTGTTGACCAAGTTGTGAATACATAAATAAATTCTTCAATTACGGAGTAAGAGTCAGGATATTTCCTTTTTGAAATAAACCTAAAATTTTCACCAATAATTTTTTTATAAAAATCTACTTCAGCTATCTCATTTTTAGAACCCAATCTACCAAGTATATGGAATTTAAAATTATTCTTTTTTGAATAATCATAAAGATGTTTGATAATATATTTATCATTTTTTTGAAAATAAGAATTTTTAAATTTTTTTTTATTAACAGGATTAATCCAGTCCTTACCGTCTGGTTTAAAAGTTGATATCCATAAAATACTATCTTTCCTTATTATTTTTCTCTTTCTTTGAATATTATTTAAAAATGAGCCAATTGGAATTACTTTACCTGAAATTATTTTTTCATACTTTTTTACAATAAGTTTGTTGTGCACAAACATATAGTCAACAAAATTCCCTCTTTTGTCATTTGTTTGATCTTTTTTATTTTTGATTTTGAACAGCCCATCACTATAGGTTCTTTTTCCTCTTACTACAAAAGCAGTTTTAATCTTAACCAATTTACTCAATTTATAAAAAAAATTATAATGATCAAAATAAGTTAAAATAATTTTAGGTTTTACTATTTCTATATAGTTTTTATAGTAATCCAGTCTTGTAAAACCTAAATTTTTTAAACATTTGTACAAAACATAAAAATTGATTTCCTCTCCACGTCTGTAAATAATTTCGTATTCTTTTCTTTTAAAAAAAAATTTAAATGGGTCATCCACTCCATCAATTACCAAAATTTTTTTAGACCTGGGTGCTGAAAATTTCCATTTAGATTTTACAAAAAGTCTAAAAGAGTTAAATATTAATTGATAGATATTTTTAAAGTTCATTAATATTATTTATAAATATTGAATTGAAAGGTTAATTATTACAAACATTAATCTTTAGATATTTGTTGTCTAATGTTTTAATTAAATATTCATTCTTATTAATTTTTAAAAATTTAGCAAATTTTTTATTTGGTTTTTTTATTTTATTAATAATATTGATTTTAAAAAATTTATCTAAAAAAATTTTTAATTTTGGAAGAGGGCTTGTGAATGGATAATAATCGAAGGCCTTAAATGTTTGTAAAATTTTTTTGGAATGCATTGTTGTACTTATTGTTGTGTATTTATCTTTTTTTAAATAAAGGCGGAAATCTTTAATTTTTTTGTTATTTTTTGTAAATCTCTTTTTCTTTAAATTTTTAATAAATTCCATAAAGGTTTTAATACATTCTGCGTTTAACTTAATAATAAGTGATGATGCATTTTCATTTTTTTTTATCATAATTTTTTTTTGAAATACTATCGGTCCATTGTCTATTTTATTTGTTACGATGTGCCATGTTATTCCAGTGTATTTTTCATTTTTGAGGATTACTTTTGTGCAAGAGTATAATCCTTTATATGAAGGTATAAGACTATAGTGATAATTTATAATTTTATTTTTAAATATCTTAACAAACCTTTTATTAAATATTTGGGTGTTATTTACACTAAAAATATAGTCAATATCATTTTTAATTAATTTAATTCCACTTGATTGATTTATGTTTTTAACTTTTATTATCTTAAATTTTTTTTTTAAATTTTCAAAAAAATGTAAATCATTTTTATCATTTGACTTATTGTCCCAAATAATCATATCTATATTTAGATGTGGATATTCCTTAATTTTTAATGCTAATGAAAATAATATTGAACCTTTGCCAATTAAAACAATATTCATTTCTTACTCAGTAAAAAATTTGGTTTTTTTTTTAAAATATTTAAGCTTTCAAAATAAATTGACTTGTAGTCAGCACAAATAATTTTAGATTTATCCAAATTTATTATCTTTAAAAGTTTTTTTATTTTTTTTTGACGTGAAAACTTATTATAGTCCAGAAATATTCCTTTAGGATCTCTAGCAAATAAATAATATATTTTCCCGCTAAAATTAAATTTCTTAATTTTTCTATATGGAACTTTAGCATCAAGTTCTACCATATGAAGCATCGAAAGATAAAAGAATGTAACATCTAATAAGATAATAAGAGTTTTTTTTTTTAAAAGTTTTCGATAGGGCGACTTATTACCGTAAGCTAGGGAATAATCATCGGTTTCAAAATATTTTTCTTTTTTATTGAAGCCGATAAGATTATCAAAAGGATTTTTGTTTCTAAAAGTTGATCTTGTTTTTAATTTTAAAAGTTCATTAGTTAGAAGCCCAAATTCATTTGTAGGTTTCATTTTAATTTTAGTATTTCCTGAGAAGGATTTATTTCTAAAAAATCCTGCAGGTGTATAAATCGTTATATTTGGAAAGTTTTTGTATAATTTTTCTAAAAATATTTTTGGTGAAATATTTGATTTAATTAAGTTTGAAAAATTTGAATGGATCACTAAATTTTCATTTCCTTTTATTTTAAATTTTTTCTTAAAATTATGTATTAAAATATCAGAATTATCTTTTTTGATTTTTGATCTTTGTTTTTTAATATTTACCTTTTTTTTCGATAAAATTTTGTCTATTTCATTAATGTTTCTTGGTATTCTATAATCATTTTTTTTGATATTAAATTGATATCCAAAACTTTCAATCAAAGATACAAGTTGTGTATAATCTAGAGAGTCAAATATTGAGTTTTCAAATAAATCAGAGTTAGCAATAATTTTCTTTTTTATTTTTTTTTCTTTTATTTTTTTTTTTATGAAAAGACTAATTTTATTTTTAATATTCATTTTGAATTTTTTCCTTTATCTTTTTAATATCTATTTTTAAATTTTTATTTAAAGGAAATTTAGTGAAGTGAATATACTTAGAAGGGATAGCATAATTTGGCAGCTTTTCGTTAATCCTTTCTTTTTGTGTTTTAGAAATGACTAATTTACCTTCAATAGCAATAATAATTTTCTTATTAAAAAAAATTGCAACTATCCTAATATTTTTTTTTAAAATCTTTAAAATTATTTTTTCAATTTCTCCCAGTTCAAATCTATAACCAGAAATCTTAATTTGTTGATCTTTTCTCCCTAAAAAATGATAATTATTTCCAATTTTTTTGGCAAAGTCACCAGTTTTATACACAAAATTTCCAGAATCTTTTCTCTCAAACGAATTATTATGATTTTTGTCAATATAACCCTGTGACACTTGTGGTCCTTCAATGTAAATTTCTCCTTTTTTAAGAATGATTTTATTGTTTGGTAAAGGTTTGCCTATTGATGTGATATCATTTACTTCTGTTTTTTTAATTTTTTTAATTTCATAGTATGTATTAAAACATGTAGTTTCAGATGGGCCATAAGTATTAAATATTTTACTTTTTTGGAAAAAATTTTTCCATAATTTAACTTGAGAATTTTTAAGTGGTTCTCCACAAAAAAAGGATTTTTTTACAGAATTTAATGTAGTTTTGTTTTTAATTAATACGTTTGTAATTAAATTTATTTGAGAAGGAACTGAACAATACACTGTAATCTTATTTTTTTTTATATAATTTATGGGGTAAATGATGTCTGATCCAGTGGTATAGTAAAGTGTTGAACCAGTGCAAAGTGATATCCATAATGGAAAAACTGATAAATCAAAGCTTAAATATGGAAGTAAGATAAATCTTTCATTTTTTGAAAAATTGAAAGTTTGTATACAATTTTTTACAAACCACAAAAGATTTGAATTGTTAATTTGGATACCTTTAGGCTCTCCTGTAGAGCCAGATGTAAAAATATAATAAATTATATCATTTAAATTTTTATTTTCATAAACAAAATTATTTTTTTTTTGAAACTTTTTTAGTTCTAGTTTTTTAACATTTTTAAAAACTAATTTTTTTTTATCTTCAATTATTATTGTTTTGATCTTTAATTTACTTAAAATTATTCTTTTTTTTGCTAAAGGAATTTTTTCGTCAAGAATTATATAGCTTTTATTAGCTAATAAGCATGCAATTATGGAAAAAATCTGCTCTGCTGATCTATCTGTGCAAATTGCAATTATTTTATCTTTTTTTGAATAATAAATAATTTTTTCTGCTATCAATTTAGATTTATTTAATAAATTTTCAAAAGTATACTTTTCTTTATTGATCACTAAAGCATTTTTTTTTGAATACAAATTTGAAATTTTCAAAAATTGTTCAATAATTGTTTTTTCGAATTTCATATATTGTAATTTTTAATTTTAAATTTTTTATTTTTAAAAAAAATTTTTACAATAGTTGTAAAACCATTTTTATCATTTGCAGCAAAAGCAAAACATAACACTTTTTTCATTTCTAAAGAATGTCTATCAAACGTATATCTCCATTTATAAAATGGCTTTTCTATAAAAAAATTTTCGTGAAAATATTTTTTATTATTATCTTTAATTGCAAGAAAAGGTTGTGGGCCAAAAATTTTTTTATTCGATTTTATATAAAGAGTATTATTTTTCAATTTTATATTAAATTTAAGTCTTTTTTTAGATTTCCCAAATTCGTTATTAAAAGCTTCTCTAGCCCCGCAAAATTTAAATTTTAAATCATATTTTTTTGATGCATGATTTAACATTTTATAAACATCATCAAAATCTTTAAACATTGACCTAAAATCATGATTTGTGAAAGCTAGAATTGTCTTAAACCCTTTTTTCTTTGAAACAAATGCGTTTTCAACTTCTTTATTGTTTAATATAGAAATTCTCGTTCCTATATTTAAACATCTTGCAATAAATCTTCTGCAATTTCCTTTCACTCTATAATCATCATGCGCAGGATGGTAGGGTGTCCAGTTTTGAGTGGAGCCTTTCCAATTCTCAAACCTACCATAATTTAAATTTTTTTGATTAGTGGATTGGTTCGAATAATCAAAAGGTATGAATTGCTCTAAAAACCAGTTACTGTCTGGATTTTCAATATGAAAACCTGCTCTATATGATGATGGAAACCAATTTCTGTCTATTATTCGTTTTGATAATATTTGATAGATATTATTAGAGTGAGAAAAATAATGATTTCCAGTTGTATTAGCATGATTGCTTATAGATGGTGGATGAAAATGAAAATGTATCTCATCTTTACTTTTATTTAATTTAATTAGTTTATTATAATAATCATATATTTTATGAGTACCAATCAATCTCTTTTGAGGATTTGATACATAATTAATATGATCAACACAGTTCCAATTGATCAACCAGTCTTTATTAAAACTGTCTTTAAATTTTTTCCTAAATTTTTTACTAAAAATGATTTTATTTTGTGAATTTAGTTCACTTAAGTTTTTGTTATAGCTTAGAATATTTTCATTAAAGGAATTGAAAAATATAATTCTATCTTTTTTATTTAAAGGAAGATCAATTGTTCTATTGATAATTTTTTGTAAATTTTTTTTACTAGGTTTTATTTTTAAATCAAATAGTTCATTTATTCTTTTAAATGTGATATTTAAAGGCTCGAAAAGAGGACCTTCAGTATCAACTAAATGTACTACACTAAGAAATTTCATTGTATAAAGATAGTTAGAACTTTATT
>MDTG01300621.1_pt1 | contig 11851 bp, 9 predicted proteins | sample 811421 | NCBI WGS metagenome assembly MDTG01 (sample SAMN05326645, study PRJNA326480) | marine metagenome | isolation source: seawater | place: Pacific Ocean: South East | collected 2011 | reverse complement strand
TTTTTTGATCTTAAAAATCAAAGGCTTTATTTGATTAAAAAAGCTTTCTATTGAATTATTTATTGATAGAAATTGTTTTTTAAGTTTTTTAGCAAATATATTATCTTTATTCATGATTGTCAGTGCAACTTATAATAAAATATTTTAAATGGTAAACTCTGATTATCTAAAAAATTTAAATAATGCACAAAAAGAAGCTGTAATGTGCCTAGATGGACCATTATTGATTGTTGCTGGTGCTGGGTCTGGTAAAACTAAAGTATTAACAGCAAGAATAGCTAATATCATTAAGGAAAAAAAAGCATTTCCAAATCAAATTTTAGCTGTAACTTTTACTAATAAGGCAGCAAAAGAAATGCAAACAAGGGTCAGCAACATGTTAGGTTCTGCTGCAGTGGGGCTGTCTTGGCTTGGTACCTTCCATTCAATTTGTGCAAAACTTTTGAGAAAACATGCCCCAGCTGCAAACTTAAATTCAAATTTTACAATTATTGATACTGACGATCAAATACGACTTATTAAAAACATTTGTAAAGCAGAAAATATTGACATTAAAGAACTGGCACCAAGGTATGTACTAGCAATTATCGATAAATGGAAAAATAAAGGATTTTATCCCAATGAAGTCAAGATAAGTTCAAAAAATATTTATGAAAAGAATATTTTACCAATTTATAAAATATATCAACAAAAATTAATTGATTTAAATTCTTGTGATTTTGGAGATCTAATTTTACACGCAGTAAAAATTTTAGAAAAAAATCATAGTATTCGTCAAACATATTCAAAAAATTTTAAATATATTTTAGTTGATGAGTATCAAGATACTAATTTTATTCAAAGTAAATGGCTTAATTTACTAGCAGAAGATAACAAAAATATATGTTGTGTTGGAGACGATGATCAATCGATTTATAGTTGGCGAGGCGCTGAAATAAAAAACTTTTTAGAATTCGATCAAGTCTATAAAAATACAAAAGTAATAAGACTTGAACAAAATTATAGATCGACTCGCAATATTTTATCAGTAGCATCAAATTTAATTTCAAATAATCAAAATAGAGTTGGTAAAACTTTAAAATCTACAATGGAAGATGGAGATTATGTAAAACTTAACTGCTTTAAAAATGGTAAAGATGAAGCAATCGGAATATCAGATGAGATAGAAAAAATTAAAAAAAAATATTCTTTAAATAATATTGCTATTCTTGTAAGAGCTATATTTCAAACTAGAGAGTTTGAAGAAAGATTTTTAAAGATAGGTATGCCTTACCGAATTTTAGGAGGTACTAAGTTTTATGAAAGAGCTGAAATTAAAGACTGTATTGCATATCTTAGGCTTACATATCAAGCAAAAGATGATTTAGCTTTTGAAAGGATCGTAAATAATCCAAAGCGGGCAATAGGAGATACCACTATTAAATCAATTCATGAATATTCTAAAAAAAATTCGCTTAATTTAGAATCTTCATCTAAGAAAATGTTGGAAGAAAATTTGATAAAACCAAAAGCTAAAATTGGACTTAGTTCGTTTTTGATCATGTTAACAAAATGGAGAAATCAATTAAATCAACAAAAAATAAATCATATCAAGTTATTACAAATAATTTTAGATGAGTCAGGATATTCAGCAGTTTTAAAAAATAAAAAAGACTTGGAAAATGAAAATAGATTAGAAAATATTAAAGAACTTTTAAGTGCAATGAAGGAATTTGATAACTTAGAAAGTTTTCTTGAGCATGTGTCACTAGCAACGTCAGTTGATCAAGATTGGGATGGAGAAAAAGTTAATATGATGACAATGCATGGTTCAAAAGGACTAGAATTTGATGCTGTCTTTTTGCCTGGTTGGGAAGAGGGTCTTTTTCCTCATCAAAAATCCATTGAAGAAAAAGGTCAAAATGGTTTAGAAGAGGAAAGAAGATTGGCATATGTTGGAGTGACTAGAGCAAAAAAAAAAGTAATAATTTCATTTTCTATGAACAGATTTTATCAGGGTGATTGGATTGACAGTATGGCATCTAGATTTATAGAAGAGCTTCCAGAAAAATATATTGAAAAAAATTCTTTCTTTGATGAGAAGTCTGATGAAGTTGAGGATTTTGAATTTAATCAAGATTTTGAAATTGATGACAGTGAGAGAAGTCCAGGCTGGATAAGATATCAAAAGAGAATAAAATGATAAAAAATCGACTAATCCAGCTTAAAAAAAGTTTTAAATATTATAAAATTGATGGATATGTTGTCCCCAAAAATGATGAATTTTTCTCTGAATATTCATCTAAGGATAGACTTAAAACAATTTCAAATTTTAGTGGATCTGCAGGGTTTGCCATTATATTAAAAAATAAAAATTATTTATTTGTTGATGGCAGATATTCTATTCAAGCCGACATAGAATCAGGTAAAAACTTTAAAATTATTCAACTACATAAGATTAATAATTGTACTTTATTTAAAAATAAAATTTTGGGTATTGATCCAAAATTATTTACCTCTACTCAAGTAAATAATTTTTTTTTGAAGAATAATATAATTAAAAAGATAAATATTAACTTAATTGATAAAATTTATAAAAAATTTTCTTTATCATCAAAACCATTTTATTCACTACCAAAAAATGTTGTTGGTGAAAGTTGTAAAGTAAAAGTAAAAAAAATTGTTAAATTTATTAAGAAAAATAATGCAGAATATCTTTTTATAAGTGCACCTGAAAATGTTGCATGGTTACTCAATATAAGAGGATGGGATAATCCAAATAGCCCCATACCAAATTGTCATTTACTATTGGATAAGATGTGTAACATTTTTATAGTTTGTAAAAAAAATAAGCTTTTAAAATTACATAAAGAAAAAAAGATTAAAAAGGATCAAATTTTAGAACCAGCTTATATTAATAAATTTTTAAAAAAATTTAATAAAAAAAAAATCATAATCGATAAAAAAACTTGTTCAATATTTTATGAAGATATTTTTAGATCAAAGTTAAATGTAATAAAAAAAGAGGATCCTATTTACTTATTAAAATCAATTAAAAATAAGATAGAAATAAAAAATATGATTGAAAGTCATATCTATGATGGGGTTGCTTTAACTAAATTTTTATATTGGATAAAAAAAGAAAATAAAAAAGCAATTACTGAATTAGAAGCTCAAAATAAATTAGAAAAATTTAGAAAAATGAATAATAAATATTTGTTTCCAAGTTTTAATACTATAGCTGGAACTGGAAGTAATGGAGCGATAGTTCATTATAGAGCAACAAAAAATAATACAAAAAAAATTAAGAAAAGTGATATTTTTCTTTGTGATTCTGGTGGTCAATATAAATATGGTACAACAGATGTAACTCGTACAATTTGTTTTTCAAATCCGAAGTTAAAAATAAAAAATATTTTTACACGAGTTTTAAAAGGTCATATTGCTGTTGTGTCTTCAAATTTAAATAGAAAAAAATATGGTAATTTGATTGATGAAGATGCTAGAAAATATCTTAAAAAATTTAATTTAGATTATGAACATGGTACTGGGCATGGTGTAGGTTTTTTTTCAAATGTTCATGAAGGTCCTCAGGCAATATCAAAATTCAATAAGGTTAAGCTTCAGGAGGGAATGATTTTGAGCAATGAGCCAGGGTATTATAAAAAAAATCAATTCGGGATTCGTATAGAAAACTTGGTTTATGTAAAAAAAACCAAAAAAAAATTATTTTTTGATAATTTAACTTTGGCACCGATTGATAAGGATTTAATTAATTATCAATTGTTATCTAACAATGAAAAAAAATATTTATTTAAATATCATTTATTAGTTTATTCAAAATTATCTGAATATTTGAATTATAATGAAAAACAATGGCTTTTAAGTTTTATTTAGCATTTGAAGCCACTCTTTTTGACTCAAAATTTTTATTTTAAGTTCTTTCGCTGCCTCTACTTTTCTTTTTGTTGGTTTTTCTCCTGTAATTAAATAATCAAGTTTTTGAGAAATATTGCTTACAATAGACCCAGAATTTTCTTCAATTAATGATTTTGCTTCAGCTCTACTTATTCCATCAAGCTTCCCGGTAAACATAAATGTTTTATTATTCAATAAGCCATCATCTCTTAAAATTTTAGCATCTTTTACATTAAGTACTTTATCAAGCTCATCTAAAACTTTAATATTTATATTATTTAGAAAAAAATTTTTAATAGAGTTTATTTGGGTTTCCCCCATTCCATCTATATTAAGTAAATCCTCAAAATTACCTTTTTTTGATAATAAAATAAAATTTTTTAAAGATTTAAGATTTTTGGAAATAAGTTTAGCATTTTCTAAACCAATGTGCCTTATACCTAAGGCATAAATAAATTTGTCAAAGGAAATAGACTTTTTTAAATCTATAGAATATTTTAGATTCGCAACAGATTGCCTTCCCCAGCCATCTAAATCTTCAATTTTACTATAATCAAGTTTAAATATGTCTTGGGGTAATCGTATAAAATTTAATTTCCAAAAATTTTCAACAATTTTCTTTCCAAATCCCTCTATATTAAAAGCATCTTTTGACACGAAATGTTTTATTTTTTCTATTGCAACTTTTTCACATTTGTAACCTTCGCTAGAACATCTCCTTACCGCGTCCTCTTTTTTTGTTGTAAAATTAAAATCTTTAATAGTTTTAAGACCACATGATGGACAATTTATTGGAAATTTAAATTTTTTTGAATTGTCGTCTCTTTGTTTCAGATCTACTGAAACTACATGGGGTATAACGTCTCCAGCTCTTTCAACTATTACCGTATCGCCTATTCTAATATCTTTTCTGTTTATTTCTTCCTCATTGTGTAATGTGGCATTAGAAACTACAACACCACCAATATTTACAGGTTTGATCTTAGCAACTGGTGTTAAAGCACCAGTTCTTCCAATCTGAATTTCAATATTTTCTATTTTTGAAATAGCACTATTTGCTGAAAATTTATGTGCAATTGCCCATCTAGGAGCATTTGCAACATTTCCTAATCTTTTTTGCAATTTAAAATCATTAACTTTATAAACTATACCATCTATATCAAAATCTATTTCGCCTCTTTTTTTTTCAATTTCTTGATAATTTTTCATTAAATTTTTAATGTTTTTTAAAGTTTTATTTAAAGGATTCGTCTTAAAACCCCATTCTTTTAACTTTTTTAAAAATTCATTCTGAAATGATACTTGCATGCCTTTCTCGTGACCAAAAGTATAAGCAATAAATTTTAATGGTATTTTTTTTGTTTCTGAGGGATTTTTTTGTCTTAAAGACCCTGAAGCAGCATTTCTTGGATTAGCGAATTTATCTCTTAATTCTCTAAAATCACTGTTTTGAATAAATACCTCTCCTCTTATATCAATTTCCTCTGGAAAGTTTTTTGAGTCTATATAAGTTGGTATATCTTTAATTGTTTTTAAGTTTTCAGTGATATCTTCCCCTTCTTTTCCATCGCCTCTTGATAAACCAGTAACAAATTTTCCATTTTTAAAAATTAAAGATGCAGAAATACCATCAATTTTTGGCTCAGCACTATATTCAATTTCAAAAGTTTTAGTTTTATCTAAGTAATTTATAATTTTCTTTTCAAAATTAACTAAATCTTCTTGGCTGAAAGCATTACTAAGTGAAAGCATTGGCACTTTATGAAAAACTTTTTTAAATATTTTTGAAGGTTTATAGCCAACTGTTTCTGATGGAGAGTCTTTACTTTTTAAAAATTTATATTTTTTTTCGAGTTGTAAGATTTTCTCTTTTAGCTTATCGTACTCGCTATCTCGAGCAGCAGGTTTGCTGTGTTTGTAATAAAACTTATTTAAACGAATTAGTTCTTTAATCTTTAAATTATACTGTTTTTCAATCTTTTTTTTATCCATCTATTCAAAAAGTGTTTTAAATTTTCCTACGAACTTTTTAAACAAAGATCTTTTGTCTTTTTTCTTAGTTTTTGAGAATTTTTTTTCAGAAAAATTGTACTCCTTATTAAAAATCTTATATGAAGCTTTATACCAATCACTTGATTGATAGTTGTATCCCAACAGGTTTGCATATTTTTTTGATTCTGACTCTAAGCCAATGATATAATATGTTTCTACCAATCTATGAATAGCCTCTTCAACATAAACTGTAGTTTCATAATTTTCCAATACATTTTTAAACCTATTGATTGCTGGTATCCATTTTTGGCTTTTTAGATAATGTCTTCCTATATAGATTTCTTTTCCAGCTAATCTATCATTTATTAAATCAATCTTAAATTGTGCATCTGCTGCAAAATCAGTATAAGGGTATTCTTTTATAATAAACTCAAATTTTTTTTTTGATTTTAATATTGGATTTAAGTCTCTTTTCTCATCAATAATATTTTCATAATAACACATTGCCAATAAAAAATGAGCGTAATCTTGATCTTTATGTTTTGGGTAAACCTTTAAATATCTTTCCAACTCATAAATAGAGTCAGAATAATAGTCATCAGAATAATAAACATATGCACTCATTAATGCTGCTATCGGCGCCCATTCAGACTGAGGAAAAATTAGTTCTGCTTCATTAAATTTTTTTGCTGCATACAAAGCATCTCCATCAAGAAATTCTGTATAAGCTTCTTCATAAAGTTCGATCATTTGTTCATTTAAATTTTGCTCTTGAAGAACTGTAACCCGCTCTTTTTTTGAGCAAGAATATGTCAAAAATGTAATTAAAATTATTACAAAAAAATTTTTAAACATTTTCATAAATACTTAATAACAGATAATTTCACTAACTGTTAAAAAAACTTATGCTATAGATTTTAGTTTTTGCTTATGAATTAGCGTGTGAGGAACTGATTTTTCATCAATTTCAATAATTGAATAATTAGATTTATCTTCAAATACTTTTCTTAATAAATCGTTTGTTAATTTATGCCCTCCTTGTGAACATTTAATTTTGCCTATTATTTTGTATCCAGACAAATATAAATCCCCCATGCAATCCAAGATTTTATGATTAACAAATTCTTTATCATTTCTTAATGGGGTTTCATTTAAAAGTTTATCATTTTTAACTACTACAGCATTATCTAGTGACCCACCTAAAGCTAAACCCATTGACTGTAATTTTGCAACATCTTCATACAAACAAAATGTTCTTGAATTGTATATTTCCTTTAAATCATCTTCATAAACTTTTACAACATTTCGCTGTGTGCCAATCATTTGGTTTTCATATTTAATCTCAAAATCAATCTCTAGATTAATTTTACTTGGCTCTATTGAAATTACCTTGCTGTTATTTTTATGTTCTATCTTATTATTAATCTTAATTACTTTTATTGGGCTATTACTTGTAGTAATTCCCACCTCTTGAATTTTTTCAACAAAATTTTTGCCTGATCCATCTAAGATCGGAACTTCTTCATTATCTATCTCTACTAAAGCATTATCAATTCCCAACCCAAACAATGCACCCATTAAATGTTCAATAGTAGAAACTTTGACTCCAAACTCGTTTGAAATAGTTGTGCACAAAACTGCACTGCACACATTATAGACATCAGGCACTATTTCATTGTTTTTATTTAAATCTATTCTTTTAAAAATAATCCCCGTATTTGGATTCGAGGGTTTAATAGTTAGTGAAACTTTTTTACCTGAATGGAGTCCTAAACCATCTATACTAATATCCTTAGAAATCGTTTTTTGTTTAAATATCGACATGGAAGAAACTTTTAGAGTGTTTCAAATGACTTGAAAAAACAAGAAATGTTACAATTTAAGACTTAATTAATTAAAAAAATTAAAAAATCTCTCAAAAAACCCTTTATTATTTGGAATTTTTGGAACAATAGTTACCTCATTTTCATTAAAACCATCAACTATTTTCGTGGACATCATAAATATGTCCTCATCCTTATGATCTAAGAAATTTTCAACGTATTCTGAACTTAAAACGCGATTAATAGTAATTTGATATTTTTTCAAAATTTTTTCAATCTCCTTAATATATGCCTCAGATAAACAAATAAACCTTATATCAATTGAAAAAAAATTACATCGCAAATTTTCTGGGAACAATGAATAATTTTTTTTGTCTATATAATAATTGTCAATCAACATATGTGTTATCCTTCGATAATCAATAGTTTTTTTACATTCATATCTTGCCTCGTTTAATAAATGTGTAAAATCTTCTTTCCTAAGTACTTCTCCATAATTTTCTTTTTTGATGGAAAGGTTAATTGTAAGAAATTCATCACTATTTATGATTAGATTTATTTTTTTTATAAATTTATTTATTTTTCTTTCAATATGGAAAATATTTTTTTCTAAAAATATATTAACAAAATTAAAATTATTTTCATTTGGGTTATATTCAGTAGAAATTTCATTAAAATAAAGTTCCTTAAAATCTTGTGTTCTAAATATTTTAATTTTTAAATTTTTTGGACTTAAATATAAATAATTTTGAGTATCTAATTCACTATCCATTTGTAATAATTTGGTTTGCTTGACGTAAATCAATTTTGTTTATTTTTCTTTCTTTCCTCTGATTTAAAAAACTTATCAATAATTCTAATTTTTTTTTTAAATTATCTTTTGGTAATTTAATTAAAATACCTGAATTAGTTTCTAAATCCCATCTTCCTGACGGGAAAAAAAACAAATTCTTTATTTCTTTATAGCTAAAACTTGTTTCATCAATAGCTTTTTTAAGTTTAAAAAAATTTTCCTTATCAAAATTGCCAAATATAAAAGGAACATCTGACTTATAAGATGTAGTTTTAATAAATCTACCATTTGATCCAAGCAAAAAATTTTCATTGTTTTTTTTAAACTGAGCTAAAAAGTTAGTTTGATCTATTTTAATATTTATTTCTGAAGGATATTTTTTAAAAACTGAGTATGTTTCGATAAAATCATTAGTGTCTATGATTTCTATTAATCTTTTATTATCCAAAAAAAATAAGTTTTCAATTTTTAAAAAGTTTAAATTATTTATAAATTCGTGATTATCTTCATAGTTTAAACCTGAAACTGTAATATTTTTAATTTTGATAAATTCAAGATTATTTAAGTTCTTATTATTAAATGTTCCAATTAACAGAAATAGAAAAATATATAATAAAATTTTTTTATTTTTTGCTTTTTGCATCTTTTAAAATTAACTCAATTAATTTAATAAAATTTATACCTTTATGAGCTGCTATCTCTGGTACCAAAGAAAGCTTTGTCATTCCTGGTTGTGTATTAATTTCTAAGAGATAAAATTTTCCATTGTAAAATTTAAAATCAGATCTAGTGACACCGTTGCAGCCGACCAATTTATGTGCTTTAAACGCAATATCCATTATTTTATCATAATTAACTTTTGATAGATTTACTGGAATTATATGCTTAGTTTTTGCTTTAGAGCTATACTTCGCTTTATAGTCATAAAATTTTCTTTTTGGTTGTAATTCAATTGCACCTAATTTTTTTGAACCAATAATTGCAGCTTGAATTTCACGTCCTGGAATGAATTCTTCAATAATTATTTTTTTATAGCTTGCTAACAATTTAATTTTTTTAGATATATTTTTTTGATTACATATAAATACATTTACGCTTGATCCTTCATTAATAGGTTTAATTACTACTGGAAACTTCAATTTTTTATTAATTAGTTTGATTAAATTAAAATAAGACTTATCAAATGAATACAAAATGTATTTTGGGGTTAATATTTTATTTTTAATAAAAATTCTTTTTGATAACTCTTTATCCATAGCAATTGCAGATGGAATAACGCCTGAATGGGTATAACGTGTACCTGTGGTTTCTAATATAGTTTGAATATATCCATCCTCACCGAATTGACCGTGTAATGCATTAAAAATAACATTTGGTCTAAAAGATTTAATTATATTCTGTAATTTATAATCTGGCTCAGTGGTTTTTACGTCATAACCATTATTTTTAAGCTCTTTAGCAACTTGCTTCCCTGTATCAATACTAATAGCTCTCTCTTTAGATATGCCACCAGAAATTACTAATATTTTTTTCAAATTATTCCAAGATTTTTATTTCTTTTTCTAAACTAATTCCTGTCTTTTCCAAAACATTTTTGGTTACAAAATCTATTAGTTTTTTCATATCTTCAAATGTCGCATTGCCCTTATTTACAAAAAAATTGCAATGTTTTTCTGAAATACATGCATCTCCAAAACTTTTATCTAAAGGTACTGATTCTTTGATAAGTTCCCATACCTTTTTTTTAGTTTGCGAAGTTGGATTTTTAAAAGTACTACCACTAGTTTTGATCTTTGTTGGTTGATTGTTTTCTTTTTTGATTTTGAGTTTATTTATTTCACCTCTAATTTTTTCATAACTGCTTTGAACACCTCTAAAAGATGCACTTAAAAAAATTAAATCATCTGATAAATCATTTTTTCTATAATCAAACTTTATTTCTTTAGATGATATCGTTCTTACATCACCTGATTTATTAATAGCTTGAATTGATACTAATATATCTTTAAATTCTTTACCAAAACAACCAGCATTCATTCTTATTCCACCCCCAATACTACCCGGAATACATGATAAAAATTCAAATCCACTTAAGTTATTTTTCATTGAAAAATCAGATAAAGATTTATCAAGAACTGCACTCCCAGCTATAACAATATCTTCACCAAGCAACGAAATGTTATTAAAATTTTTACTTAGTTTAATTACTACTCCATCAAATAAATTATCATTTATTAAAGTATTGGAGCCTGCACCAAGAATAAATATTTTTTCTTTATTGTCCAGTTTTTTAAGAAAATTTACTAATTCTTTTAAATTATCTGCTTTGTAGTAAACTTTGGATTTACCTCCAATATTAAACCAATTTTTTTTCTTAAGATCATATTCGAAACGTACATTGTCGCCAAATTCATATAATAATTTTTTTAAATCTTTTATTTCCATTACATTAATTCGGGAAGTTTCCTCATCCAATTAGAAATTGATCCTGCCCCCATTCCAATTACAATTTTTTTTCCATACATATTTTTTTTGATAAATTTAGCTAGTTGAATATTATTTTTAACTAAGAACAATTTTACTTTTGAATTTTTAATGATTTCACTAGCAAATTTATTATAATTGAATCCTAGCTTTATCTTTTCCCCAGCAGTATATATTGGACACAAAACAACAGTATCAGCCTCTTTAAAAGCAAATGAAAATTCTTTTCTTAAATCTTTTAATCTTGAAATTCGATGAGGCTGAAATATACAAACTTTATCATAATTTTTGTAAACTTTATTAACTCCTTCTAACACAACTTTTATTTCTGTTGGATGATGAGCGTAATCATCATAAAAATCTATATCATTATAACTAAAAATTTTATTAAACCTTCTTTGAACTCCTTTGAAATTTAATAAGCCCTTTTTGATATCTGATACAGATATTCCTACAGTCAAAGCAACAGCTGTTGCAGCAACAGAATTTCTTATATTGTGTATACCAAGTAACGGTATCTTTATTCTTTTGATAATAAGTTTTTTTTTATTTGGAACGTTCACATGTAAATCAAACTCAGAAAATTTTATGTTTTGATTTATATTTTTTACTAAAAAATTAGACTTAGAGTTCAATCCATAAGTATAAAAATTTTTATTTTTAAGTTTTTTTATAAGATCACAATTAATTTTATCATCTAAACAAATAAATGCTTTTCCAAATGATGGGATTTTTTCAATAAATTGCATAAAATAATTTTTTAAATCATTCATCGACTTATAAAAATCCATATGTTCTCTATCTATGTTTGTAATTATTGAATAAGTTGGTGGAATATGAATAAAACTTCCATCAGATTCAT